>Ga0209083_1004691_pt1 | contig 10187 bp, 15 predicted proteins | sample AM7aDNAmetaG_FD_184132 | JGI IMG/M metagenome (GOLD analysis project Ga0209083, IMG submission 184132) | Freshwater microbial communities from Finland to study Microbial Dark Matter (Phase II) - AM7a DNA metaG (SPAdes) (version 3) | ecosystem: Environmental > Aquatic > Freshwater > Lake ...
AACTGATGATTATGAGTTAAGATTTGTGCGTTTAAGTGATTTAAAAGTTAATGATAATATTCCAAAAACAATAGGTACAAATTTATTTAATGATAAAAGAGAAAATTTTGATTTTATACCTGATTTTAAATGGGATTATAGAAATAATATAACACCAATAATTCCTTCTAAAATGTCAGTTAATTTATCTATGATTTTGGGATATATAGTATGTGAAAAGTATTTTCCAGATACTATAGATAGAATAAAATTTACTCATCCAGAAATAATGGAACATTTTTGTAAATTATGCTATGATACTTTTAATGTTGAAGATTGTTTTTATTCTTATTCTGTAAAAGAATTAATTAAATATCTATGTGGATCTGAATTAAGTGAAGAGAAAGTTGTACCATTTCATATTAGAACAGCACCTAAAAAATGTCAAGCTGCTTTTTTAAGTACACTATTTGAAGGTGATGGAAGTATCTATATTGGAGATGAATGGGTTTTAGATTACACTACTATTTCTATACAACTTGCACTTCAAGTAAAAGTAATGCTAGAAAATATGGGGATAGTTTCTAAGATAATACATAAAGTAAACCAACCATATACAATAATTATAGCATTTCAGAGTATAAAACAATTTCAAGAAGAAATTGGGTTTATTTCTACTGTAAAGAAAGATAAGTTACAACAATATGTTGATTGGGTATTAAATGATTCCAAGCAAAGCAATTACTTTATATCAGGAGAATATAATAGTATTCCAATTGGTTCATTAGTAAATGATACCATAGAAAAAATAATCTCTAATTATACAGAGACATCTAATTCTACTGAGTGTGAAGAATACTATACTTTTGCTAAGTTAACCAGAGAAGTCAATATTGAAAATATGAAAGGTAATTCTGTAGTTACCAGACATAGTTATAATAATTTTATAAAAATTTTAAATAATCTTCCTGATAATGTAGAAGAAATACTAGAGAAGGATGAAATCTATTTAAAGAATATTAAAAATATCAAAAGATTATATAATAAACAGTGGACCAGTATAAAGAGTATAACGTATACAAATAAAGAAAAACCAGTATTTGATTTGTATGTACCAGGGCCTCATAGCTACTCCGTAAATGGATTAATGAGTCATAATACTGTCCTTATAATTATGGATATTCTTAATTTAATGAATAAAGGTGAAGTTAAACGCCCTTTAGTGGTTGCACCTGGTCAGTTAATTGGTCAATGGATAGGTGAAATAAATTTCTTTACTGGTGGCACCATAAATGCTGTAGCAGTTACAGTAGAAACTTGCGGTGAATGGGATACTAAAGAAATAAAAGGGATTGAGAATATAGTTAAAAATGCCCCAAAAAATACTATTTTTCTTACAAATTATTCATTACTGACTACCCAGACAGAGAAAAGTCAAGCTGGTGGAATTATATTTAAAAGATTGGAATGGTTAAGAAATATTGTTAAACCAGATTATATCGCATTAGATGAATCTCATACTATTAAAAATGTTTCTTCTCTAAGAAGTAAAGCATGTTTAGAATTTAGAGATGTATCTTACAGAAGATTAGCAACTGGTACTTTAATTCCTAATAATCCTATAGACTTATTGAATCAAGTAAGTTTTCTTAACCCTAGAATTTTAGGTAGTAAAGAGCAATTTGCTGAGAAGTATTCATCTGGAGGATTAAATGCACAAGGTCAAATACAGACTTTTAAAAAAGGGTTTAAGGAAAAACTAAGAAAAGATTTATTAGATAATACTTTTTACATGAGTTATTCTGAAAAAGATTGGGCTGCTACATTACCAAAGATAGAATACAGTTACAATAAAGTAGAAATGTCTAGTGAATTAACAAGGATTTATAAGTTTTTAGTAGCTGAAATAATTTCAGAGATAATGGCGGACCCTAAATTAAAAGAACTATGGGATAGATACCAGAATGAACCAGATTTACTTAAGGATTCAGCAACTGGTAATTTCATACTAGGTAAGTTTGCTAAGTTAGAACAATTTTTAACTTCTCCAGATCAATCAACTTTTGCTAAGTATTCTTTAGGTAACTCAAATTTAATTTCTCCTAAAATGGAGAAAATTGATGAACTTATTGGTGAAAGTATAGCTTCTGGTCATAAATGTATTGTAGCATGTCATTTTAAAAAACCTGCTCAACATTTAATAGCCCATAGTAAATATTCTAATGTTTCTATATATGTGGATGCTTTACGAAAGAATAAAATTACTGAGTTTCAAGATAAGAATAATAAAAAAGCAATGGTAATGTTTGCTGTTGTTCAAAATATATCAGAAGGTTTAAATTTACAGGTAGCAGATAGAATTATCCTTGCAGATATTGATTGGACACCAGGTAAACTAACCCAGTTAAAAGCTCGTATATTTAGACCTAATCCTAAATTTGAAAAAGATGAAAATGGTAACACAATAGTTAAAAACCTTAATGAAGATAAAACTGTTCATATAGACTATGTACTTTGTGATAACAGTGCAGATGTTTTAAAATTTTGTTTTCAAACATATAAGAAAATAGATATTGCTGAAGTTATAGAAGAAAGTCCTATAAAGTTGCCTGAAGATATTGAAAAACCAGAATTAAGTGAAGCAAATTTAATGGGTAACTGGGAAAGAATGTCTGCAGATATATATGAAAATTTAAGTGTTAAATATAATGAACATATAAAAGATATTATTGAGCATCAAAAAGCAACTGGAAATCATGATTTAGTTTCAGTAGTACATAGTGAAAAGTCTTTAGGTACTGAAAAAATACCAACTCCTTGGGTTATTGGTATGCCACTTCCTATTAAAGAAGAAAATAGTAAAAAAGAAGAATCATTACTAAAGTATCTTACAGATAGAGGTGCTTTTAAATCATTGAATAGAAAAGATAGTAGAGGTTACACTGTAGATTCTGATGATAATATAGAAGAGGATATAGATTCTGAGGAAAATGGATCAAGAGAAGGACTTTCTCAAGAAGCCAAAGAAGATATCTATGCAGTTAATAAAATAGATATTTCAAATTTTGAATCATTACTTCTTGGAAGGGAAGTAAGAACTGAATTTGGTAAAGGTAAAATAACTAAAGTTAATCCAAAAACAGTAACTGTTTCTGATGGAATTTTTACAAAGACAATAAGTATAAATAAGATTATCATTCTTAAAACGAAAGATGAAATACCACCAGAGGAAGAAGAATTACCTTCCAATGCTATTATAATGCACTTTACTGCTTATGATGGTATGCCAGCATTTGTAGTAGACCCAGGAGATGCTCAACACCATGAATTAAGGTCTATCCAATTTATATGGCAAGGCCCGTACTGGTATAAAAAATTTAAAGCTAAGAATAACTGTTTACTAGTTTTAGAAAAACTTAGGAAAAAGTTTAAAATAGACAATGCTGTTATTAATGATATAGATATCATGGCTAATCGTATAAATAAAAATATACCTGTTAAGTATCATTGGAGAGAGGATGTAAAAAGTGGGAAAGAAGAAAAGACTTTTATACTTCGTTCTCATAAAAGATCACCTGAAGGAACTTTAAAAATATTTCCATTAATGCGTGAAAATGAATTTATGTTAGTAGCTAGTAGAAAAATGAATGATGCAGAATTATCTGAATTTGGATTTAGGATAGAAAAAGGTATGTGGTATCATTTTGTTAAGAATAAAACACAAGCAAAAATAATACTTAAAAAGGTAGAAAAAGATTTAGGTTTAATCATAGCTAATAGGGAAGAATTAATAGAAGATACAAAATATTTTAATATGGGTATAGAGTGATAGTATAAAGGAGTTATTATGGTACAAGTAAGTATTCCTTCTGATGTTGCTAAAGTACTGGGTGTTAAACCAGTCAAAAGTAAAATAACTGCTTCTGAGAATAATTTAAAAGAATTAGAAGATATTAAAAATCAAATTGATAACCTTAAAGCAGAAGCATTAAAAATTGCTAATAAACTAGATAAAATTTAAAGGAGATGGGTATGACACCAAGTTTTATTGAGATTATCTTTGCATTGATACTTCCACCTGTAGGTGCCTTCTTAAAAGAAGGTTTTTCCCTTCAATTTTTTATTAATATATTATTGACTTGTATGGGTTACGTTCCAGGTATAGTTCACGCTATATGGCTTATTTGCAGAAAAGTAGAAATTCAGTAATGGTGAGAGTTTTCCAATATCATCAATTAGCTTGTACTATTTTCTAGTACAAGCTATTTTTGTCTCTAAGGGAGTTATAATGAAATTAGATAAATTAGTAGATATTTATGAAAAGAATGGCCCATGTGATTTTGTTGCAGATTGTGAAGACTGTAAGAAAGAAACAATTGTTTCAGTGAATATGACAGAGGATGGTAACTTACATATAACTGGGGGAGCAGTATTTGAACCACCCTTATCGTGGTTAAATAATAAAGAGAAATTTCTTGTTAAATGTGATGAATGCTTTAAGAAAGATAATATTTTTCATCCTAGAACTGAAGTATATAGTAGATGCGTTGGATATTTGAGGCCTGTAGAACAATGGAACCCTGGTAAAACACAAGAATTTAAAACTAGAAAAATGTATGATTTAAATGCAATATCTAAGTTAGATAGTATACCAGCTACTATATGAAATTGTGAACTACGCCTTCTAATGTTACTGATCTAACACTAGATATGAAATTATAATATCGTGCAGTGAACTACATAGATTCAAAGAACCTGCATTTTACGTCACGATATTATAATATTAAGGATATAATAAGGTATGTAATGCCTGTTTCCCATGACTATACAAATGATTAGACACACTTATTCCTACCCTTCCAAGCTTCCTTTTTAATTCATGTTTATTTCCCCTAGTTAAGGCATGTTTAAAATGATACTTTAAAGCCCTCTTTAATCTATGGGGTTTTTTTCTTGTAATACCATTACTTCCATGACCATAATGTGACAACCTTCTTGTGCTCATGTATCTCCTTTTAAAAATAAAAAAGGGTTACTTTTAACATCAAAAGTAACCCTAGCTATACTATTCAAATTATTCTTTTGTATCTTCTTCGTCCTCATCTTCCTCATCCTCTATATCATGAGGGCAAATCAATAGTAAATCATCTTCCATTTCATCTAATTCTATTTTAGTATGAAGTGCAGACCAACTCAACTCACAAAGAAGTTCTACACACCTAGTTTTATCTTCCTTATCCATCGTACAAATATTTTCAAGCCATTCCTTTGTATCCACCTCAAGGTCATTTACAATATCATCAAAGCTAAATGTACTCATGTTTTAATCTCCCTCATTATACCTAGTTTTATTGTTTTAATCTCCCTCATTACACCTAGTTTTATCTTCCTTATCCATCGTACAAATATTTTCAAGCCATTCCTTCTCAAGGTCATTTACAATATCATCAAAGCTAAATGTACTCATGTTTTAATCTCCCTCATTACACCTAGTTTTATCTTCCTTATCCATCGTACAAATATTTTCAAGCTCAAGGTCATTTACAATATCATCAAAGCTAAATGTACTCATGTTTTAATCTCCCTCATTGTCTGTTTTAAAATAGTAACCCATTGCCATTCCAACATTCTTCATAAAAATTTTATAATCTTGATTACTTTTAAAAATATTTAATGCTTTTTTTAACATATCTACATACCTATTAAAACTGGGCTTTCTATCTGTCATATTATGATAATTCCTTTATTATCTTGTCTACTAATGAATTAATTTTAGTATCATTTAATCTATTTTTAATTACTTTTAAGATATCATATATAACAATTTTTTCATTATCTTTATTTATAGTGATATGATAATTTTCCCCTGTTATAACATCAATCCCTTTAAATGCCTTACTATCAATTGGTTCAAGTATGGGAATATTCTTTTTTAAATATAATTTGAACATTGATCTTTTAACACAATGTAAATTTTTAAGTGCTTCTTCTAGAGTTGACCCATCTGTAGTGAATGCTTTGCCTAATAAAGGTATCGATACTATAAACTCATTATTCTGTTCAATTACTTCTACCTTGTATGGCAAAGATAAGTAGTACTCAATATTATTCATTTAATTACTCCATACTGTATTAACTACTTCAATAAATGGGTTATGGGAACTTCTCTGGACTGAAGCACAGAAGAGTTACACCACGATATATAAAATCTGCTATAGGTGATATATTGTATGGCAAGGCATAATAGATAACAATGAATTATTCCTATCAATCTAAAATCATAAGTATTTTAACCATTTTGTTTCACTTTGTACTGTTGTTCGTTATTGTAGATTTCTTCATCAATAAGCACGTATATTTCAAGAAGATTTTCCCTTAAAGTTTGGATTTGGTAGAATATTGTTCAAAGTATTTGGAAAATAGATTATGTATCATTTAATTACTCCATACTGTATTAACTACTTCAATTTCACTCTCATCAAAATAAGGGTTCAAATCAGCAGCTTTCTTAGCTAATTTTTCTATAAAATAATGAAGCATCGTTCTCCTACTATGAAAATTTTCATAATCTATATTAGCCTCTTTATGTTCTGGGTATTGAAAGTTTAATGCTAAACAACAATATTTTTTTGCAGCTAATAACTGCTCAAAAGAATGACAACTTTCAATTACCTTAACTGCTTTATCTACAAATGGGTGACACAAAATAGGTTGTGGTTTTTTCTCACTTCTAAATAATTTTTTTAGATTTATATTCATATTAGTTTAAAACCCTCCCTTTGTAGTTAATATTTAAAAGATACCTTTGAAAATGGTGTTTCACAGAATTCTACAGATACATTCATAAATATCATTCCCATTTTATTTAACCCTTCTAAAAAGATATCCAGTAACACCTTAGCTATTATTTCACTAGTACTTTGTTTACCTTCTTTTAATATAAACATCCTAGAACCCTGTTTATAACAGAAATTAGATAAGTCTTTATCTTCCAAAGAAATTATTACGGAATGATCTATATTCTTATCTATCCATTTTTTCATAAATGAAAAATCATTGAAGTCTAGTACCATACCAGACTCATTTAAATTATTGTCAGCTATTATAAATGAAGCTGTAGCAGTATGACCATGAATATTCTTACATTTATGATTTTCTGGCATTAAATGTAGCCTATGTGAGTAATCGAATGAGAAAGATTTTTTTATAGTATACATTGCTTCTCCTTTAGTGGTAACTACCCATATATGACAAAATTTCTAATGCCTTTATTAAATAAATTGGACCAATTAATATATTTCTTTCACTGAGAATTCTTACAATTTCTTCTTGAAACATTTCCTCATTATAAGAAGTAAATTCTCTTATTTCTTTAAGAAACCCATTAACATTTTTAACCCTAGTTTTTCTTTTAGGCTGACCATATATTATTCTTGCTATGTTGAATAGCTTTTCTTCATTCCCTGATATTAATAGTGATAATTCCTTAATCCTTTCAATCGTAATCATTCTATCTCCTTTTATGTTACTTTAAGGTTTACCATATATTGTGAACTACGCCGAGCTAAAGCACCTGCGTTTTACGGCACAAATCAATAAACCTTAAAGTAGGTTTTTAGCTAAGGAAAGGAAAAAGAATATCTACCATTGATTTTGAATTAAACCAGAATATATCCCCAATTTTAGTAAGAATACTTAACACTTCTGGGTCTATTTGCACATCCGTATCTGTGATAAATCTACCTTCTTTGGCCCAAATAATTCTATTTTTTATATCTAATTTATCTACAGTAGAAGTATTTATTCTTAATAGTGTCTGTAGGTATAATTTATACCCACTATACTTATTTTCCCCTAATTTAAATGTCAAAACTATTTGTTTCATAACTATAAAGTTAGAAACTCTTTTAAGGGGGAAACTTACTTTAATTCTTACTTCTTTAAAGAAAAGTTCATTTTCTTTACATATATCCCAGTATTGGGAATACTTTGGATAATCCTTTATTAAGTCATCTAGTAAAGTTATACACTTTTCCTTAGCAGAATCTTTATTAATAAATTCTACATCATCATCAAATAAATTAGTAATATTGTCTTCAACAATATGTTTATCAAGTTCTATATGAGTATTAGTAAACATTATATGCTCCTTTTTTTTTAGATACTACTTATGAATTTTTATGAAAGAAGAATTTTCATTGATATAACAGTATTGTCCAAGTATTTCATTTCTTTTTTCCCATAGAAAATGTTGTTTTTGAATAGGAATATTTACAATGTATTCTTGTTTATTCCTAACTGCTATAATAGCATTGCATGTATTTTTTCCTATTACTTCTATTATTCTACAACTTTTGAGTTGAGATTGAGAAATATCTATCCAATTATAACTATACCCTTCCTGATAGAAAGAATCAATTTTCTTTAAAATAGCTCCCAAATAACCTTTAAGTAAACAATTTTTATTAAATTGAACAGCCTGTTCTATTCTATCTATAGTAATATAAGGTATAACTACTATATGTGGTATTTTACTAGCTATATCTATAAGTTTAGATTTCCTCTCATTCAAAGTAAGTTTTTCACCTATAGTATTACAGTCATAAGCAAATAAATTATTTATTTTTTCATCGGTTAATTCTGCTCTTACTATACCATCTATTTCTACTGTTTCCCCTATTAAATATTCCTGGTGTGGAAATTTGTTAGTTATATCTTTAAGGGAAGTATTATACACTTTAACACAATCTTTACTAATTATAACTTTTACCCTAAACCCTGGTATTTTAGGTTCAACATAACAAGGGAATTTAGGTGTTGTACCACAACATTTCATCCATTTAATATATGGAAGTTCACATAATATACCATAGAAATTTTTACGAATTAAGGTTGAAGGTATTGCATGAGTAAAGAATGTTCTATCTATAATAGACTTATAGATATTCCATTCTTTTCTATAGCAATGACTTTTTAATTTTTCAAATTTCTCATGAATAGTATTAAGGTCTAATTTATCTTTTTTAGACCTTAATACTTTCTTGAGATATTCAAATCTTTTTTCTTCACCCTCTATTCGATCCCTAGGTATTGGTTTATTCCACCATTCTTCTTTTTCTTGATCCTCTGGTTTTTTAATTCGTTTCTTGGTTGTGTCTTGCTTATGATAGGAATCATCACTATATGTATACCATAAAATAAATTCTAATGTTTCCCTATCTTCAAAATTAAGCACTGCCTTTTCTTTAGCCTTTAAAGAACAGATACTATCAAGCTCATTTTTTAGTGTAGATAAACTATCTATTAGCATAGGGACCCTCTAAAGAGAACTTCTCAGATAGGTACTTCTGTATCTTGTTGTTTTATTTGCTTTTCTTCAAGTTTTGAAATTGCTAAGGTAAACATATCAAAAACATAAGGCCTAGTATCTTTACCTTTAACTAATTTAATAAGAATATCATCAAATCCTTCTTTATCATTCTTAAACAAACACTCCGAAAATTTCTCGGCAGTGGTTTCAATTAAAAGTTTAGGATCTCTTCCTCTAACAAATGTAAAAAATTGGGCTGGGCATTCTGCATCATCAATACAGTCATTTACTAATTCTTCCCAGGGTACAATATAGCTACACAAAAGACATTTTTTAAATAAAACCCTAACTTTAGGTAATTTTACTTCTTCTACTGTTTCTGTCTCATTTTCAATTTCTATTGACATAGAGTTCTCCTTAGTTTCATCAGAAATGTTTTCTGTTACGTCACCTGGTATATCAGGTTTAAGTTCCTTCTTTGTTTCGATTACATCAAATAGGCTATGTTCCTTAATACCATTAAAGATATTAGGACTATTAATGGTTTTTAACATCATATTAACTAAATTAGTTTTTGACATAGTATCTTCTTCATATACTCTAATGTCAAAAGGAGCTTCGGGTTTACAACTAATCAGAAAGATACCCTTTCTACCCAGAAATTTTCTCATATGCTCCTCTTTTAAAGAACAAGTGGAAATATTTTTGATATTTCCACTTGTTTTATTTTAGTTATCAGTCATCATTTTCCCAGTCATCTTCTATTGCAACATGTTTCTTTTTCTTGGGTGCTGGTTCATCATCATCGTCATCCGCTTTTTTCTTTTTCTTAGGTGCCGGTTCATCATCATCGTCATCCGCTTTTTTCTTTTTCTTAGGTGCCGGTTCATCATCATCG
>Ga0209083_1004697_pt1 | contig 10176 bp, 12 predicted proteins | sample AM7aDNAmetaG_FD_184132 | JGI IMG/M metagenome (GOLD analysis project Ga0209083, IMG submission 184132) | Freshwater microbial communities from Finland to study Microbial Dark Matter (Phase II) - AM7a DNA metaG (SPAdes) (version 3) | ecosystem: Environmental > Aquatic > Freshwater > Lake ...
AAGATTTAAATTCAGGCTTTTCCAAAGAAGGCCTTGACATTTGGCTGAAACAGGTACCAGAGGATAATGATTGGAATAATAACCCCAATTATAGCCCAGATACTAGCTACTGCCTGGATAAGGCTTGCGAGAATATTAAGGATGGCAAATATGACAGCAAGTAGCCATGCCCATCCCTTTGCCATGAAGAGGCCGATTGCAATAATAATATCAATAATACCGACGATAATGAAGATAAAGCCGATAATTAGTCCAATTGGCCCCAATCCAGCAATAGCCAGAACTGAGCCACCTACGATACCACCAAAAAGAGCTAAAAGCCCTATAATTATATAGAGCACTCCGATGATTGTTACACCTAATGGTCGAGCTATTTCAGCCATATTATTCTTTCTCTCCTACATCAGATATATGTACATCGGTTTAATCCCAGAGACTTACATATCTTAATTACATTATTAGTTGAGAGAAGGGAATTTTTCCGTTATTTCTTTACCTACTGTTGCTTTTCTTCAATATAAGGTGAAATAACAATTATCTCATCGTAAAACTTTTGTTTCTTTTCTATTGCAGATGATGTCCGTTTAATCGTGGCTACAAGGACATTTTTCTTTGTATTATATTCCTCTTCAGTTATAAGTTGGAGCGAAAAATGTTTCTCTGTCTTTTCGAGTTTCCCTTCAGCTTCTGTATTTTCATTTCGCAGTGCTGCGAGTTCAGAATTAAGCCCGTTTTTAAGGTCCAGATATTCATGGCTCCAGCTCATTATCTTCGCTTTGAGAGCGGTTATCTTACTCTCATGGTCAGCTTTAAGTGTTTCATAATCTACTCTGTCAATCTGTCCGTCACCATAACTTTTCTCAACATTTGCAAGGAGACCTTGAAACTTCTCAAGTTCTCTTTCTACCGTCAGCACTTCATTCACAAAATCAGGTCGTGTCAAAGGAGTATTGTCATCTGAAGTACCGCCGATGCTCTGCTTCATCTTATCTAATATACTCATAATAGAAATCTTACCATCACAGATTAATAAGCTCTTCTTAATTGAATAGAATAAGTGTTAATCCTGAATTAACTTTCCACGCCATATTATATATTAATTCAACCAGAATAGATGTCAATCCATAGCTATTGCCATGGAAAGGCAGCCAGATGTCCTAAAATTGTATAAATAAGTGGAACCTCATTCGCCCACGGGCAAGAGCGCCCTGATATTTGTCGTTTATTACACATTATGACTTGATGGTACGGAACAGGTATGCTCCGATAAATGTTGTAGCAACGGTAAACCCGCCAAGAACAACCAAGCATATAAGGGGGTTAATTTGTGAAACACCGGTCAGACCGTATCGTATCCCTTCTACACCGTATGTAAGCGGGTCGAGAAGAGTTATCGGGACAATAAACGGAGGCAGGCTGCTTATGGGGAAAAGGGCACCTGAAAGACCAAAAATTGGAAAAACAACAAAGTTCATGATGAGCTGAAAGCCGGTCATATCTTCCATCTTTGATGCAATGGCAATACCAAATGCTGTAAAGGCCAATCCAATCAGAGCCATGAAACCAAACGCAATTAAAAATCCCAGGACGTTTCCGCTTTTAAGCCCCAAAAAGATTGAGAGTATTAGAATTATCATACCCTGTATGAACGCAGTCGTTGCACCGCCAACAGTCTGCCCCAGCATAATTTCCAGACGGGAGACAGGTGCAACAAGTGTCTCCTTTAAAAATCCGAACTGCTTATCCCATATTATCTGGATACCTGAGAAGACTGACGTGAAGAGTACGCTCATCGCAACCATGCCCGGAATCAGGAAAGTGATATAATCTCCACCCATACCTGGAATCTGCACTACAGAATTCAGCCCGAAACCAAGGAAAAGCAGGAAGAAAAGGGGCATGCTGATGCTGCCAATAATACGGCTTTTTGAACGAATGTACCGCTTCATGCTCCGGAGCCAGATGGTATAAATGATATCCATAGTTACCGCCTCATCATTTTCTGGTACATCCGCATGTTTGCCTTCCCATCCGCTTCCTCTTCGCGAATGGTCTTTCCTGTAAAAGACAGGAAAACATCTTCAAGTGTAGGTTTGTGAATTGAAATTGATTCGATAGCGATCTGATTACTGTTGAGAAGCATCACAATTGTGCTTACATGCTGCTCTGCGTTCTGCAGGCTGATGGTCACCTGCCCATCATACTGCTTCTCAATTCGTGATATCCAGGGCACCTCTAATACTGATACAACTGCAGAAGGGTCCGGAGATCTGATATTGACCACATCACCGCCGATCCCGTCCTTAAGGTTCGCAGGAGTGTCAAGTGCAATAATCTTTCCATGATCAATAATTGCTACCCGGTTGCAGAGCCGGTCTGCTTCCTCCATGTAGTGAGTAGTGAGGATAATTGTGATACCGTGTTCTTTGGAGAGTTTTGCTATGTACTGCCATAGATGGTTCCTGGTCTGTGGATCGAGGCCGAGTGTAGGTTCATCGAGGAAAAGTACTGCAGGATAGTGTAGGAGTCCCCTTGCTATCTCAAGCCTGCGGCGCATGCCGCCTGAGAATGTCTTGACGATATCGTCTTTCCGGTCCTTAAGCTCTACGAGTTCCAGTAGTTCTTCGATCCGCTGACGCCGCACATCACTCTGAAGTCGGTACAGCCTCCCATGAAAATCCATGTTTTCCCAGGCTGTAAGTTCTTCATCAAGACTCTGGTCCTGGAATACAATCCCGATAGATTTCCTGACCCCATCCTCATTATTTTTAATGTCCATACCATTAACCGTTGCAGAGCCTGATGTTGGTTTTAACATTGTTGAAAGCATGGCGAGGGTCGTCGTCTTTCCTGCACCGTTCGGACCCAGAAGTCCAAAGATCTCTCCTTCGTTAATTTCAAAAGAGATGTCATTCACCGCAACCAGGTCATTAAATTTCCTGGTCAGGTGATTAATTTGTATTGCAAATGTCATGTTTCTGCTAGTTCCTTCCAGATAGGACCATCAAATACCCCGTCTTTTGCCTCCTCTTCCATCTCCAGAAATAGGGAAAATGGCACGGCAAATGTAAACATATTATCTGGAATTATTTTTCCTACATTTACTCGCGCGGCGAGGTCTGTGTACCCGAGAACTGCCCGAGGGTGTTCCTTTTTTGCCTCATCGTAAACGAATGCTCCTATCTGTTGACAGGCAGCCATCGGTGGAACCCTGATTGGATCTGTTCCCTCAAGGATTGCACCTACAAGTGTTATGAGTCCGGTAATCTGTAAAGGATTAGCAATAAAAATAACGACTATTGGATTTTCACCATTCTTTACTTCACTCAAAGGTGTGAAGATAACATATTTTTCTGCAATATCAGTTATGGGCAGGTCCTCTATCATGAACCTTTTTGCTTTTTGCGTGTTTTTATGGAGGCGTTCACCCTCCAGAAATTTGGGTTGCTCACGTTTAGGAATATGTTGCACAGCTGCACAATAGGTTTCAGGGTCCTTACTGCTCTCTTTACCCTTCACAAAAAATGCTGCCATAAACTCAGTGCCGGCTCCATTGAAGGCATCATAGTAACCATTCCCAAAACCAAGACCTGCACGGGCACCAGGACAACCATAAGTTTCCCGGTCAAATACGACGGTCTTTCCTTTTGTGACTACCTGGGCAAAAAAAGGCATTATACATGTCTGTACATGTGGTTTTATCTGCAAGGCTCCATCTGGTTTAATATTACTCCAGAGGATTGCAACAGGCCCATAGTCACACTTCAGTTTTTCTGCTGTGATGCTTTCCATAATTGTTTCCCATATCTATTTCATCCAGCCCATCCCGACAAACCAATCGTATTCATGGGCAAAACGGTCTTTGTTATTCTTCACGAGCTGGCAGAAGTATTCCCTTCTTTGCAGGTGAATCTCATCCTGTTCGGGATACGTGTGTTCTCCCCTGATTGATCGGACAAGTTTTTTCCCGAGTTCGTGGGCTTCCTTTTCTGCGAGTCTAAGGGCTTCAGGATTCCAGCCGATAGCAACTCCGATTCCTCCAACTACGGTAGCACCAAGAGTTGTAAGGACTTTGTTCATATACCCTGCAACTTCCTGTTCACCGCTTCCCCCTGCAGTACATACTGAACACCCGAATTTACCAGTAAGCATCTGACAGTGTATGGCATCCGCCATTCGATCAAAGAGTGCTTTCAATGGTGCAGGCACAGAATCAATGTAGTTTGGAGCACCAAGGACTATTCCCTCAACATTCATTATCCTGTCAAAGAGATCTGAGAAATCGTCGATAATAGTGCACTCACCAGTTGAATAGCATGTACCGCAAGCAGTACAATAATTGATGTCGAAATTGTAAAGGTCCAACAGGTTGATTTCTGCACCCTCTTCCTTTGCACCAGCGAGAACCGCCTGTACAAGTTTTAGCGTGTTACTTTCCTTTCCTCTTGGACTTGCGTTTAACCCGATTATTTTCATAAATGATCTCTCCTGTTAGAGGGGATTTGATAATAATATGGATAAAGGTATTGACACAACATTAACTAACCTGTGTTCTTGGAAACCGGCAGGTTTTTGAGAATAATTAACTTAGGCTTTCTTATGGTAAGTATCATCTGACTTTTCCCGTTATAGCAAATCCTCATAAATACATAATGCATCCATTCCATAACAGACAAAAATCACTTTTTCGATTGAAGGATGACTTTTAATGAAGTCTTTTACAGTATGAATTGCAATTTGCGTAGCCTTTTTGAAAGGAAAGCCAAAAACACCGGTGCTAATGGCAGGAAAAGCTATGCTAGTAATACCGTTTAATTCTGCAAGAATAAGAGAATTGTAATAGCAATCGGCGAGCAATTTTTCCTCATCTTCATTTCCACCACGCCAGACAGGACCAACAGTATGAATGACAAATCGAGCAGGGAGGTCATAGCCTTTCGTGATTTTAGCCTCTCCTGTCCGGCATCCGCCCAGCTTGTGGCATTCTTTCAATAGCTCAGGTCCAGCTGCCCAATGAATTGCACCATCAACCCCGCCACCTCCAAGGAGAGAAGTATTTGCTGCATTTACTATTGCATCAACCTCCTGAGTTGTAATGTCTCCTTCAACGATGAAGATGCGGTTTTGAACTTGGTCTGGCATAATAATAGATTGTCAGGAGGGATTTAAATTGTTGGGGGTTTATATAAAACTATTCAATTTTAAGGAGAAACAGATCAATCAAATTTTTAATGCATTACTAGTTAGAAGAACCATTTAACCGATAAACCCCATTGGGCACAATTATCTCAAACCTCACTCCTTTAGAAGGAACTCCGGTTTCCTTAATCTTCATGGAAGTGAGATCAAGAATCTCCTGGATAAAGAAAAGCCCCCGAATCCGGGCATCAGGTTCTTTGCCAAGCGAAAAGATCTGTTCTTTTTTCTCCAAAGGTATACCAATTCCATCATCCTCGTAGATAATAGAGACACCGTCAGGGGTGAAAACATGGTAGACCCGAATTTTACTGACATGCTCACCATGAGTGACAGAGTTCTCAAAAAGACCCTGGAAAGCCTTTTCGAGAAGAGGATCCGCAAAAATTTCGAGGTTTTCCGTTTCAAAGTCATGATAAATATCTCCGAGTGACATATGAGAAATTGCATATAATAATGTCATTTTGACATTCTGCCATACAGGTGTTTTTTCACCAATATTTTGATAGTTCTTTGCAAAGTTTAATGAATTAATTATCGTCTTGTTCACCGAGATCTGTTTTTCAAGGTATTTCTTCCCTTTTTCGTCCATAGCAACTGTATTCATCAGATTACCGTAGGCACTGAGGGAAAATGCGGCCGTCTGAATATCCTGAAACGTAACTGAATTTAACAGGGTTAGTTTATGTCTCGCTAACTTGAGTGCATCTTCAGTCCTTTTACGTTCAGTTATATCCTTTGTTAATACAGCAATTCCATTCACAGATGGATAGACATTGCTCTCAAAAAAGTGGTATTCACCTCCCAGGAATTGTTCGTCCTCAAAACTCCTGGTTTGGTTAGTTCTGATTACTTCCTCGTATACTGTTACTAATTTGCGTATCTCTGGTGTATCTGAAAAGATTTCAAATACGGTTTTTCCTATTGCGTCCCTGGCAAGAATCCCGGTCATATCTTCATACCTTGTATTCCAGTATGTATATCGCATGTCCACGTCCATTGCAAAGAAGATATCAGTAATACTATCAATGAATTTACGATAACGCTCTTCACTCTCTCTAAGTTCTTTTTCGATTCCTATGCGTTCTGATATCTGCTCTTCAAGCTCAACATTTGACGAAATCAGCATATTACGGGAATTTTTTAGAGAGGACATCATCTCATTAAAAGCTATAGCCAGACTTCCCAGTTCATCGTCATTCAGTATATCTATCTTCGTATCCAGGTCTCCAGACCCAATACGTTCAGTTCCTCTCTCGATTTCTGAAATTGACTTGATCACAGATCGGTTGATTAGGAAATAATTTAGCAATACAAATATAATGAGCCCTGCAATTGAAAGAACAATTATGATTGTATTTCTTTCTTCAACTAACAATGCCTGGTCGTTTACAAGTTGCTCGAGTTCCGATGACCTGAAAATTAATGTCTGCATCTGACCTGCTAAGGCACTGGTATAAAATTCCTTTAATTCCTGGCTGCTACCAACCTTTTCATTTCCCTGAATACCACCAGTTACAGAAACCAGGTTTGAAAAGGATTTGTTCAGGCTCGTGTAACTTTCCAATATTGAATTTAAGGAGGCCTCCTGAAAAGGATCCGTTACTGTAAGTTCATGAAGTTGTCCTGATAACGCAGCGTATTTTGAATTCCATTGGATTGAAGAACGTTTTTCATTATGAAGAAGGTAATTATTCTCCAGATAATATAATTCAAGTGAGGATTTTTTAATATTATCTATTATCTCCTGCTTTTTTTGAATTTCATAAATCTGGTTGTCACTTGATAATACTGAAAAAATTATTAAAATATCTAATATAAAAAAGACTACAAGGCTGATAATTACCTGTGTCTTTATTTTCACTTCACCACAACCATAAATAAATTTATTGAATTATTGTTACTACTGATGGTTTCAGTTTGTAAAGGATATCTGAAGAGATATATTTCGAAAAATCCGGTACTTCCTTCACTTCAGTCATATTTTTGCGCATTCTCCACCTGGTCTCATCTTCCATTGAAGTAATAAGCGACTGGGAAAGGCCAACTGATAAACGATGGTTCTGCCAGTCCTGATCCATGTATTTATTATCATAATTTGTCTCCTTTTGGACAACTTTTTTTGCATCTTCCTGGTGAGAAGTAACATAAGATTCTGCCTGAAGAACTGAGTTAAGAAGTTCTTCTGCGATATCCGAGTGCTCCTGCAATGTTTTCTCATCAGAAACAAGAGAATACATTGAATGCTGTCCAAGATTGACTGGCCACACAACAGCATTTCCTCCCATCTTATGCCTTATCTGGTAGACAAATGGTTCAGGGGAAAATACTACATCAATATCTCCCTTGACAATTGCATCAACCAAAAAAGCAGGTGAGAGATAAATTACGGTAACATTCTTACTGGAGAGACCATTCAATACAAAAAAACGGTCCATAAAGTATTCCCCAAATGAACCATTAGTTACACCTATCTTTTTCCCTTCGAGATCCCCAACCTTAATAATTCCTCTATCCCTACGGCCGACGACATAATTCGTATCAGATTCTGAAAGTGTTGCAATAATCCGGATAGTCGAATTATAGAGTATCGGATCTGATATAGTATAATCATTAAAAAGAATAAAATCTATTTTGTGGTTAATAAGATCCTGGATTCCGACTGAGGCTTGAGGTGATTGCATGAATGTGACATTCAGTCCATTTTTTTTAAAATATCCTTGTTCATTTGCAACAAGTAACAGGGTTGATGCTGATGTATGACCTGGATCAATAGTGATATCTTTTACAGGTGTATTAGGGGATTGTTGCAGAAAAAAAGAGTATATTACGCCAATACCAACAAGTAAAATTACAATAAAAATGAGTAAGATACCCTGGTTTTTATTCATTATACGATATAAGAAAACTCTATCTTGAGGAATAAAAAGGTATTGAATTAATTCATTGAAATTTCGTCCGGAATTAATTTCATGAAATGTAAAAAAGTCAAGGATCCAATTTTAAGGATAATATGACAGTGGCATCTGATACCGGTTGGAAAAGGATTAAAGAGGAATTATCAGGTTAAGTTTTCATCGTTGGACAGTTACCCCCGCTGATTGCACATTGCCCGCTTGCACACATGAAAGGCTTATCTGCCGGACATTTATTCGGCGGTGGACAATCATTCGAATCTGTTCTACACGAATTATCCGAGCATCTGTATGAATGATTAGAGGGACAGGTTTCCAGCATTCCTGATGAGTCAATAAAAAGGCTGACCCTGCCTAGATTAATGGGAAGTGTTGGATCACTTTTTATTGCGAGTTCTTTCAATTTTTCACCTTTGTAATTACTGATAACTGTCGCAGTATAGAGGATCTCTTTAGTTGTAGAATTATATGTGGGCTTTGCCAGTGCCACAATCATAATATCTTCCGATTCTTTGGCATTTGACCTGGAGATTGCAGCATTAGGGGAGACGGACCAGTTGAATCCTGCAATAAAATCCTCCATTGTATAGAACCCGGCAATACGGTCTGGCCGATCCGAGAAGAACATCGTGTATGGGACAACTTTACTAAGTGTAAGCAGGTAATTGCCATTGCCAACCGGAACAAAAGACGCATTTAAGGACTCCTGCACAAAGAGGAGATTTATTGATCCACTCTGACTTGCCTCTAAAGAAGATTTAAGGGCCGGCGTAGCAGGCAAAGTTGCAACAGGGAGAGTCTTTGGAATGCTGTTTGTGCATCCGGCAATAAATACCCATATAATAAGAATTACAAGAAAGCTGAACCTGAAAAATGATCTTTGCATTCATTATAGGACAACGTTTTGATTTTAAAGCTTTCCGAAATCAGTCTATCCTGAGTTGGAGGAATTCGAAAAGAGACTAATCCGCATGTGCCTGATCCTTTCAATTTCGCAAAAATACGGCCAAATCACCCGGATTTACATCCGTTTTGATGAAATAATACCACTCCAGGGGTATTCATACCCCCTCACAATCAGATGAACCCCCCTCCTGTTTGTTTATATCGCCCACATTTGGCCCGGTTTACTATAAATGCAGAATATGGCTAATTAAGGCAATATTACCACAATTTAACCGTTGAAATGGCCTTATTTTTTCTGATATTATTTTATAGAGATTGAAAATACGTTCTTCTGGCATTATGAGTCACCTCTCGTCTTCATAGCGCAATTTCCAGTTTGGCACCGTGATCTCTAATCGTGCACTCTTTTCGAACGGAGTCCCTACGGTGATATTCCCCTTCGGATCACCGATCGCAGGGTAATATACGTATCCACACATTTCATAGGTGGATATTTGCATAACAGTCCTCCTTTACAAGCTAACAATGGTTATATCGATTGGCACAGGATATCCATAACCTTTGCATATTTTTCATGGATTAACTTCCTGCCAAACTCATAGAATTCCTGGAGCATGGCATCTTACTCCTCTTTTGAGAAATAATCCATTATCGAGAAGAAGAAGTGTTTATCTTCCTTCTCGATATGAGGCGGATAAAACTCAGCCAGAGCCTTCAAACAGGACACCACATCCCGGAGTGCCGCTTTATCCCCATTCACATACTTTTCCTTGGCTTCCACAAGTCTCCCTGTAAGGGTACGAGTATACTTGTGATCCTCTATCAGTTCAGTCATCATCCTGGCATGTTCCGGAGATAATTTTTTTCTGTAAAGATCGCGGAAGAGAATCTCTTCCTCTTTACCATGATGTGTTCGATCCGCATAGGTCCGCATAAAATCGACTGAAGTATCAATGAAGATCAGGTCGATCGAATTCTCCTGCTGCATCCAACTGCTTTTGGCTTGGAACAAAGAAAGAATCCGTTCAATGGTAAGATGCTCCCACATTAATGGCCCTATGGGTTTCATCCATTCAACACCTTGGGTTTTTTAATGGAATATAATACAAATGCTGTTCCAACGTCGAGGCTATGATACTCCTCGAAACGTCCCGGTCTA
>Ga0209083_1004698_pt1 | contig 10175 bp, 4 predicted proteins | sample AM7aDNAmetaG_FD_184132 | JGI IMG/M metagenome (GOLD analysis project Ga0209083, IMG submission 184132) | Freshwater microbial communities from Finland to study Microbial Dark Matter (Phase II) - AM7a DNA metaG (SPAdes) (version 3) | ecosystem: Environmental > Aquatic > Freshwater > Lake ...
TTGTGACCTGAAGGAACAGCTTTTCAATGAGAAAAATGGGCTGATCCCCCAAGCTATGGGTGGGACTTTGAATGGTGTTAGTTTCGTGGGGGCTGTCACACACCATGTATCCTCCATTGTAGATGATATAGACTCTATCTTCTACCCAGACCTCCCTGATGGTGGTGGTCCTGACTTTGACCACCCCAGGGACTATGACCCCCAAGCCGAATACCCCCTCCTTCTCTGTGATGCCCCTACAGGGGAAGAAGAGTGGACAGCCATCGGCTAGTAGTGCTATAGTCGGTGCTGATTATGGTTCCTGGTACTCCAGATTGGGGCAATCTTTCAGTAGCCATCACAAATCTCATTGATACCCAGGTACAGCTAGCCCAACACCTGGACCCCTCTCTCCGATCCATTAGAAAAATCCCCCACATCTTTGCCCTCCTACGGAATCTAGGTGCCGGATTTTCCCTGGCAGCTACATCTCTCGGCTTCACAGAAGAAGCTAGAAGTCTGAAGCTGGTAGCCCGTGAGCTTGGGGCTACAGCGAGGATGCCGAAGGTACAGACAGATGCCTACCTGGAATCCATGGGTGGGGACTTCTTCACCCCGTTCCAGGCTGTGGACCGTCTCCGGGACCTTCTCAAACACTTCCAGGAGAAGGCTCAGGAACAGTCCTACCCCAAGGCCAAGAGCACCCTAGCCTATTGTCTAGGTGGCTTCAGGATGATCCTTCGATCTTTCCCAGGTATGGGACCCCTTGTTAGATATGTGGAGAGAGCAATGGATAGCGTAGCAATGGCTGAGAGAGTAGCTCACAAATATGCAGGGGCACTCTTGCAGTTCCCTGGCAGCACTGGGCAGAAGTTCAAGAATCCCACCATTACTATCAGTAGTGTGAAGTACACCCTATCCACTCATGGGGGACCCCTAGGGGATCTTGCAGAGCCGGAAGATCCTTCTTGGGCCGGTAGCGCCAAGGTGATCCGAATGCAGTCGGATAACCCATGGAAGTTCCTGTGGGTTTATGACACGGACAGGCAGATGGTTGCCATGTGGCGGGTCACAGACGGGAACAATAAGGTCTGGGGTCCTGCTCAGTCCGAAGCAATGAGTGTGGTCAAGCTGGACCGGAAGGGTCAGATCAACAGAGTCACACATGATATCTTTGTGAAAATTGAATCTGCCATGCACAAGCTGGAGAGGGTGTACATGGCAGAATTGGAACGCTACATTGCCGAGAGCAAGACGGATTTCCAGCATCAGGTAGATGCCTTGGTCCAGGAATACTACGAAACGGTGGTGGAACCTAGGATCATCAAAGAAGTTGGAGATGTCAACAAGGGGGCTATCCCCTTCGGATTCAAGCCTAACCCTGACTCATCCTTCCCACAGGATCGCCAGAGAATCAACTTTGTGATGAGTAGGATTTATGACACTCTCTTCACTTCACAGAAGATTCATGCGTTCTTGAAAGCCCATGGTGTTGACATGGACAACCCACAAGGGGATATCCAGGCAGCATATTGGGCACAGAACGAAATCTGGGAAAATGCCATGGACAAGTATTATCCTTCTCTCCGTTGATGGTGTTATGATATCCGGGGTAAGAGTACCCTGATGTCCGAAGACTTCCAACTGGCCTTTCCGTGTCCACATTACATTGATGGGGAAAAGTCAATCCTGGATACAGACAGGGTTACTCTCCAAACTCGTCAACCCCTCTTTGGTACGGGGATGGTAAGGGTGCTGGTCAATGACCAGTACCTCATCCCCTCTACTGGTTACTACTCTTCGGCTACATTGATCGGGAGCGTGAAGGAACCATTCCGTATCCCTCTCAGAGAGAATACGGTTTCGGTCACGACCCCTAATGGCACGGTGACCCGTGCTTTGACTGTGGGGTATCGAACTGTTGCAGAGCTTGTCCCTCTCTTCACGGTGCCTAACATGGGTCTCTTGGCGGAAGCTTCGGGAGGGAGGCTCATCCTACGGGAGACTACAAGGGTAGGTTTGGATTCCTGGGTCAATGTTCAAGGGTTTGCAGCTTCGGCTCTAGGCTTTGGGCAACAGCATATGGCTGCGGGAAGGAATATCTTCCCTGGGTGGAGGTTGCTTCGCCGTCCCATGATTCAGGGAACGGTAGAACAGGGGTATACCCTCCAGTTCACTGAGCCCTTCAAAGCCAACCCATACTTCAGGGTTTCTTACCCAGTGCCCAGGCAGTACTGCCTTCGATGCCGGTCTACGGGCGTCGAGAATGATTATGGATTTGATGCAAAGGGTGAAGCCCTGATGGTACAGGATGAGAACCTCCTGTATCAAGCTTCCCTGAAAATCATGTTGACGGACCTTCAATCCAACCCCTACCATCCCTGGTATGGAACAGTACTCAGGTCTTTGATTGGGCAGAAGGCTATTCCTGGTACGGCCGAGACAATCAAATCTACGGTCAGGGATGCTTTGGCTAACTTCCAGAAGGTCCAACAGGAACAAGCCAAGTACCAGAACGTATCTGCCAAGGAGAGGTTGTACTCTGTATTGAGTATCAATGTTACTCAACCAGAGGGGGCACCTACGGCTTTCATTGTCGATGTTGTAGTCAGTAACTTCTCTGGGGACCCTGTGAGCCTCACAATTGTGTATACTAGCCCTGGAGTGGTAGCATTGGCAGGGACTAATAACCTGTCTCTGGGATAGAGCTATGGCAAACCAGACTCAAATCTACGGTCCTGATGGTGTGCTGAGAAGTGACCTGATCTTCTCTACAACCACAACATCTAAGTTCCTGACAGGCACTCTTCCAAGTGACACGGCAGTTGTGGAAGTTTCCATCAGGGGTCAAGCCTATTCGGCAGACCCAGATTTGGTGTACTTCACAGCAACTAGCTTTATCATCCCCAGCCCTTCGGCATATCCGAATGGCTTGGATCTTGTCTCCGGTCCCAACGAAGTCCTCATCAGGACTACCAATCTTGTAGGTGCAATCAGTAATCCTGCACGAGCAATCATCAACCTGATAGCATCTTCTAGTGACTCCCTAGGTACCCCTCCTTCCGGGATTACCGTTGAGAGACAAGATGACTCTGTAACTATCACTCTCACTGGACTCAGTGATACCCGTGTCACTGGTTACAACTTCTATGCCTCAATTTCTCCCGGTGGTGGTTCTTCGGGATACTCTCGGATCAACTTGTACCCTGTTACTACCTTTGCACAAGAGGATGTGACTACAGAGTTTGGGACCATTGAGGCTAAGTTCCCTACTCTAAAGACTTCCAATCTACGTCTCTTGACAGTAGTCTCACAAGAGAACATTGCGGGCACTTCTCTTTCAACGGCTCCCGATATCAATGGTCTCATGGATGTCCCGGATAACACATCCAGGATAGATGCCAGAATCTCATATTCATCTGTGGAAGCTGTCAAGTACTACAGTTTCCAGCATAGCCGTGTAGCTGGGGTTTCCTCGATACCCCCTACCATCTCCAACAACTCTTTTGCGGTAATCGACCCTTCTGATTACCTATACTACATCACCACGGCACTCTACTATGATCCGGCAACGAACCTGGAGTTTGAGAGCCCTTACTCTGTTGAAGTGGTAGGGGCACCTGTAAACATCCAGAGAGGGAATGCTCTTGGTATCCCCATAACTACTCGTCAGACGATTCTTCAAGACACGGTCTTGTCTATCTACCGGACCCGGACGGACATTGCTATCCAACCGGGATCAGTCATCAGGGATACCTTCATTGACCCATTCCTATCTGAAGCCGAGAGGATCAGATTTGTCCTGGACTTTGTGTACAGGGCATCTTCTTTTGAGACCCTACTTCAGTTGGATGACCCTACAAACATAGGGGTTTCCCTGGCTGTATCCCAGGCACCTTACAAGCAAGCTCTAGGAAGGGCACTATTCCTAACGTCTGACTCTGACATCCAAGCAGTCATTGACAGGGCATTTGAGAAGCTTGCTTCTAACTATGGGGTGTACCGGCAGCAGGGTAATCGAGCCGAAGGGGATGCTACTTTCTACACCACCAGGACACCTACCAGGACTTTGACCATTCCTCTTGGGTCCCCTGTATCTGCTAATGGTGTCACTTTCAGGGTGCTGGTTGGGGCTTCGATTCCGTATGCCACGGCAGCTTCTTTCTATGACCCGGTAACAAAGAGGTACTTGGTAAGAGTTCCAGTTCGGGCAGACAACCCAGGTAGTGCCGGAAACATTGGTAGGGACCAACTGAAGACAGGGGCACCCTCTGGGCTTTCAGTCACCAATGATGCAGATTTCTTTGGGGGTACTGACCAAGATACCAACCGGCAGCTTGCTGTGGCAGCGATGGGGAAGCTGTCTTCAGTAGATGTTGGTACTGAACAGGGGTACCTTCAGACCGTAGCTAAGTCGGCTGGAGTCATCCAGGTCAATGAGGTTCCGGCTGGTGACCCCCTCATGTTCCGGGACTTGGACCCTGCCACTGGAAGGCATGTCGGGGGGATGGTTGATCTTTGGGTTCGGGGTGTGCAGCCCTCTACCTTGAGTGACACCTTTGCCTTCACTTACCAGAAGAAGAGAGATGTCCAGTTTGTGGTTGTAGGGGACCCTGCGAATTATCGGTTCAGGGCTGTTGATTCCAGTCTGTCTCTTTCAAACCCGATTGCTGGTATGCTGGACTACCCAGCCCTAGGTATGGGGCTCAGGGATGCTACCACGGGTCTATGGTTTGATCTGACGGGGGTCACTTTCATCTCTTATGATACGGTTCAGTTGGACATTACAATAGCACAACCGACCCTAACCTACGGAGATGTACTCCTTGGGGATTACCGTCTCAGGACCGGGGACAAGTTTGTATTCCCAACACAACCCGTAAGCCAAGTTACTTCTCTGGTAGGGGAGGTTTCCGGTACCCTGGATGGTTCTCTCTATTCCTTGGTACACCCGGATTCCCCCTTGAATTACGGTAGGTCTAGTAGGGCAGGAGACTATCTTCAGGTCAGTGGCACAGCAATTCCAACGGGTAACCTTATCACTGTCACAAGTGAGTCACATACTGTTCTAGGTTTTTACACTGAGTACCTGAACAAGTTGGGGGTTGAAAGCCTTTCAGTAGTAGTCACTGACCTAGCAAGCATTGTCACTTACAGGGGCCCTTGGGACCCCTCTGGGACTCCAGATTACACCATCGAAGAGGGTACACAGACTATCCCTCTCAGCATCAAGCGTACTTCATCCTCTGCCATTACTGATGGACAGACTGTACTGGTCAGTTATCAGTACAATGAGAACTTCACTGTCTCCTACAAGAGCAATGTCCTGGTAGCAATGACTCAGCTTGCCGTGAATCGGAAGCGGCACATTCAGGCTGATGTATTGGTAAAGGAGGCTATCCCCTCTGGGGTAGACCTGACATCTACGATTGTGTTGGTCCCAGGAACCGACAAGGACTTGGTAGATTCAAGTATCAGAGCCGATCTGGCAAGTTTCCTGGCTACACTTCAACTCGGTGCCTCTTTCCGTAGGTCGGACTGCATTGACATTCTCAGTAGGTCCATTGGAGTGTCCTATGTGGTGCTCCCGTTGACAAAGATGTCCCGGTCTTCGGGGTCTTTGGTGATGTTGGAAGACCTTACAACCGATCAGATAGGAGACATTCGGCGGGTAGATGGTTGGTCCAACTATGTCAATGCCGTGTGGCTTCTGAACAATGAATTCTCGGCCCCTACTACTATCGGTGGTGGTGGGACTTCTGGAGATTTCAAGGCAGTCTACAAGAATGACGTAGTCATGCCTCTCCAGGTATCGAACCCAGAGCTACTGGCTTCGTATCCTGGAAAGGCATACATCATTGGGTCTGGTGGTCTAGCAATCCCTGGGTTCAGCGATGATGCCACTTTGATTGCTCAGGGGTACATTACAGCAACGGAGATTCTTACCCGTAGGGCTGAAATCTCTGCTAATCGGGTGTTGGTGGCACTCCCTGTAGGGGATTCCCCCGCAAATGCTACTTACGCAGCAACATACATTACTACGGATGACCCCAATGAGAAAGACATTAGCCTTGGTGTAGCCGAATACTTCATCCCTGGTGTTATCCAATTTACCTTCGATGAAGATTCTTCTTTACTTCGATGAGGGTAAAGTAGTCCATGGAATTCACCCCTACTGAGCACTTCATCATCCAGCACTGGCCTCCTTCAGTGAGGGACTTGAGACCTCTTTGGGATGAATCACACAAAAGGGACCTTGAAGTTACCTCAGTAGCCTGTTGCAAGAGGGTCTTTGACAGCTTTGTTAGGGAGATTGATCATATCCCGGAATTGGATTGTCGGGAAATCAAACGTCAGGACTACATGATTTACGGTGTACTCCTGATCATTGACCCGGAGATTTCTCAATCCAAGGTGAGGGTTACGTCCTGTCTCACAAAGTCAGGTGCAAGCTTGATCATGTATCTTTCCTTCGAGCCATGACGGTTTGCCTATATCCCCTCACAGGTTGAGGGCTCGCATGGCTGAGACTAGACAAGAGAATGGATTGGTTTTGGACTCGGATGTCCAGAACCCGGCCCCCTTCATTCCTGTTGGGCAGGTAGAAGCGGATAGAATCCGGTACTATGCAGACCAGATTCTTGCCGTTTTCATGCAGTCACTTCCGTCTAACTACGTTGCACAGACCAACGGGCCCTACTATATCGCCCAGTTCCAGGCAGCGGCCGAGCAGTTGGCTAAGATCCAAGTCTCGGTCTTGGATGCCTACGAAGACTCAGACTTCAACTTCACTCGGCCTGAAGTTCTGTTCCAGTTCATTGGTGACTTGGTATTCCCGAAGGGGGATGTCCCGGTCATTGATGGGGATGTCACTTACCGTGAGTTCTTGCGCCAGATGGTGGTGCTCCTACTCACTGGGTCCAAGCTGGAGACTCTTGTCTCGGGCCTAGACCTTCTGACGGATGCAGAATTCGAAGTCATTGACACGTCACCCTACATCACTGACCCCAACTCGGCTTGGGGTCTCCTGGATAGGTTCACTTTTGAGGTCAATGTCTTCAAGTACCGGAGAACGGCCCCCCAGACAGATACACACTACCATACGGTTCAGGTAAGTGTCGGGGGTAGTGGTACAACGGTCACTACTGTCAACGGGACTGACCATATACATATAGTCACTGGTTTTAGGGTAGACAATGCCTACCTGGACCCAGCACTTCACACGGGTCTGCATACCCATGATCTTCTCTCTGACTTCCCGGACCTACCCTTTGTCCTGGAGAAGAATGCAAGGCTGGTACTCAAGGCACTGAAGCCTGCCCACACCTTGTATACCTACCGGAACCTGTTCCGGGAATTCCTTGGTACAATCTTCTCGGACACATGGAGTAGTAACCTTACAGACTACCATTATGATGAGTACCGGAAGTACTGGGCCAGTGCGAGAGCAATTACAGGAACACTAGGGGAGTCCCTTGATCCGTTCCTTTTCCATGATGCTTCTCTAAGCTTTGATTCGGTGCGGGTTGGGGCAATCCTCACAATCACAACTGGACCCAACGCAGGTAGGTACACGATCCAGGAAGTACTAAGACTTCCGTTCTCCAATGATCCTGTTCTTCGGCCCTACACCACAAGTCCTACAGGACTCTCGGGTAGAGCTTATGTCCTCAACGGGGACATCCTAGACCCTACCCAGACTTGGATGAGTCTTTATGATGGGGAGACTCTCACCTTTGCCTCGGGTCCAAACGCAGGGACGTATTACCTGGGAACACTCCTGGGACCCGATGGGGGTCCTGTAGGGGTAGCCATTGGTCCAGGTCTAGGTGTCCGTCCGGTTCATGGTGTCCTCCGGGTCAAGCCTCGGATGCTGACACCTTTTGCTGTTGGGCAGTCCTACACAATCTCCTTGAATAACCTTGGGGTGAAGACCCCAAACTCGGTTGTCAACGAAGATGTTTCCAATTACTTTTACGGCTCCTCTGGGACAGGAGACACCTTCCTGACGGCTTTCGGTCCCTTGGTGAAGCCTTGGGGGGACATGACCCCAGCCACCTTCCAGGATGTTACAGTTCTCCTGGATGGGGTGTCACAGGTAGTCAACACGGTCAACCCCTACACAGGGGAAATCACCGTCACTCCTCCGATCCCTCTCTTTGCCCCTAGTGCTCACACCGTCACGGTGAGTTACACTTGGTTCCCTGCCCCTGTCTTTGGGATGGCAGGATTGAACACCCCTGGACTAACCCTGAATCGTTGGTCTAATCGGTGTGGCAGGCATGTAACTTCCCCTTCTGTAGGCTCACCCCTAGGGGCGATAGAACCTAACCGTTTCCCGATGGGTGTTGTCCTGGGGATGCCCGTAGGGCATGATCCTGTTCGGGTAGGTCACAGGTTCCTGGGGTTTGAACGGGGGTATACAGCTTCCCTCAACCGGCCTTTATCACTGAAGCTGAACTACAGTCCCACATGGGTTTCTGTCCCGTATGCCGAGACGGATACGGATGAGGAATCCATATCCTACAGTGGAGAAGATCCTTCAACGATAGGCTGGGGTCTGACTGGGGATGCTACGGGCTCGGTAGTACAGTTGACGGAGTATGATCTCCATGATGCTAGCATAACTGAGCCTGCTTACTGGTCTGAAGAAGTCACTCTCCCTATCGGGACTAGAGTTTACGTTGCAGCCAGAATCCGGGTATCCCAGGCAATACCCTCCGGTGTCTTTACCGGGGTTGGCTTCGGCTTCCATGACAACAACCGGACCTACTTTACGGGAGCACTTCGTATCAATGCTCTACGTCATGTAGGAATCCTGGTTAGGCCGGGAGATGCCTCTTTAGCATCTTCTTGGGCTATCGGTCCCAGGGCCAGCGGGACCATTGTAGGATCTAACCAAGTTGAAGTCCTGGTAACAAACCTACCAATCCCATTCCCAGATGGGATCAAGTTCCAAGTTTTGGCAGGTAGTCAGACGGGAGTCTACACTGTCTCTTACTGGTCTTTGTCTGAAGACCGTACCAAGCTCACGATTGTTACCACTACCCCGTTCCCTGCAAACTATCATCTGTACGGGAATCGGGACATCACCCTGTACTTCGATGTTGAGTGGGATAACTACGCTACCTGGAGGCTCATTGCCGATACCAGCACAGGTAACCTGGAAGTCAAGTTCTCTGGGGAGCCCTCGGGATCGTTCGTTGTCACGTCTGGTGTACCTACCCTTGTGTCCCCTGCCTTCCTGGGTATCCCTCTAGGACAAACAGGGAGAGTCTTTTGGGGGTCTTTCGGCCGCACACAGACCAACATCTCTTCTTGGTCTTTCCTTCGGTATCTCTCTTCACGGGAGAGACTCATCACCAGGGGAGACTCTATTCAAGTATCCTTGTCTGGGCCTCCTGAAGATGACCCCAATGATTGGTACCCTACTACATATCATGGTTACTCAGGGGTAGTCTTTGGAGATATCAATGTCCACACCGTACAGGTTCGGGGATTTGAGTACACTCACATTGACCCCAACCTCAATAGCCGGTGGTATGTCTCGTCTGAAGCCAAGCTTTCCTCTCCCATGTGTTCTTCAGGTTCAGGGATTACATTCACTCTTGGGGATACCAAGCGTGTAGCTCGACTTGGGGCACTGGCTTATTCCATTGGTGGTACTGGCAACAAGTACTTGGCCTCCAGTACCTACACTTCCCTGGATGGACAGGAAACCTATGCTGTACAAGGTTGGTTGCGAGATGATCCTTCGGGAGCTACCAACCCTGTAGCTCCAAGAATAGTACAGGGAGACACCTACCAGATTCTTTCCCGTACTGGGGATGAGTCATGGGGGGTCAACCAGAAGTTTGTACCCCATGGTGGTTCCAAAATCGTAGAGACACGTCTCAGTGCCCAGAGTACTACCTTTGACACGGACAACCGTTGCGGTCTGACTTTCGTTTGCTGTGCCGTAGACAGCTTTGGAAATCCTCACCCTCTCTACCTGGATTTCATGGGGAATCCAGGACGGGTAGTGGTCAGGTCTTCATTGACGGCACCCCCTTCTTTGACGGCAACAGTCCCTTGGGATGATGGGGTAACCCGTACTTACACGGTGAAAGCCCTGAACGTAACGGATACCCTGGGACTCTATGTGGATGATGTCCTGGTTACAATCATGGCTCTTTCTGCCATGCCCGTTGGAGCTA
>Ga0209083_1004700_pt1 | contig 10173 bp, 8 predicted proteins | sample AM7aDNAmetaG_FD_184132 | JGI IMG/M metagenome (GOLD analysis project Ga0209083, IMG submission 184132) | Freshwater microbial communities from Finland to study Microbial Dark Matter (Phase II) - AM7a DNA metaG (SPAdes) (version 3) | ecosystem: Environmental > Aquatic > Freshwater > Lake ...
TCGTTGACTACATCCCATTATGGCAGCAAGCGGTTACTACCTGATAATGGATATGCAGATTACATCGCTGCATTCAAGTCAGATAATTCCGTTTGTAATTCCGTATTCGAAGTTGAAATCGAAAACAGTAGTTGTTTCCGTGTAATCAGACATTCCCCCGACAACAGAGCTCGGGCCGAAAGTGGGAGTGACGCATGGCTCATAGTCTAACCACCTGTACCTTCTGCGGCGTAGGCTGCGGTCTTTATCTCGAGACCTCATCCAATCGCGTAACTGGTGTGTACCCCAGTAAATCGCACCCCGCAAACAAGGGCAAAATCTGCATTCGCGGCTGGCACGTACATGAAGTAGCCAGTTCCCCCGACCGTCTGACGACACCGCTTCTGAAGAAGAACGGTCAGCTCGAGCCGTCAACCTGGGCGGAGGCGCTGGAATTCATCGCCACCCGACTCAAGGAGATCAAGTCGACCCACGGTCCTGACTCGATCGCCTTGCTGAACTCCCCGCGCTGCTCCAACGAAGAGACCTACCTGCTGCAGAAGCTGGCACGCAGCGTGATCGGCACGAACAACGTCGATCATGGTGCCGGAGTGTACACAAACAACTCGGTCAACGTGTTGCTGGGTATGCTGGGCACTGCCGCCAGTACCAGCTCGATCGCGGACCTGGGCAAGAGTGAGGTAATCATCGTAGACGGTGTGGACCTTGCGCGCCAGCTGCCGACGATCGCCGGGACCGTGCTTCGCGCCAAACTGGCCGGTGCCAAACTGATCGTCATCGGTGAGCGTCGTCAACGTGTAGCCGAGAACGCGGACTGGTTCCTGCAGATCAATCCGGGCACTGAAGCGCTTCTGTACGGTGCCATGGCCAAGGTAATTGTCGACCACGGCCTGATGAATCTTCCTTTCATCAAGGCTCACTGCGCCGACTACGCAGGTTTTCTGGCCCAGGTAATGGATTACGACCTTCTGACCGTCGCCGCCAGCTGCGGCATCGCAGCCGACGATATCGAAGCCTCCGCCGTCGCCTTCGCCCGCGCCGGATGCTCCTCGATACTGTACTCCACCGGAGCCGATACCCGTGACGCCGAGGCGGTCGAAGCGATCGTCAACCTTGCGCTTCTTACGGGCCAGCTTGGTAAAGCCGGCGCCGGCATCTTTGCCTTAAGCGAACACAACAACCTTCAGGGCGTCTGCGACATGGGGATGCTTCCTGACCTGCTTCCGGGGTACCGTCCTGTTGGCGATGCCAAGGGTCGGGCCGTACTGGAAAGCCTGTGGGGCGGCAAACTGCCCGCCAGCCCTGGTGTATCGGCCAGCGCGGTACTGAAAGACCGTTCCCAGGGTAAAATCAAGGCTGTCTGGTTCGACCGCTACGACCCTGTCAACACCGCTGCCATCGGTACCGCCGCCAAAGCCATCGGCGAATGCGAGCTGGTCATCGTCCAGCACCTGTTTTTGACCGAAACCGCCAAACTGGCCGACGTCGTCCTTCCGACCACCGCGTTTGCCGAAGAGCGGATCACCTTTACCAGCACCGAGCGCCGGATCCAGATTGCCGAGCAGGCCATCGAACCACCTTCCGGCATCATACCTGCCTGGCAGCAGATCGCTGAAGTAGCGCGCGCCATGGGAGCCGACTGGAAGTACGCAAACTCAGGCGACGTCATGGACGAAATCGGCCGTGCCGTCCCTTTCTACAGCGGCGCCAGCTACGCCAACTTAAGCATCGACTTCGGTCGTCAGTGGCCGTGCACCACCGAGAATCCTCACGGCACCGCTCTTCTGTACGCCGACGGCGCCAGCGGAGTCGGTTTCAAATTCACCCCGATCTCAAAACCGGCCGCCCCGGCCGCCCTGGACAAGGACTTCCCTTTCACGCTGGTACTTGGCAACTCGAGCTACTACTGGAACCAGAACGTCCTGATCGCCCACAGCGAGATCCTGAAGCGTGAATACCGGATGCTGCTGCTCGACTACCCGAAAGGATTCGTCGAAATCAACTCCGATGACGCCCGTACCATGAAGATCCGTGACAAGCAGCTGATCAAGCTGTGTTCCTCCGGCGGCAGTGCGGTAACCGTAGCACGTGTCACTCCGGAAGTCCGCAGCGGGACGGTCTTTGTCCCGTACCAGGAACTGGGTCAGATCCAGCAGATACGCGGAGTACAGGGTGACGGCCCCCGATACCTGGCCGTTCGAGTAGAAACGGAGGTTGCATGAAAGCACGTATCCTTAACCGCGCGGATGTGCTGAAAGTCGTGGATCAGCTTCGCGGGCAGGGCTACGAAGTCCTGGCCCCCTTCCTCGGCCGCGGCCACGACAGCGCCTTCGATGTTGTCTCGGACGCCAACCGGGAACAGGTCCAGATCCACGTACCCAACCCCTTTTACCCCGTCAAGCGTTTCGTGTTTCCGCACATGGAGCGGACCATGAAGATTTTCACGGAAGGCAAGGCCGAGCTTCGCTTCGAGCCGACCGTCAGCGCCCCGAAGCGGGCCCTTTTCGGCGTTCGCTCCTGCGATATCAAGGGCATCTACCATCTTGACCGCTTTTACCTTGGCCGTGACTTCAAGGACACCTACCACGAGCAGAAACGCGCGAACCTGTTTCTGGTCAACGTGGTTTGCACCGACGCTGCCTTGGACATCGGCAAGCAATGTTTCTGCATGTGCACGGACTCCGGCCCCGCCGCGCGTGAGAACTTCGACCTTCAGCTGATGGACCTGGGTGAAGACGAATTCATGGCCGTAGCCGGCACCGCTGCCGGCGAAGCGCTGTTCAGTGCGCCGTTCTACAAGAAATGCACCGCCGCCCATGTCGCGCGCCGCAGCCTGGTCCTTGACGAAGCGCGCAAGCAGCTCAAAGACGCCACCACCTGGTTTTCTGGCGCTGTCCGTTACGTCAGCGCCGGTCGAGTCTCCGACAAGACCTGGGCCGAAATCGGCAACCGTTGCGTTGAATGCGGCGGGTGCACCTTTGTCTGCCCTGCCTGCACCTGTTTCACGGTCACCGACCGTCAGGTCGGACCGAACGAGTTCGAGCGTCTGCGGGTCTGGGATGCCTGCGCCTTCAGCGGCTTCACCCGTATGGCCGGTGGTCACAACCCCCGTACGCTGGTGCACGACCGCCGCAACCGTCGTTTTTTCCGGAAACTGCACCACTACTTCATCCAGCGCGAACTGTCGGTAGCCTGCGTCGGCTGCGGTCGTTGCGCAGAAGTCTGCCACGGTGACATAGGAATGCCGAGCGTGGTCGAAATCATCCGCCGCGCCACCACGGAGAGTGACACGAATGAACCCATCACCCGCTGAAAACATCTATCTCCCGAAGGTCGCAATCGTTGATTCATTAAACGACGAGATCCCGGACGTAAAAACCGTCCATTGGCATCTGGAGAACCCGGCTGACCAGCAGGCCTTCCTGTCGAGCTTCAAGCCGGGCCAGTTCTGCCTGGTCACGATCCCCGGCAGCGGCGAGTTCACGCTATCGCTGCCTCCGAGCCCCACGGAAGGGAAGACCTTTTTCACGCTTCGCAAGGTGGGAGTCTGCTCCAACGCCTTCCAGCAGTATAAGCCCGGCGACAAATTTGCGTTGCGCGGCCCGTTCGGCAACGGTTTTCCGATGGAATCGTACTACGGCAAGAACATCGTCGTCGTGGCCGGCGGCATCGGCCTGATTCCACTGCGCTCCACCATCGTCTATATCCTGGCCAATCGTGACAAGTTCAAGAACCTCCAGATTTTTTACGGCGCCAAGAATCCTGAAACGCTCATGTACGCCGATGACCTGAAGAAATGGGAGAAGGGCGGGGCGGAATTCTACCTGACCGTCGACGGTGCCAGCCCCGGTTACACCGGCAACATCGGTGTTGTCGGCTCGCTGTTCAAGAAACCTGGCGTCAAGGTCGAAGTCGACAACACTGTCGCCTTTGTCTGCGGCCCTCCGATCATGTTCCGTTTCGTCATCAAGGACCTGTTGGAACTGGGTTTCAAAGAGAACAACATCGTCTCCACCTGTGAGCGGTACATGAAGTGCGGGGTTGGCAAATGCGGTCACTGCTGCGTCGGCGTATCGTACGTATGCGTAGACGGCCCGGTGTTCACCTACCAACAGCTCAAGCAGCTCGGGGAAGACATCTAGGCAGGCACTCTTTTTTCCGACTAACGAAGTGCATGTCCATCATGCCATTCGCAGAGGTGCATAATGACTCCTGAACAAGCAGTACTGAACTCTATCGGCATCTGCGTTGCCGGGGCGGTATTAACGCTCCTGGTATCGAAGAGCAAGAGCCTGTCGGGCTGGCTGGCTTTTTTGACCACCGCTGCCAGCGGCGCCCTGATCGTCCCTGCCGCGCTGCGCGTACTGACCTCCGGTCCTGCCGCCCCGCACCATCCCGAGACCCTGTGGATGGCCGGTGGCTATGCCATGCGCTTCTACATCGACGGGCTGAGCGCCATTTTCCTGCTTCTGGCGGTGGTTATCGGTGTGCTGGCCTCGCTGTACTCCATCACTCACCTTGAGAAATCATACCAGAGCAAGAGTGCCGCTACCTACTACCCCTTCCTCCTGCTCTTCATCGGCGGTATGTACGGTATCCTCTCGACCACCGACACGATGTGGTTCTTCTGCGCCTTCTGGCAGCTGATGACCATCCCGAGTTTCCTGCTCTTACGCTATGAGATTGAAAAGCCAGGCATCAGCGGCGCCTCGATCAAATACCTGCTTTTCATGGAAGCCGCCATGTTAGCCGCCATGCTTGGCGCCGGGATGCTTTCCGGTGGCCATGCTGATGCGAGCCTGAAATACGACTTTGACATCCTCTCCGAAGGTATCCCCGCACTTCTGTCCAGCAATCCCGGTGCCCTGACCGGCGCCCTGGCCCTGTTCCTTCTTGGCTTCGGCATCAAAGTCGGCATGTGGCCCTTCGGTCAGCTGTGGGTGCCTGACGCCTACGCCGCCGCCCCATCACCCGTCACCGCCCTGATATCTGGCGTTATGAGTAAAACCGGCATCTACGGCCTGATGCGCACCTTCCTGTGGCTGGTTCCTGCCGAAAGCCTTGGCAACTACAACTTCGGCAACTGGGGCATGCTTCTGGCAGTCCTGGGGACCATCACCCTGTTCAGCGGCACCATGCAGGGCCTCAAACAGGACGACACCAAGCGTCTGCTGGCCTTCAGCTCCATCGGTCAGATCGGTTACATCCTGCTGGCCTTGGGCACCTGCGTCGCTCTGCTCCCCACCGGCGACCAGAAACTGGTTTCATTAGCCGCCATCGCCTTCTGCGGCGGCCTGCTGCACGCCATCAACCACGGCATCTTCAAAGGCCTTCTGTTCTTCAGCGCCGGCTCCCTGACCCAGGCCACCGGCACGCAGGACCTGAACAAGATGGGCGGTATGTGGAAATACATGCCCTTCACCGGCCTGGCCGTCCTGATCGCCTCTTTCGGCATCGCCGGCGTCCCGCTGTTAAACGGTTTTGTCAGTAAATGGAGCATCTACGTAGCCGCCATCCAAGGTAGCGCCAGCGCCAAATACCTGGCCATCTGCGCCATCATCGCGATTCTGACCAGCGCGCTGACCCTGGCCATGTACATCAAGTTTTTCGGGGCCGCCTTCCTGTCCCGCCGCAGCACCCTGGTAAAAGATAATGCCGCCAAACAGGGAACCCTGGAAGTCGGCTTCACCCAGCAGATTCCGCAGCTTAGCCTTGCTGCCCTGTGCATCGCCATCGGGCTTGCCCCCGGCGCTGTCTACCAGATCCTGAGTCAGGTTCTGAACACCAGCCGTCAGGGCTTTGCCGAAAAGCTTGCCGACGCCAACACGGTCGGCGCCGGTGCCTTAAGCGGCCTGAACGCAGTCCAGGGTTCGGCGCTGTACGTTCCGGTAGTCATCGGCATCGTCATGGCGATCGCCTTCCTGGTAGTCTACACCTTTTCCAAACAGGGTGGCAGCACCCGTCGGACCGCCGACACCTGGCTGTGCGGGTACGCTAAAGAAGCAGACTGCTACCGTTATAGTGCCTCCAATTTCTACGGTGAGATCAAGCGGCACTTTGGTTGGCTCGGTGGAAATCCGCGCAAACAAGCCGTTGTGAAGGAAGACTGACATGGCAATAAGCAAAAAGATCCAGCAACTCAAAGACAAGTTCGGCCCTGCCATCCAGCAGGTCGACATTCCCGGCGACAACCGTCTGATCATCTACATCGATCCGGCCTCGGTAAAACCGATCTGCCAGTACCTGTTCCGCGACATGAACGGTCGGTACGTCATCAGCATCGGCTGCGACGACCGTCCCTACAGCGGCAAATTCCAGGTTCTGCACAACTTCGCTTTCGACCCTGACAAGATCCTGTGCAGCATCATCAGCCGTCTCTCCGGTGACAAGCCCAAGATCGACAGCATCTCCGGGATCATCCCTGGCGCCAACTGGGCCGAACGGGAAATCAAGGACATGTTCGGGATCGAGCCGGTCGGTCATCCCTATCCGAAACGTCTGGTCCTGCCGGACGGCTGGCCGGAAGGTCACCATCCGCTGCGCAAAGACGTACCCTGGAACGAAGTTCCGGAAGGTTTTGACGAGACGCGCGAATTCAGCTTCGATGAAACCCCCGAAGGCTGCACCGTCGTCCCGTTCGGTCCTTTCCATCCTACGCTTGACGAACCTGAGCACTTCCGTCTGTACGTCGACGGCGAATTCGTGCGTGGCTGCGAATACCGTGGCTTCATGGTTCACCGTGGTTTAGAGAAGCTCTCCGAAACCGTCCTTGGTTATAACGACGTGCCGATGATGGCCGAGCGAGTCTGCGGCATCTGCGGCTGCGTCCACAGCGTCGCTTACTGCCAGGCCGTTGAAGCCGGCGCCGGCATCCAGGTTCCTGCCCGTGCCGAATACATGCGTACCATCATGCTTGAAATCGAGCGTCTGCACAGCCATCCCATGTGGGTCGGCCTGGCCTGCCATCTGGTCGGCTTCGACACCCTCTTCATGCAGGCCTGGCGCATCCGTGAACCGATCATGTGGCTGGCCGAAAAGATCACCGGTAACCGCAAGACCTACGGCCTAAGCCTGGTCGGCGGAGTTCGCTGGGACTTGACCCCTGAACTGAAAGCCGAAACGCGGTCCGTCCTGGACAAGCTGGAAAGCGAATGGATCGCCGTCGTCTCCGCGGTCAGCAAAGACAAGAACATCATGGCCCGTACGCGTGGTGTCGGCATCGCCGACAAGTCTCTCTGCAAGGAAATGGGTCTGGTCGGTCCGGTCGCCCGTGCCGCCGGCGTCGACATCGACTGCCGTCGCGACCATCCTTACGCCGCCTATGACAAACTCGACTTCAAGGTTATCATCTCCGACACCGCCGACGTCTGGGGTCGCCTGATCGTCCGCATGAACGAAGTCTTCGAATCAATCAAGATCATCCGTCAGGCGCTGGATAAAATGCCTGAAGGCCCTCTGATGGCCGAAATAACGGAAGAACTGCCGGCCGGTCGTCTGGGCATGACCTCCGTCGAAGCCCCCCGTGGAGAAAGCCATCACATCGTCATCACCGGCGACGACAACCGTCCGCGCCGCTGGCGGGTGCGTGCGCCGACCTACCAGAACCTGCAGGGTATTCCGGCCATGATCAAGGATCAGCGCCTGGCTGACATGCAGATTTCCCTGGGCGGCATCGACCCCTGCATGTCCTGCACGGACCGTATGGAAACCATCGACATCAGGACTGGCGCCAAGAAAGTCTGGACGAAGGCGGAACTACTCTCACTGTCCAGAGTGAACAAGGGCTAGGAGGCAGTTGTGGAGCGTAACCTCATGAACATGATAGTGGGTGGAGCGGTAAACATAGGCATGGTCCTCGTACTGGCCCCTTTTTTCCAGGGCGTACTTCGGAAAGTAACCGCGCGGATCCAGTCCCGTCAGGGACCGCCGGTCAAACAGCCCTATCTTGACCTTTTGAAACTACTGGGCAAAGAAGACATCGAATCGGGTGAAGCCCCTGTGCTGCAGCGTTTTGCCGCCTACCTGCCTCTGGCGGTCCTTCTGACCGTCGCGTGCCTGGTACCGATGGGCTTTCAAGCCCCGCTGAACGGCTCGGGGGACGCCATCCTGCTGGTACTGCTTCTGACCCTGTGCGGTATCTGCACGCTGCTGGCCGGCCTTGCCTCCGGGTCAACCTACTCGCTGATCGGCATCAACCGCGAGATGATGTGCATGATGACCCTTGAGCCGCTCTTTGCCGTAGCCATCGTCATGGGCGCTATCCAGAAAGGCTCACTGCGACTGGACGAAGTCCTTTCCGGCGCGGTCTACGGACCAACCGGCTTTGCCCTGTCCGGCATCGCCATGCTGGTCATCATGCTGCTGGCCTTCCAGGCCTTTGTCGGTCGTGCGCCCTTTGACATCTCCGAAGCTGAAACGGAAATCATGGAAGGCGCGCTGATTGAATACTCCGGCCCGAAACTGGCATTGTTCCACTACGCCGGCATGGCCAAACTGGTCGTCTATAGCGCGCTCTTCGTGTCGCTGTTCCTTCCTTGGGGATCGCAGCTACCGCTCCCGGTAAGCTTTGTACTGTTCTGGGCAAAAGTTCTGGTCATGGTTTTGCTGGTAACCACCGTCGCCGCGACCCACGCCCGTTACCGCATCGACCAGGCGATCCGGTACTTCGCAATCATGCTGGTTGTATCGTTGGTAACATTGGCAGCGGCCAGTTACGGATTCTGATAGGGGTGAACGTATGTCTGTAATGAGTAAACTGAAAGAAGTAGCAGTCTGCCTGAATGCCGGTCGTGTAACCCTTCCGTACCCGGCCGACCCGAAGCCGGTGCCGGAGCGCTTTCGCGGGCGTCCGCTGTTCGACTCGGTCAAATGCATCGGCTGCGCCGGCTGCGCCAACAACTGCCCCTCTCGCGAGATACTGATCCTGGACGTCTGCCAGGAGATTCGCGTACTGACGTACCTTGGCCGTCGCTGCACCTTCTGCGGCCGTTGTGCAGAGGTTTGCCCCGAGAAGGCCGTCACGATGAGCAAGGAATTCGAGACCGGCACCGACAAGATCAATGATCTTCATCAGCGTCTCGAGCTCTTCATGAGCACGTGCCAGCGATGCGGCCGCTGCTTCAAGGGTCAATCCCCGCTGGAAGCGCTGAAGATGAAAGGCTACCGTGTCGACGACCTTGCCAACGACCGCTGGGTGTTTAAATCCACGGCCTACCTGAAAGGTCAGCCTGGACTGGACGACCTCACTATCGAACTGGAGGGCTAACGCCGTCATGTTAAAGAACCTTTGCCAGAAAGTATTCGGCCGGTCGTTGTGGGTCTACCACGCCAACAGCGGCGGATGTAACGGCTGCGACATCGAAGTACTGAACGTCCTGACCCCTTATTACGACGTAGAGCGCTTCGGCATCAAGCTAGTGGGTTCTCCGCGGCATGCCGACGTGATGCTGTGCCAGGGTCCTGCCATGCGGTCCACGGGCAAAGCCCTGCAGCGAGCCTACGCCGCGATGGCGGCCCCGAAACTGGTATTTGCGGTTGGTTCGTGCGCCTGCGGCGGTGGTATCTGGCATGACAGCTACGCCGTAATCGGTCCGGTGGAGAAGATCATCCCGGTCAACTATTACATACCAGGCTGTCCGCCCCGCCCTGAAGCCATCATCTGGGGTGTAGCCGTAGCCGCCGGTCTTGTGGAGAAGAAGACGGCACCTGTGGAATTCAGACAGACCACCGACTTCCAGATTCCGAAATACCATCCTGAACTGCTGAAAGGTACGGGCGATCTGGTCATCTACGAGAAGATGGATCATATCTGACCGTTACCGCTAAAACGGGCGGACACGAAAAGCACACCGCCCGAGAAAACTGAAATCCCCCGCTGAACTCCATTCTATCGATGGATTCAGCGGGGGATTTTTTTGTGAAATCAGAAATGGCATTTCATTTTAGCTTAAAATTTGGTTGCTACCCAATCAGTACTGGATAATCCGGATAATTATTTCTTTAGTTTAAATAAAATAGAGTTTGACACAAACCTGCCGATTATGGTACCTACATCCCATTATGGCAGCAAGCGGTTACTACCTGATAATGGATATGCAGATTACATCGCTGCATTCAAGTCAGATAATTCCGTTTGTAATTCCGTATTCGAAGTTGAAATCGAAAACAGTAGTT
>Ga0209083_1004701_pt1 | contig 10171 bp, 8 predicted proteins | sample AM7aDNAmetaG_FD_184132 | JGI IMG/M metagenome (GOLD analysis project Ga0209083, IMG submission 184132) | Freshwater microbial communities from Finland to study Microbial Dark Matter (Phase II) - AM7a DNA metaG (SPAdes) (version 3) | ecosystem: Environmental > Aquatic > Freshwater > Lake ...
GATAGAAATTGGTCGGAAAAAATTGAGATAAATTATAAAAATTAAAAATTACAATTGGGATGAACTTCTGGGATAAAATAAAAATGGTTTTTCAGGATAAAGGTCTAAGAAATAGATTGCTTTTTGTTCTTGGTGCTTTGCTTATCTCGAGACTTTTAGCAGCTATTCCAATACCAGGGATTGACCCCGCAAAACTTCTTACTTTTTTTTCAGGGAATGATTTCCTAAGTTTTTTAAACGTATTTTCAGGTGGTGGAATGAGCAAACTTTCTATCGTCATGCTTGGAGTTGGACCATATATTACTGCATCTATTATTATGCAACTTCTTACCATGATGTCTTCAAAGATAAAAAATATGTATCAAGAAGAAGGAGAAATTGGTAGAAGAAAATTCACACAAATTTCAAGAGCACTCACTGTACCGATAGCTTTAATACAAGGTTTTGCTTTTCTTAAACTTCTTGAAAATGCTTCAGTTATTGCTCATATCAGCTCATTAGATTTCTTCATCAACTTAATGATAATAGTTGGCGGCTCAATGCTTATGATGTGGATAGGTGAGCTTATGACAGAATTTGGTATCGGAAATGGAACATCACTTTTGATTTTTGCTGGTATCGTGGCTCGTATGCCGACAGCAATTACACAGATGAGCCTTACTTTTAGTGCAGACCAGATTCCAATGTATCTAGTTCTTCTCGCTGTATTTTTGGCGGTTATTTATGGAGTCGTATTTATTTCAGAAGCGGAAAGACCGGTACCTGTTACTTATGCAAAAAGAATCACTGGCTCAAAAGTTTCTGGGGGTGTTTCAACATATTTGCCTTTGAGATTGAATCAAGCTGGGGTTATTCCAATAATTTTTGGTATGTCAATTTTGCTTTTCCCTCAAATGATATTTAAGTTTTTGTCTACCGCTGTAGCAAGTGGCACATGGAGAAGTATTTTCTTGTCACTAAATAATTTCTTAACAAATTCTTGGGCGCATGGTATTTTGTATTTTGTCTTGGTTGTTTTGTTTACATATTTTTATACGGCTGTTACTTTTGATCCAGACCAAATCTCAAAAAATCTTCAGCAAGGTGGAGCATTTATTCCGGGTGTAAGACCGGGGGTTTCAACGTCCGAATATTTAGCAAAAGTTTTAACAAGAATTACTTTGGTTGGGGCATTATTCTTGGGTGTAATTGCTGTTTTGCCTTTAATTGTTCAATCAGTTTCTGGGATTACTTCTATTGCAGTTGGAGGAACAGCTTTGCTTATCGTAGTTTCAGTTGTTATTGATTTGATAAAGAAAATACAAGCTCAAATAACGATGAGGGAATATTAAAATTTTGTTCATGAAAAATCACCCTAGTATGTGGGTGTTTTTTTATGTTTACAAAATTTTAACCCCGTAATAATTTTTTGTTATTTTATATAAATAAAGCTAAATAAATATAAATATCTGTTTTGAAAAACAAAATGCGATGATCGAATAGGTCAATCCTGATTTTCCAGCATTTTGTCGTATTTTTACATAAAAAATTATTTCTGGGGTTTGATAACTAAAACCTAGAACCTAGAAACTAATCGTGCTATACTATTTTCATGAAAAATACATTAAAAAAAGAAGGAAAAACTACGAGCCCAATAGCTTGTCTTTTTATTGGTAGGTCTGGTTGTGGAAAGGGTACACAGGTAGAACTTTTTATTAAAAAAATACAAGAAGTTAATGGTTTGAAAACTTTGAGAATTGAAACTGGTTTTTTTCTACGTGATTTGGCAGCAAAAACTTCATTTACCGCTGCAAAAACAAAAAAAATATTGGATAAAGGCGAACTTATGCCAGAATCTTTGGTTATCGGCCTTTGGAGTTCTTATCTTATTGAAAATTATTCTGGTAAAGAAAATCTAATTTTTGATGGTTTAGCTAGAAGATTGCCAGAAGCATTAATTCTTGATGCAGCTCTAAAATTTTATGATATTCCGAACTATAAAGTTATTTATATAAATGTCAGCAGAAAATGGGGAACAGAAAGACTTTTAGCAAGAAAAAGAAAGGATGATACCGAAGAAGATATAAAAAACAGAATGGACTGGTTTGATACCAATGTTTCAGCATCAATTGAATATTTCAAAAACAACAAAAATTGTGACTTCATAGATGTTAATGGTGAGCAAACCATTGAAGAAGTTCATGCTGAATTAGTGAAAAAAGTTTTTGGAAAATAATCCAAATGGCTGTCACCATTAAAACAAAAGAAGAAATAGCAATTCTACGAGAATGTGGAAAAAATTTGGCGTACATTTTGAATGAAGTTAGTAAGGCAATAAAGCCGGGGGTTGCAACGAATGAATTGAATGATTTGGTAAATAAACTTGCAAAAAAACTTGGAGATATTCCTTCAACTTTAAATTACAAACCAAAAGGTGCAAAGCGAGCATATCCTGCAAGTATCTGTGTCTCAATAAATGACGAAATTGTTCACGGGATACCAAATGAAAATCCGAAAATATTAAAAGAAGGAGATATAGTTTCTCTAGATATGTGCCTTACTCATAAAGGACTTGTGACAGATTCCGCCTTAACAATTCCAGTGGGAAAAATTGATTCAATATCTAACAAATTAATCGCAGTTACAAAAGAAGCTTTATACTCTGGAATAAAAGCAGCAAAAGGAAATAAAACTACTGGTGATATTGGTTATGCCGTGGAAAGGGTCGCCAAAGCAAACGGTTTTTCTGTTGTGGAAGAATTGTGTGGGCATGGAGTTGGTTATGATGTTCATGAGGACCCGTATGTACCAAATTACGGTGAGAGAGGTAGGGGAGACAGACTAAAACCCGGTATGATAATAGCAATAGAGCCAATGTTAAATGTCGGTGCTAAGGATGTTTTTATTGATAAAGATGGGTATACTTTTAAAACAAAAGATGGTTCAAGAAGCGCTCATTTTGAACATACTATTTTGATTACAAGTGGCGAGCCAGAAATACTCACAAAGATTTAATGTGCAAAATATCATTATACTGTGATATAATTTGACCCATGGCAGAACAATTTGGTAGGGAAAGAATTGAGCAGAAATTTAAAACTCCTGAAGATGAGTTGCAGTATTTGCGTGCAAAAGTATCACAGCATGAAAAAATGCTTGCTGAAAGTGGTGAGGTATCTTCTAGGGAAGAAATAATTAAAAAAACTTTAGTTGAGCATAGTAATGTTCCACCAACAAATATTTTACACGAAAATTATGCTTTGAAGAAACATGAAATTGATTCAATAGTTTTGGACTTGTCACCGGAAGTTCATGATGCACAAATCGCAGAACTCATAAATGTTTTACAAGAAAAAGGAGTATTGAATGCTCTCACTATTGTTGATAAATTAAAAAATCCTCACATAGAAGATGATTTCCACAGATTTTTAATTCAATATATCAAAGCTGGTTTTAGAGTTGCAAAAAATAATGAAAGAAATCCAATATTCAAAGCGCTAAAAATGACACTTTTTGAAATTTCACTTCCATCAATGAGCAAAGATGAGAATCAAAAAAATAAACACCTAAAAGAAATTATTTCTAAGATGGATCAATTTTATGCTGGTATGTGCTCTGTGGGTGATAGTGATGATAAAAGTGCAAATTATTTAGCAATTGAATTGGCAAATGCGAACAAAAGTAACGAAATAGTATTTTACATAGCTATACCGGATACAAAAATATCATTACTTAGTAAACAAATACAGTCCATTTTTCCGGATGTAAAACTCGTTGAGAAAAAAGATGACTATAATATTTTTAATGAAAAAGGATTTTATGTTGGCTCATGTGCTGAGCTTTCAGAAAATGAAATATTGCCGATAAAAACATATGATGGTTATGATTATGACCCATTAAAGATTATTTTGAATAGTTTTTCAAAAGTTGATAAAGATGGCGAAGGTGCTGCAATACAAATTATTTTTAAGCCAGCCGACAAAAAAATTGATTTATATAAAAGAGTATTAAAAGAAGTAGAAAAAGGTTCAAGTCTAAAAGAAGCATTTGTAAAAGTAGACAGCTCGTTTTCAAACATATTTAAAGGAATAATTAAAGAACTTTTTTCAACAAAAACCAAAAAAGATGATGACGAAAAAAAGAAAGAATCGCATCAAGTCACTATTGATAATATTAAAGAAAAAATATGTGCCCCACTTACAAGCGTAAATATTAGAATCATTGCTTCTTCAAATACGAAAGATGATGCAACTGTCATACTTTCTGATATAGAATCATCGTTCAATCAATTTGAAAACACAAAAGGCAATAAGTTTAAATTTAAGAGATTGAATGGAAAGGATTTATTAAAGATGTCGCGAGATTATTCTTTTAGAATGTTTAACAAAGACAAACAGTTGACCATGAGTATTAAGGAGCTCACCACGGTTATGCATTTGCCGGAAAATGATTTTAGAGATACATCACAATTAAAACAGACTGATGCTATTACTGCTCCAGCACCTCTTGATCTTCCTAGCACTGGTATACTTCTTGGAAAAAATGTACATAGAAATGTTGAAACTCCAATAAGAATTACACCTGAAGATAGATTGAGACACTTTTATGTTATAGGTCAAACCGGTACAGGTAAAACAACATTGTTAAAAACAATGATTCGCCAAGATATTTTAAATGGGGAAGGAGTTTGTATGATTGACCCACACGGCTCTGACATTCAGGAAGTGCTTTCATATATTCCGCCTGAAAGATACGACGATGTTATTTATTTTGATCCAAGTTACACAGAAAGGCCATTCGGTTTAAACATGCTTGAGTATGATGTAAGATTTCCAGAACAAAAAACTTTCGTAGTAAACGAAATGCTCTCTATCTTTAATAAACTTTTTGATATGAAAGTTGCTGGTGGACCACTTTTTGAACAATATTTTAGAAACTCTGCCCTTCTTGTCATGGAAGACCCAGATTCTGGAAATAGTTTGCTTGATATTACACGAGTGCTTTCTGATAAAACCTTTAGAGATTACAAACTTTCAAAATGTAAAAATCCGCTCATTACACAATTTTGGGAAAACGCAATAAAAACAAAAGGTGAATCCAGTCTTGAAAACTTTGTGCCATATATTTCATCAAAATTTGATGTGTTCTTGTCAAATGACATTATGCGTCCGGTTGTGGCGCAAGAAAAATCCGCATTCGATTTCCGCGACATAATGGACAATAAAAAAATACTTCTTGTTAACCTTGCAAAAGGAAGACTTGGGGAAATCAACTCAAACCTTATCGGTCTTATTATTGTCGGTAAACTTTTGATGGCCGCTCTTTCAAGAGTTGATTCATTTGGGGAAGATTTGCCGCCATTTTATTTGTATATTGATGAATTCCAAAACGTTACAACAGATTCTATATCCATTATTCTTTCAGAGGCTAGAAAATACAAACTTGCGCTCACGGTCGCTCACCAGTTTATTGCACAGCTCGAAGAGAAAATTAAAAACTCAGTATTTGGTAACGTTGGTTCAATGGCTGTGTTTCGCGTAAGCTCTGAAGATTCGGAATATTTGGTAAAACAATTTGCTCCAGTATTTTCAGCTAAAGATTTGATGAACATAGACAACCACCATTCTTATGTAAAGATGCTCGCAAACGGAAGGCCGGTAAAACCATTTAGTATGGAAACAAATCTACCACCACGTGGCACAAAAGTCTTACTTGATAAAATCAAAGAATTATCATATCTTAAGTATGGTGCAAACAGGGAGGAGGTGGAAAATGCTATTCAAGAAAGATATAAAAAAATTGAAGTTGCAAAACCACAAGCTTTACCAGAAGATTAATTATCAATAAAAACATGGGACTATTTATAAATAGCGGTATAGACAGAGAGCTCAAGAAAAAAGAAGAATCTGGACAGATACCAAAATCCGGAGAATCACTTGAAGATTTTTCAAGGGGTATTGGTGGTGCAATAAAAGAAGGTTTGTCGTCAGTTGTCGGAAAAATCTCAAAAACAAAAGAGAATATTATCAAGTTTAAAAATGAATTAATTATTAAAAAAAATATAGAAAAAGCAACAAATTTGTCTGAGTTAGCATCTTATTTGGAAAGTGATAATTATCAATCAAGCTGTAAAGATTATTTAGATAAATATTGCAATGATGAGATTACAATTAAAGAATTAGAAGAGGCACTTAATAAAATATTTGTAATGGACGGTGATAATTTAGACACGAAATTTATTAGAAAAACAGAGGATTTAATAAAATTAGAAGAATTGAAAAACGAGCTTCATATGAAGAAACCAAAAAATAAAAAATAAAATTAAAAAAATGAAAACAGAAAAAACATTCGTCATAATAAAACCAGATGGAATACAAAGGTCACTTATCGGTGAAATAATTGGAAGATTTGAAAAACTTGGACTGAAGCTTGTGGCTATGAGAATGTGTCTTCCGACTGCGGAGATGGCAAGAAAACATTACACAATTGACCCAGAATGGGTTAGAAAAACAGGTCAAAAAAGTATAGAAAACTATAAATCAAAAGGACTTGTTCCGACATCCGATGACCCTCTAGAAATAGGCAATAAAGTTTTGTTAAGATTAGAAAGATATCTTTCAAGCGGGCCGGTTGTCACTATGGTTTGGCAGGGAGCGCATGCCATACAAATTGTCAGAAAAGTTGTTGGTGGTACAGAGCCACTTTCTTGTGATGTTGGTACCATAAGAGGCGATTTTGTTTTGGATTCTTACAGAATAGCTGACCAAGATGAAAGGTCTATCAGAAATTTGATACATGCATCTGGAAACATAGAAGAGGCACATAAAGAAATTGATTTGTGGTTTAAAAAAGATGAAATTATCAAATATAAGCATATCCAAGAAGCTATTTTATATGATGTAAATTTGGACGGGATTTTGGAATAATTAACTGTCTATTTTTTTGTAAATAATAATCATGGTAGCAAATCTACTCTGTAGATTTTGCCTGTTTTACTATGCTCATATATTTTGTTAACATAATGAGTATGAAATCCCAAGAATTACAACCGAATATTTCAAAGACTCAAAGTCTAGAATCCGACAAATCCTCGGCTTTATTGACCGAATCTCAACTTAACGAATTTAAAAAACTTTCTCAAAAAGAACAAAAAAAAATTGCTGAAGATAAACTTCAAGAAATCACAAAAATAAATGATGAATTTAGAATAGCTGTGGAAGAGGCAAATAAAACAGGTGACCCAGAAAAAGCACAGAAAATCAAAGAACAATTTGACCAAGGACTTGATGATTTTCAAAAGATATTTAGTATATCAGAGATGTCTAAAATTGAGAGACTTCAACAAGAAAATAATAAAAAAATTGATGATATTTATGCTAAATGCTTTAGCAAATATGGTAATTATTTAAATCCAACTCTTTCAAAGGAGGAATTAATTTTTTTGTATGATATTAATGGGGATTTAAATAGGGGTCTGACAAAAAAATATCAGCATGTGTTGGATATACTAATTAAAAGATCAAATAGGGTAGGTGATTTGGCATATATTTTTGATTGTAAGCCAGAGCAGATTATTCTTCAGGGAGATGAAAAAAAAATAGGCAAAAATACGAAATATTTTGATGGGAGCATATCATTAAAAGTAATTAATACCAAAATTATTATTGGCCCTTCTTACTTTCCCGAATATGTTAAGCAAGATCTTGAAATTATAAATTTAAAATATGCAAAAAGTATCTTTCACAAAGTTATATTTCCTAAACATGTCGGAAGAAGTTTTAGGTTACCTAATTTAAAATCTGCTAAAGGAGTTAAGTTGCCTGAATATGTTGGTGCAGCGGTTGATCTTGATAATTTAAAATCAGCAAAAGGTTTAATCTTACCTGAATATATTGGGCGGGAACTTTCATTGAATGGGCTAAAATCTGCTGTTGATTTGAAATTACCAGATTCATTTAATTCTGAGATATTACTTAATGGACTAAAATCTGCCAAAGGTTTAAAGTTGCCAAAGGGCTTTAATGACGCGATTTCACTTGATAGCTTAGAATCAGTAGATGGTCTAGAATTACCTGAAGACTATCTAGATTTTATTGCTATTAACGGTCTCAAATCGGCGAAAGGTTTAAAATTACCAAAACAAGTATTTGCTATTTGTCTTAATGGTTTAACTTCAGCTAAAGATTTGGTATTACCAGAAAATATAGAAGGAAGCATTGAGCTAAATGGTCTCACATCCGCAGACGGTTTAGAAATACCTGAAGGAGTAAGAAACATTGAACTTAAGGGCCTTACTTCTGCCAAAAATTTAAAATTACCAAGAAAATTGATAGATACTGATGAACATAAATTTGGTGGTAATTTATATCTTGATGGACTTACTTCGGCAGAGGGTTTGGTATTACCAGAACAAATTGATGGAAGGCTCAGTCTTAGAAGTCTAAAATCCGCAGAAGGGTTAAAATTACCAGAAAAGATTGGGGGACTTTTTTTGGATAGTCTTGAATCAGTGAAAGGTTTAATATTGCCAAAAGTCGTTGGTGATTATTTGACTTTAGGAGAAATAACTTCAGCTGAAGGACTAGTCTTTCCTAAAATACTTTATGGTGGTTTAGGTATGAACAAAGTAACTTCAACGAAAAATGTTAAAATGCCAGAAGAAATACACGGAGAGCTTTTTCTTCAGGGTGTTAAATCTCTAGATGAATTAGAATTACCAAAAATTGTTACTGGTACAATTTATTTAGGTATTCCATATGAAGACAGAGGTGACTTGAGAAGACAATATCCACAATATCATATATCAATGTAGATTAATTAATTTATGAAAAATTTAGAATCACAACCAAATATCAAGAATCTCGAATCCGACAAATCCGCGGCTTTATTCACACAAGACGAGCTAGGTGCTTTCAGAAAACTTCCAGAAAAAGAACAAAAGAAACAAAAGGAAGATAGACTAAAAAAACTAGAAGAATTACAAAATAATTTTAGGAAAGCTGTAGAAGAAGCCACAAAAACAGGAAATGTTGAGGTAGCCAAAAAACTTAACATAGATTTTCGTAAGAATGCAGAAGAATTGAAACAATTAATTGGAACACCAGAAATATCAGCAGAATATAAATACAAAGATAAAAAAGGTAAAGAGAAAAAAGAAACCATTACTCTTGATATAGAAAAAGAAATTAAAGATTACTCCACTTTTTACAAAGACCACGGTATTGAATTACCAGATGATTTTGGTGAAAAGATTAAAGATATTTGGGATAAAAACGCGGATGCTATTACCGAAGCAATAAAAGAAAAAGGATTTAATATGGTTTTGCTTGTACCAAAAGATTTACCAAAACTCAAAGAACTAGAAGAAAAAATGACAGCTGGTTATGAAAAGGAAAAAGGTAATAAAACTTATTGGGGAGTAGAAGCAGGCGATGTTAACTCAGTAGAAAGTAATATAGAAATAGTATTATTGCATTCAACTCCTGAATTAAATGACCATCCAGAATTAAATAAAACATTAAACAAAACATTAAACGAAAAGATTCAATCTTTTATAGACTCTGGTGAAAATCTTACTATACAAAAGTATTTATTATTACAAGCAAAAATTTTTCAAGATAAAAAGATACATATTGATGAAAATAATTATGTTTCTTGTCCTGGTTCAACCATAAAAACAGATGAAGGCGGCGTTCGTGTCGTAAATGGTTGTTGGAGTTCCATCAATGCTCAGTTCCAGGTTGGTACCAATAGTGTTGGCTACTCGGACTCGGATATTGGCTGTCGTCTCTCCCGCAGTTTCTCATAATTATAATTAGTCCAAATTGTTACTATTTTTAGCTATTTTTTGAGTACTTTAGCTGAAATAGTAAGGGGTCAGCAAAATATAGTCATTTTACTCCTTATTTTCCTTGACCCGCACACTATTTTATAACAATTGATAATATTTGTTTTTCCTCTAGTTAAATTGTCAAAATATCCTTTTAAATTATAGATTAAATGAAAATAGTAAGGGGTCAGCAAAATATAGTCATTTTACTCCTTATTTTCCTTGACTTTATATACCCTTTCCTATATACTCGTTCCTACACAGATATGTTTATAAAAAACCAATTATTACAGCGGAAAGTATAGTCGGCATTTTTAATGTTGGCACTACAAACCGCAGTAAGCGGTTTTTTTCACAGAAAGA
>Ga0209083_1004714_pt1 | contig 10143 bp, 14 predicted proteins | sample AM7aDNAmetaG_FD_184132 | JGI IMG/M metagenome (GOLD analysis project Ga0209083, IMG submission 184132) | Freshwater microbial communities from Finland to study Microbial Dark Matter (Phase II) - AM7a DNA metaG (SPAdes) (version 3) | ecosystem: Environmental > Aquatic > Freshwater > Lake ...
TCTACCAAGAGCTTGTCCCATTCTTGATTGACACAAACCTATTACATATTGTTTGAAATATACATTATCAAACATTTCTTCTTCTTCAATTCTGTTATATACTTCTAACATTAAATCTGTATCTATTGTAGTTAATAAATTTAATCTTTTTGATATATGATTGTAATTAAATCTTAATGTGTTAGCTGTCATTTTATTAATTTGATCACTAAAGTTACTAATAACTGAACGATAAACACCTAATTCACCAGCAGTTGTAACAAATGATGTTAAAAATGGTTGATTTGTAACACCCATGTTTATAGATAATTGTGGTGCTTGAATACCTAATCTAAAAAGTGATGGATTATCTACCTTAATAATTCTCACAATATCTTCAACTTCTTGTGGTAATATTAAATATTGATTTCTATGATATTGTTCTGTTTGCATGAAACTTTTTTCAAGAAAATAGAACATTTTTGTTTTAGAAAATTGATAGTTTTTATAGAACCAATCTAATGCTTCTTCTCTAACTAATCTAAGTATTTCTATATCTGGTAAAACTTTATCAAAAAGTCCAGAGATTGTTAAATCTGCTTGTACTATATCTACCAATTGGTCAATTGTCATTGCCATAATTATAAATTGTTTTTATTGTATATATAATTTATAAGGCTACAAATTATATTTAATTGTATCAAAAAAAATATCTACTTTTTGCATTTTTTTAACAATATTATCTATTTCCGTTTTAGAAAATCTTAAAAAAGTCTTATTTACTTTATTATCATATATATAATCTTTAAAAAGATCTATTATATAATTAGATAGTAAATCTGAATTTTTATTATAATTATTAATAAAATGATTATATTTATTTATAATCATTACGACATCATCATTATATTCTGTGTAAATTTCTTTGATGTTTAATATTTTAACTAAAAATAAATTTCTACTACCACTATCTTTATAACAAAGTGTTATATCACCATTGGGATTAAAATATTTTTTAACAGTAGATTTTTTATAATTATCAAGATTTTGTAAGTTTATTAGAATTTTATCTAATTCAATGGTGAGATTAAGTAAAGGATGATTTACAACCTGAGGGTCATTAAAATGTAATAATCTTTCGTATGTTTTTAGATATTTCATAAGTTATATTTAATTGCTGAAAACTCTGTTTTTATTTCTTGTAATTTTTGAACAAAATTATCTATTTCAGATTTTGGAATTATTAATGCTGCACCGAGCCATCTTTCTTCTATGTAATTTTTAAAATTATCAACTATAAAATGATATAGATATATAGATTTTTTATTATCAATGAAATGATTACCATAATTTATAATAATTATCACATCATCCATAACGACTTGATAGTGAAACTTAATAATAAATTTAAATCTATTAGAACCACTATTTTTATCTTTATAACAAATTGAAATTTCACCATCATTATTAAAATATTTTTTAATAGTTGTTTCAAAATTATTATCAGCAAGTTGTAATATTTTTAAAATTTTTTCTAATTCAATACTAAAATTAAGTAATGGATGATTTACCACTAATGTATCTTTAAAAGATATTAATTTTTCGTATGTTTTTAGATATTTCATAACTTATATATAAAAAACACTTTTTAAAATTAATATATAAAAATATGAAAATTTTAACTCTCAATGAGTTCTCTATTAATGAGAACATATCACTAATAGACCATGATGGAATACTTTTAATTGTTGATGTACAATCAAATTTTAAGAAATATTTTCCTACTGATCCAAATGGTTATCTTAAAAAATTAGATAAGTATTGTGAAGAATTTACAGATGATAATGGATTAAAAGGTGTTTATCAAATATGGGATTCAAATCGTGGTTCTAAACCTACTTATAAATTTAAAAATCAAAAAGATTTACTGGAAAAGAAATTTGGAGTGAAAAAATTTTATTCTAAGTATAAAGGTGGATTCAAAGAATGGATTTATTATATTTTTGATGATAAAACTATGGAGCAATTTAACGCGAAGAATAATAAGTTTAAAGAAGGTGATGCTTTTAAGATAAAAGATAAGAATGAATTTTTAATTTATATTGGAAATAATCATAAATGGTTTTATGTAAATAGTGAATTAGTTGATTTATTTAAAAAATTAAAAAATAAAAAAGTAATTGTTGTTGGGGGAGCTGAGTCAGAATGTCTTGAAGATGTATATATTGCATTAAAGTCATTTAATGTTAATCCTGTATATAATCATCAATATATTTATAGTGCTGAAACAGGTAATTATTTGAAAAAGAAATAGATTGTGTAAGTGTTTTAACTAATAAGTGTAAGCATTTTTTTAATAAGTGTAAAAAAATTTATAAAAAATTTATATATAAAAAAAACAATAATATATGATAGACTTTATTTTTCTCGTTGGTTTATTCGATCTTCTTAAAGATAATGGCGTTATTATAACTATTTTAATATTATCTATTTTTATAGCTTATATAATGATAAGAAATTCGACCAAAAGAATTAAAGAACAGGAAGAGAAAATAGATTCTCTATATGGTAGAATTGATAAGATGATGAATAAATTTAATTCAGAAGAAAATCATGAATTAACTGGTAAATTTATAAGTTATGCTGAAAATGCGAATAAAATACAAATTCAGCTTTATCATATGTTACAAACATTTCACGCTGAAAGAATATCGATTTTTGAGTTTCATAATGGCGGAAAAAATTTAGCAGGTATCGAATTTAAAAAGTGCAGTAATACATATGAAGCTGTTTCATTAGAAACTAAGCCAATAATAAAAGAGATGCAAAATTTACCATTAAGTATTAATCCTTTATGGAATAGAATTCTATCCACACGTGATGATATTAATATTCCATCAATTGAAAACTTAGATGATACATTTTTACAATCTTATTTACGATCACAATCTATTAAGACTTATTATTCTACTATTTTACAAGATTATGATAATACTCCTATTGGTTTTATATCGTTAGAATATTATAAAACAACGAGAGAATTAACAGAAGAACAATTGGACGAATTTAATGAAATTGCAATTAAAATATCAGTTTTAATTAATATAAAATAAAAATTGGTCTATGCATGGTATGATATATTTAATTTTATTAATTTTATTAATAATTACTATTGCTATAATTGAATTAAATCATTTAAAATTAAAAAGAAAATCTAATGAATTAATCAAAGAGCTTAAAAAGAAAATATATCTATTAGAATATTTTCATAAAGAAAATTCTGTAGATTTTATTGAAATAGTAAATTACTTTAATTCATTAGATACCGAAGAACCAACTATATTTAAATTATCAGTAAAAAAAGTAGCAATCACTCTAGTTGTTTCTTTTATGTTTTTATTTTTCATATTTAAAGTACTAACCCCTTATGAGAAAAGTGATCTTTATGAAAAAAATTATAAACCTTTATTAGATACATCATTTACTTATAGAGGATCTGTTGATAGTAAAAATATAGAATTTCACAATGCTGTCGATTTATATTTATCTGGTAATTATGATAAGGCGGAAGAATTATTTAATACGCAAACAACAGTAACACCAGAATTACTTTTATATTCAGGTCTTAATAAAATGGCTAAAAATAAATTTTATTGTGCCATAAAGTTATTTAATAGATTATACACTAGTGATGAATATACAATTGAAACTCAATGGTATTTAGCATTATGTTATATTAAAATAAATCAGAAAGAAAAAGCTAAAGATATAATGAAAGTCTTATCAAAAACTGAAGGTATTTATAAAAAAAAGGCTGAAATTATACTTAAAAATCTCTAAAAAAGTTTGTTAGTTCAGAAATATTCCGTATCTTTGTAGTGTTAAATCAATCAAACAAAATAAAGATGAACAAGGAAAATATCTACAAATTAGAGAACATTGAAGACATCAAACGATTTATTGTTGGTGGTAACGCAATTTTAACCTTAGAAAGCAAAAGAACTGGTCGTTGGTTTACATATAGAATCAAAAGAGCTAAGAAAGATGATGAAACATCACCATTTTTTGTAGCTGTTCTTACAGGTAACGATAACGAAACTTCATATACCTATATGGGTACAATCTTTGATAATGGTAAGTTAAACTTCAAGTTAACTACTAATTCTAAAGTTGGTGAAGATGCCTTATCTTATAAAGCTTTTAGTTACTTTTTTAAGCTTTTATCTGAAAATACACTACACGAAGAGATCAGTATTTATCACCGTGGTATTTGTGGACGGTGTGGAAAAAGGTTAACAACACCAGAATCCTTAAAAAACGGAATAGGTCCTTTCTGCGTGGGAATTTCTATTAAAAGGAAATTAGATAAATAATCAGATAGTTTTCCAAAAATAATCAATAACGTGAAATAATATATATCAGAAGAAAATAAAGAGAATTAATCGTAAGTCAAATTAATAAACAAAAAGGTGTTTTCTTTCTAATATAAGAAAACACCTTTTTTATGTCATTTTGGAAATCACTTTTAAGAGATTTATTATATATCTCTATTTATATTATTTTTTATCATATCTTAGGATTTGAATTAACAGTTATTATGGCACTTGCTCAGATATTATCTGATTTATCAAAGATGATGATAAAAAAATCCGAGTCACCTAAGCAAATGTATGTTCAACAAAAATCTTTTCCTAAAAAGATTAAATTCTAATGCTTAGAGATTATCAGATATTAGCATTTAATAAATTGATTGAGAATGATAAGTCTTTCATTTTCTGGCCCCGAGCAAAAGGTAAAACTTATTTAATACATTCTTTTATTGATTATTTTGTGAAAAATAATAATGATCAAGAAATAATAATTTTTGTTAATGATGGTAGAAGAACTCCAGATATAATGAAAAAAATTAGAATATTTTTGGATAATGCTGGCTCAGTTCAAAGCGGTAAAAAATTAATAAATAACAATAATATAACAATTATATCAATATTATCGAATTGTTATAGTGAAGCATTAAGAAGCAAAAATCCATCTTTAATTATTTTTGATGAATTTGCTATAAATAATTTAAATAATCTATGTGAGTTATCTAATTATATAAATAATTTTAATTGTAAAACTATATTTACCGCTAGTTATATTAATACAATAGCTATCAAAACATTAGATCGTAAAAACGATTTTTATATCAATATAAAACGTATTTCTGATGATGATCTATATAACTATTATAGATTTAAAAATTATGATTATGATTCATTAATAAAAAATATTTTATCATATAAATCAGATAAATTATTAGATTTTGATGATACGATTTATCAAAGAAGAAAAAAATTACAAGCATTAAATAAAATATCAAATGGAATCTAATTGTGGTCTTTGTGATAGAATTAAAGAATTAACATTTCATCACTATATACCAAGAACATTACATAAAAATAAACTTTTTAGAAAATTATATAAACTTAAATTTATGCAGTCTCATGGTATAGATTTATGTGATGATTGTCATTATAATATTCATCATCTTCATACTGAAAAAGAATTAGGAAAATATTATAATGATAAATCTAAACTTTTATCTTCAGAGAAGATTAGAAATTTTTTAAAATGGGTTAAAAAACAAAAATAAAATTGTATATATACAGACATGAAACTAAATCTTCTTAATAATAATTTTTCATTATTAAATATTTTAATATTATGTGTCATATTCATTTGTATGTATATGTTTATATATTTTAAAACAAATAGAGATTTGTTAGATGGTAATAGAGTGATACTATTAGATAATTATACAGAAATTTCAAGAATTTGGGATCATGAAAAAATGGAAAATAATATAATTTCTAATCAATTGAAAATTATTGATATTTTGAAGATTAATATTGATTCTATTTATGAGAATCAAAAAATAATAATTGATGCTCAAAAGGATATATTATTTAATCAAAAACAAATTCTTTTTAATCAAAAACAAATTCTTTTTAATCAAACTATTAAGAAAAATAATTAAATCTTTGGTGTTGCTGAATTATCACCAATTAATGATTTAATTTGATCCAACAAATTCTTCTTGAATGTATATTTACCAGCAATTGAATCCACATACCCAGTGTTTTGTAAAGTTTTTAGTTGATTTTGATTTGCTTTTAATTCTATTGTAGCATCATCAGAATATATACTAGTCATAGTATCTGGACTTTGAGGTTTAACTACATTACCTATCACATTACTTATGATGTTACCTATAGGATTTGTTGGATTCGGATTCGGATTTGGATTATAAGGACTTACACCTCCACCACCTTTTGTACCTATACCCCTAACTACTTCTGCGGCTTCAGATAAAGTTGGTCTGGATGTTTCTGACCATAGATAACCTAGTATAATTGGAAGTCCTGATGCGAAATATGTTGCGAGAGCATATAGATCAGCATTAATTAAAATAGCAAAAACTGCCAACGCAATCCAAATCACAAGAACAACATATGTTAAGGTTAATCGTTTACTTTTTCCGATTATTCCTGCTACAGATTTCCTTGGCGGCTTTGGTGTATTTGGTGTTTGTTGCATAGTAAATATCTTTTTTATTATATATAAAATATTATTGTATTAATTTCAATTTTTCTGTTTATAAATTCGATTCTTCAATTGTTGAAAATGATAATTTTTTATAAATTTTAATAATTCTATCAAAATAATTAGACCATACAAAACTTGAATTTTCAGTAAAATATACTTTCGGATCTAATATTATTATATTCAAGTTAAATTCCTTTGTGAAATTTTTAAGAACCTTTAACGCATATTCAACATTCTCTGGTTCCATACTTGAAAATACCTCATCTAAAAATAAAATATTAAGCTTTCTAAATTTAAGAATTAGTTTAAGATAAGAAAGAGCAATCGCAATATTTATCTTCTTAGATTCACCCATTGATAAACTTTCAGGATGAACTTCATTTGTTAACCTTTCATAAATATTTACATTAAATTCCTCATCTATTTTTACATTATAAGGCGATTTAAGCTCATCTAAAATATCTTTAAGATATACATTAATCGGTTTAACAATGTTCTTTATAATACTCTTTCTGACACCTTTATTCGAAAAAACTTCTTTCAATTCATCATACACTTTTATAGTATTTTTTATCTCTATGATTTTATTTTCGTTTATAACATTCTTATTTCTTAATTCATCTATATTCTTTGTCAGCTCATCAATAGAAATATTATCTTTAGATTCTTTTAATTCAGAAATCTTTTTAGTTATACTTTTCAATTCATAGACAATACTATTAAGTTGACTATTTAAATTGTATTTTTGTTTTGAAACTGAATCTTTTTCATTTGAAATTTGAGTTAATTTTAAGATTAAATCATTCTTAGAATTCTCCGTATTCTGAAGTTTTTCTCCAAATACAGAATATTTTGATGTAATATCACTCAAATCATGTAGGTGTCCTTCATCTGTTAGATTAGTGTTACACACAGGACAAATGCCTGATTTATAGACTTTTAATTTTTCTTCAATGCTTCTAACTTCAACTTTTATTTCAAGAATATTATTATAGAGAATATTTTTTTGATTCTCCAAATCGGCTCTTTTTTTCTCCAAAACATTTAGTTTGTTATCACAATTTGTGATATCAAGTTTTAATTTTGTATATGGATCTCTTTTTGATTCTTTATCTATTTCTAGTTTTTTTAATTCTTCTTCTTTATTTAAAATACCACTTCTTTTAATTGTGATGATGTTTTGATTTAGTGTATTAATTGTTTGATTGTTGGTTTCTATGATTGTATCGTATTTTAATTTTTCTTCGTTTGCTTGTTTAATTAAACCATTACTTAACGTTAGGTAATTATCTAAGTCTTGTAGGTTGAATAGTTTATTGATTATATTTCTTTTTTCATCTGGAGTGAGGTCAATAAAATTAGCAAAGTCTGATACTGACATTGATATAAAACTTTTATATGTTTCAAAATCAAATCCAATTACTTTATCTCTATCTTCTTTTTTATAGTTTTTGAATTTTCTGGTTTCATCTATATCATTTATAAAGATTTTAGCACTGGTTGGTTCTAAATTTCTCTGTATTTTAATTGTATCTGATAGATTGTTGATAAATTCTATTTCTGTTTCTAGATTTTTATTAATTCTATTGGGTAGAATTGTTTGTGGTACTCTTTTGCCATTTTTGCCTCTGACTATACCAAATGCTGAAAAATCTAATGATTGTTGAAAGGAAGAGTTGTGACTTCTTATACCATTAGCATAAAATTCAGAATCAATAACTTGTATATCATACAAATCCTCTGTTATAATATCCTCTTCTATTAAAATTATTTTTTCATAGCCATTTATAGTATCTATAAAATCTCCTATTTTTAATTTATTTGAAGACATCCAACCATTTTTATACAATAGATGATTTGGGGAAACTTTAATATTAAAACTAACAGTTGATATGAGTAATTTTATTGAATCTTTTGCTGTTATTCCAATTGCCTGAATTTTTTTTAATCCTGTTTTTGTTTCAACTTTAATATAACCATTATCTACTGATTTTGTTTCTAAATTAAAATCATATAAATCTTTTATTGTTATTTTCATATATTTAAAAATTCTTTACATTTTTTGATTATTTCTTCTTCATTATTTATGTATTCTGATTCCCAAATAACTAAAATATCATAATCATGTTCTTTTGCTGAATCTATTTTTCTTTTATCTTTAGACCAAATTTCAGAACATTTTATTTTTTTTACTTTGTGAATTTCATTTGCTTCAAAAATTTTAGGATTACTATGCCAGAAATCACCATTGAATTCTATTATTTTTTTATCGTAACATAAATCGTATCTGTTTGCTTTTTTTTCTAATTTATCATAAATAAATTTTTCATTTATACCATATAAGAATGAGTTAGTTATTAATATATTATTTATTGAATTTATCAGTTTTTCTATAAATTTATCACAAATTAAACTTCTACCAGTAGCCATACAAGTATTTTCATTGAACATTTTTTTTATCCAATCTTTTTGTCTTTTGTTAAAAATTTCTGTGCCTTCTTCTAATCCATATTTAATTATACATTTTTCTAGTGTGAATGTCTTTTGTCTTTCTATTAATAATTCTTTACTATCTAAAATAGAATATCCTTTATTTAAATAATATTCAATATTTGTGTTTTTTTGTTTTTTATATTCATAAGTGTGTTTTTTATTTTTCCATCTTTCAATATTTTTGATATTATTTTCTTTTTGAAAATCTGATACTTTTAAAATAGATTCATCTTCAGTGAATCCTTTATTAATCCAATATTCAATATTGAGTTTACGTTGAGAGTTTATTCTAAATTTTATTTCATCCTTATTAGTTAATCCTTTATTTATCCAATATTCTTCTGTAAATGGTGATATTAATGGTATATGATTAGGATTATTTACTCTAGTTTCTTGTGCCTTTTTACTTCTACTTTTTTGTATTTCACTAATTTTTTGTTTTGATTCTTTTTCACTAAATCCATTATTCATCCAATATTCAATATTCAAATTAGAATATTTTGGTTTTTTCCAATTTTTTTTAATATCTTGAATTATCAATAATGTTTCTTCTAGAGACCATCCTCTAATTAACCAATATTCTTCATTTCTTGTTGTTAATCGTTTTAAATTTTTTATTTTTTGTAACTTATTAAATTGCATTTTAATTTCTTTTTTTATAAACGATGTAGATTTTTGAGCATAACAAATTAATAGAAATGTCAGATATTGATTATTAAAATCTTTAAAAAATTTATCATTATTTAATTTCATAATATATTATTTTTTATTGTATATATTATTATTCGGTTAAAATGGTAAATTTCTATTTTTAAGAAAATTTAACAATTTTTCTTTTGTTTTTTCATCATCTATTTGTATATCTACTTCGGTATCAGGTGAAAGGCATTTACCAGCACCATTTTGTCCAGATAATAATATTAAATCACCTGTAGTTGTATTAAAACTAACAGTTTGTTTATTGTTACCAAATGATTTAAAGTTTTTTAGTGAAATGGATTTTATAATCATATAAAATTATATATGATTAATAAAAAAAAGTTATATTTTTTTAATATATATGTTTATGAAATTTATTAAAAC
>Ga0209083_1004715_pt1 | contig 10142 bp, 6 predicted proteins | sample AM7aDNAmetaG_FD_184132 | JGI IMG/M metagenome (GOLD analysis project Ga0209083, IMG submission 184132) | Freshwater microbial communities from Finland to study Microbial Dark Matter (Phase II) - AM7a DNA metaG (SPAdes) (version 3) | ecosystem: Environmental > Aquatic > Freshwater > Lake ...
CGGGCTCCAGTCCGACTGCGGGATAACACCGGTGGGGTAGGCCACGCCCGTGAACGGGTTGTGCAGCGGGACAGGCGCACCGGCCGCGGTGAGAAAATTACCCTGGCGTTGATCGGCGGTTGGAACGGTCGAGGCGGAGTATTGACCTTGCACCTGGCGGTTGCTCTCGTAGTCGCCGAAATAGAAGATCTTGCCCTTCAAAAGCCACGGTACTGGACCGCCAATGGCCCCACCAAACTGGTTCTTGACCAAAACAGGCTTAACTTGCTTTCCGGTGAGGGCGTTGGTAGGCGGAGTAAAGGGCCCGATCGCGTTGAACACCGTGTTGCGGTTGTACTCCCAGAGCTTGCCGTGAATCTGATTGCCGCCGCTCTTGATGCTGACGTTGAAGACGGCGCCGGAAGCGCGGCCAAACTCTGCGCTGTAGTTGTCCGTTGAAACGCGAAACTCGCCGATGGCGTCGGGTGAGGGCTGAATAGCCTGATTTGAGAAGCTCTGATTCGACGTGCCGTAAGCGTTGTTGTCCAGGCCGTCGAGCATGAAGTTATTGAACTCGCTGCGCTGACCGTTCACGTTGTACGATGCGTCGCGGCTGGTCACTGTCTGATTTTCAAGATTGTTTGCACGAACGCCCGGCGTGAGCAGGGCCAGATCGGCATATGCGCGTCCGTTGAGCGGAAGGTTGTTGACGTCGCGCGCGGAGATGATCTGTCCGCGCTCGCTGTCTTCCGTGTTCAGCAGCGCGGCTGCGCCGGTTACCGTTACCGTCTCGGTCGCTGAACCGGGTTTCAGGTTCACGTCAACGCGCTGGCGCGCATTTACTTCAGCGGAGAAAGCTTCTGTCTGGGCTTCGCTGAATCCCACTGCTATGGCCTTCACTTTGTACTGGCCGATGCGAACGCTCGTGAAGGTAAACTGACCTAGTGCATCGGTCGTTACCGACGTCTCCACGCTCGTCGCAATATTGACGAGTGTCACCTTGGCGCCAGGGATTACCGCACCCGACGCGTCATGCACATATCCTAGAACGGTCGCGGTCTCGAATTGGCCGTGGGCAAATGGGCAGTTGAGTGCGATGAGAAATAGGAAGAGGGTAGCGGCAGCAAAGATGCGCAAACTCACCGGCTTTCCTGGATACCTCTTGAACAAACTAAAACTTGTCATCTCTCCTGAAACTCCTTTCTGGGTTCTGGATTGATCTGGATTCTGGGTTAACTAAGGTACGTTCAGCGGACAGCTTCGCCGTGAATGGCTCTCTAGTACCGCGGAGATGTGGAATGCTCTCTCTGGTGCGAAGAAATGATGCGGTCTGGAGCTTCCGGTTCAAGCTGGGCGCTTTGATGATCGCTCTGTCACCCTCCCTGGACGGGTAGGGGATCAGGGATTCGGAAACTTGCGAGAGGGCCCGCGAAGGCCGCAAAGAACGATTGAACAGAGGCACGATCAGGATACGCTCGTTCTTGTCCTCGCGCTTGCCGCACAAACGCATAGAGCCACTCCCGAGGGAGGCAAGATGTCTGGACGGTGTAGAAGCGAAGTGAAGCACGCTTAGTAAACCCATTTAGTGGCCTCAAGGGTCGAAAAACCAAACAGTGTTGCCAATTTGTACCGCAACCTATAAATACGGTAGCGCTTACGTTGGAGAAAAATAGAATAGTTGCGAGCGACCTGTCAAGTTAAATTTTCATGACTGGCAGTGTGTGGATGTGAACAGGGTTGCAGCCTTGGAAAATATTGAGAGAAGATCGCAAAAATAGGCTATTTTGTTGGCGAAAGTCCTCAAAATCTGAAACTTGCGTTAGCGCTGTCGTTTTCCGGCAAAAAGGAACGGAATCCGGCGACTGCAGGAGTGCTCTCATCACTACATTGGCAGGGAAATCGGGGCCGTTAATTTAAGAAGAGAATCGGGAGAGTGACGGAGATATGGAAGCACTGGTCAATCAATGAGCCAATCCGAATGTAAAATAGTTTCAATAAGCAACAGCCACGATGAAGATCAGACCTGGCCCCTTGCGCACGAAGGGACCAAGCCTGAACCTGCAGTATCACGGCCTCACTTGCAGATCGTCAAACTCGACGCGATTCCACTCCGTCCCGAGCGCGAACATGCCATGCGAGTGTGTATCATCCTCGACCGAAGCTAAAGTCCTGCCGTCCAGCGATGCCTCGATATTCTTGCCGTGAAAGCGTAATTCAAGATGATGCCACTGGTTGCGATCGATCTTCACAAAGCCGGATGCCAGCGTTGCCACTGGCTTCTTGTACTGCGCGGAGAGAAGTTCCCATGCGCCGTCGGGTTTCAGACGCAGTACATAACCGCCCGGCCATCGAGCGTGCCCATCCTTGAAGACGTCTGAAGAATCGATCCGTCCCATGACAGTGGCCTGTGCGTCGCTAAGAAAATGCACATCGGCGGCCACGGAATAATCCGTCCATCCGGCATCGCCTGCCAAAGTGAACGGATCCGGCAAGGGGCCCCACGGTACCGGGATCGTCGAAATCACCTGCTCCAGACACCTGCCAGCACGCCCGGTGCAAGGATGAACCTCGAAGGCGCCGTCTTGGTCGGAAAGATACTTCGGCGAATGGCCCAACGATGTTGTATCGAAGTTATCTGTGTACGGGAGTGGGAAGGGAAATGCCGGAGGTGGTTGCGCATTTCCTTTTCCCTGTCCCGTTGTTGTGGTTAACGAATAGAGTGAGTCTGGATCGAAGGTGTATTCGAATCCGCCCTTCACTGCAATCACATCTGCAACATGCTCAAAGGTGCGTGAATGATTCGTCTCCCAGACGTGAACGACCTTTGCATGCAGCCCGCCAACCAGCCCGAATGAAACTGTCTGCGCACTCTTTGCGCCGATCGTCTCCAGCACCACGCTCCAGTTCGCGCTGTCTGGGGAGCGAAGGGAGACATAACTCCCGGTTTCCGGAAGAGTGCCGGACGCAGAGTCGAGATACTTCCATCCTGGTTGCGCAAACTGCGTCGTGTGGGCTGTGGCCCAAATTGTTCCTTGCACATTGTAGTGGCCGGACCACGGCGTGTTTGCATACACAAGTCCGGAGTTAGGCGCGGCCAGATTGTCATAGTACGAAGTGATCGGACTCCAGATCTCAGTAGCTGTCAGCGAGCCCTCAAGATAGTTCTTGTTATAGAGGTGCGCGAGAATGCGCCCGCCGATGGCCCAGTCGCGACTGAGAAAAGGCCCGCCGCCGCCATTGGGCTGGTCTTCGCTCGACCAGAGCGGTTTGCCTGTCTTGCGCGCCGCTTCCGTAGTTGTTATCTTGCCATCAATGAGCGGGTAGTGCCCACCGATCGCAGCGATCGCGCCGCCTAACTCGGGGTCTTTGAGCATTTCATCTGCAATCGACCATTGCCCTGCTCCCTGCCCCGGATACTCGTCGCAGCACACAATCTTCGTAGCAAGGCGCTCGGCATCAAGCCGCCGATGAAGCTCTTTGATAAATGCAATGTTGTGAACCTTCTCATTCCACGGGCCAACATAGCCAATATCGAGACCGTAATCCCGCTTTGCTGTCTTGATAAAGTCCGTGAGATATCCAGCCATCTTGGGTGTGTAAAGCGTCGGTTTGCCGGTAGAGGCGGATCTGTCCGAATCGGAATAAACCCAGCCCGGCGCGCCCCAGGGAAGTATCTCAAGAATGATCTGCGGATTCCGCTTGTGCGCCTCCGCCATCAGCCACCATTCGTATCCGCGCGTGGAATCGTGATCCGACGCCGAGCGCATGTGGCTTGGTTCGGAACCGTCCGTCGAGTTTACGTCCGCACCGATCTCGACCTTGAGGCGTTGCAGGGCTGCTCCATATCCCGGCTTGAAAAGGTAATCGAGAATCTGGCTCCGCTGCGGCTCTGGATAGTCAATCAGCAGGCGCGACGAAGCGCCCGCGCTGGCAGCGCCGAGTCCGTCAAAGACCCGGCCATGGCTGCGCCCGTCCAGCACAACCTGCATCGGCTGCGAGCCCGCCACTATCGAGCCAAGGCTTAGCGTTAACGTCAATAGAAACATCGTTGCGACGATCCAACGCTCCGGAATCACTCTTACTCGTTTCATCAAGCAACACCTTTCGATTGAAATGCTATTTCGATCTCCTCGAGGGTCTTCCCGCGTGTCTCCGGCAAGCGCATGTAAAGAAACAACAAACCAGCAAGACAGATTGCCGCATAAGTCCAGAACACGCCCGCAGTGCCAAGCGAAGCATTCATCGACGGGAATGCATAGGTCAGCAAGAAACAGCCAATCCACAGCGCCGTAACCGCGACCGACATGGCGGCCCCACGAATGCGGTTCGGATATATCTCGGCGATAACAACCCACGTCACCGGCGCCAGCGACATTGCATAGCAGGCAATGGCCGCGAGAACCAGCACCAGCATGGGCTTCCCTTGTATGTTCAGGCGATAACATGCTCCAAGGATTGTGTAGATAATTACTAACCCAGAGACTCCGCCGAGTAACAGGAACCGACGGCCATAGCGATCGATAGCAGCGAGTGAAATGATGGTGAAAACTACATTCACCGTGCCTGTAATCACAATGTTGAACAGAATGCCTGAGACTTTGTATCCGGCTGCCGCAAAGATCTCTTGCGCATAGTTGAAGATCACGTTGATGCCGCACCACTGCTGCAGGACGGCGAGAGTTACGCCCAGCAGGAGCACCTTGGCCATGCCCGGCGAGGTAAGCTCGCGCCACACTGAATGCTGAGACTCGGCGCCGCTGGCTGCCTTCAAGTCATCGATTACCTGCCGTGCGTACACCGGCCCGCCCAAACGATCGAGAACTTGCAGCGCCTGTCGTTCACGGCCCTTGGCGGCCAGCCAGCGTGGGCTTTCCGGCACCAGAAACGTGGCAAATAGAAACAACAGGGAAGGAACCGCGGTGACTGCGAACATCCAGCGCCATCCCCATTGCCCGTTCCAAGACAAGAGAATCTCCTGTGCTGTTGCACCCGGAGCCACAGGCCGAGCAATGAGCCAGTTAACCACTTGTGCCAGCAAGATTCCAAATACGATAGCTAACTGATTGAGTGATACGAGTCTGCCGCGCAAGTGAGCCGGAGATATCTCGGCAATGTACATTGGAGAGATGCCGGACGCGAGGCCGATGGCGTAACCGCCCAGCATTCTCCACGCCACGAATACGCTGAATTGCGATGCCAGGCCGGTTCCCAGGGATGAGAGTGCAAATATGAATGCGGCCAAGGTCAGCAGCCGCTTTCTGCCGAAGCGGTTGCTCAAGGCTCCGGACGAAACAGCGCCGACTAGGCAGCCGATCAACGCGCAACTCATGGCCCACCCTTCCAGAGCGGATGTGTCCAGATGAAAATAGAGTTCGTAGAAGGGCTTTGCGCCGCCGATGACTACCCAGTCATAGCCGAACAGCAGGCCGCCCAGCGCACCCGCAGCGGCAGCAAGCCACACATACACCGAGCGGAAGCTACTGTCGTGCACTGGGCTTGGACTAGAAATGGGCATGGGTCCGATCATAGCGCGGTCTGCTCACGGTGCGCTCGTGCTTCTTTCACACTTAGCGCATTTAGCCAGCGCAGCGTCTCTGCTGCGAACTGATGATTGGCATCCTCCGCGAGCACCCCTTCAAGTTGGTGTATCGCGGCCTGTGCGCCATCGAGTCCATGGCTGGCCAACGCGCTCAACAGCAACGATTCCACTCGATTCCCTTTATCCAGATCGTCTTCAAAAAGCAGCAGGTTCGGCAGCGAGGTCGCAAAGTAGTCAATGCTCGGTTCCGCCGCCATCTGCTTTTCAGCAAAGTCCGCCAGACCGTTGAATAGCTTCAACGCGGCTTCATCGTCGCCTAGCGCATGCAGAGCCAATGCTTGAAAATACGAGTGGACCCCAAAGTTGGCATGCGGCTTGGTGGCCGCGCGCCAGTACTGTCGGGCCAGCTCCAAATCTCCAAGCCTTTGCGCCGCCAAACCCGAATAGTAATCCAAGTCGTGCTCCGGCGTAAGCAGATGCTTGCCTTCGCCCAGATTCTCAGGATAATGCCGTGCGGCCTCAAAGTGCTCCAATGCCTCGCGATCCCTGCCTGAATACATCGCCTCGCGTCCTAACGCACGATGGGCGTGAACATACTGAGCAGAGACCAAACCCTCGCCGCCTTCCCACGGATTGAACCGGCGTGTACTTAACCGCCTCAATGCCTCATCCCATCGTCCGCACTGGTTCAGCAGAGTAATATACTCCACGCATAGGTCGTCCCTGCATTCCACTAGTGGCCGATGTTTGTCCAGTGTCCGAAACCGTTCCTCGGGCGTGCCCAACCGCGCTCTTCTTTTCAACTGATCCAACTCGTACAGCACGCGTGCATCCTCAGGGTCAGCTGCGAAAGCGCGTGTGTACATGCGCAGGGCTTCGTCAGGATTGTGCAATACGTTAAATTCCGCAATTCCCAAATTTCTCCAAGGGATAGAGAAGTTCGCGTCTAACTCGACTGACCGGCGCCAGCTGCGAATCGCATCATCATAGCGCCGTCTATCATAGTAGAGATTCCCAAGATAGTACTGAGCCTTCGCACTCGACGGCCGCCGCTGCAAGCAATCCTCGAGCACAATCATCTCTTCAATGCGCGCCGGAAAACAATAGCGCGGCGAAGCAGCCTCTGCAACTGCCGCATATTGTTCGCAACGTTGCTCGTGACCAAGCAAGTGAGCAAGCCATGACAGCGTGTACCAGAACATTGGATACACCCATTGCGCCTCCCGGCTGCAAGCTGTCAGAAACGTATAGGCGTCTTCACGCAACCCGGACCAGGCCAGGTCATAGCCCACGTCCAACAGGGTTTGAGTGTCTCCCTCGAGTTCACTGAGGAATGTGATGAGATCTCGTTGATCGTTGCTTAGCAGATAGCGCTCGGCCATCATCCTGAAGCAGAGCCGGTCCAGCGCCAAAGTTCCATCGACTAGAGCCCGGGCTTCGTCGCTTCGGCCTAAAAGACGTAGCACTGAAGCTTTCAGTGCAAGCGCATTTAGATTCGCTCCACTGACCTCCAGGCTTCGCTCCACCTGTTCCAGCGCAAGCAGTAGCTGACCGCGCGCAGTGCTGATAGATGCCAACTGATAATATCCAGCGCTCCGCCGCGCATAGCTCCATACTGATTTATGAAAGGCATCGTATGCATCCGAGTTATTCGATTGGTATAAGTACGCAAGACCACGGTTATAGAACGGCTCTCCATCATAAGGATTAGGGTTTCTTAGAGTAAGTCGTCGAATCGAACGGTTGAAACACTCCTCGGCTTGGGCAAAACTGCCCTGCCGCAAATAGGTAATACCCACCGCATTGTTGATCCGCGAATCTTCAGGATCGCGCTTGAGCCCTTCACGCCAATATATCTCTGGAGATCGCGTGGCGTGACGATACTGCTCCAAATGCAAACCGGTCAGGTATAACTCATCTACGCTTGCGATCTTCTCGGGTGGCAGTGGTTCGCTGGCAGCAGCAGGGAGATTTTGGTCTGGAATTTCTTCCGGCTGATATGCAAGCAGTTCCGCGCCATGACTATCTAAGACAGACAAGCGGTAATCACAGGGACTGGCTGCAGCGACTTTCAGCATGCGGACAAATGGCTCACCGGGAGCCAATTCGAGTTGTTCGTTCAATATCGGCGATCCATCGCAGGTCAGCACCACGTGCACAGTTTGTCGCGAAGTTACGCAGATGCCCACGCGCACTCGATCTGCATCAAACTCCAGATTGATCGCCGCTTGCGTATTCGCATTCTTCACTGGACCGATCTTCTGGATAGGGTACCAGTACTGACTGAACGTCTTCGTCTCGCACGGTTGCAGCCATGAGAAGTCTGGCTGGTTGTCGGTATAGGCTCCAGCCATCAGCTCGATATATGGGCCATCTCTATCGGTCAAATTCCGGTCCCATGCATAACCGAACTCCGCGTTGCCCCATGTCCACATCTTCTTGCCCGGCGCAACATGATGATTGGAGGTGTGCACCATTCCTGCTTCTCGTCCGTGATCGTAGCCGCCAAAGAAATCGTATTTTGATTCTGTAACCATGTACGAAGTAGGGACTGGAATGTTCTTATACCACGAGATATCCGTGCCCGGACCGTAATCCACCCCGTAATAAATGCCGCGGGCCAGCGGGAACGAAGAGATTGCCCTCTTTGCATGATCGGCGACAAACGTTACATCGGGCGGAAAGAATGCCTGGTAGTTATCGTGAACCCGCACTGCAACATTGGCCCACCAGAGGAATGTTTGTGGAAGGGGAGTGCGATTGTAGAGCCTCACCTTGGCTTCGATAATGGCTTTGCCCGGCGCCAGGCAGATGCCCACCATGCCCTTCATCCTGAGCATGGGATCGTGCTCGCTAAGCCACACCGTGCGGCTTCCATCGGTGTGTTCTTCTATGGATGAGTGCACGGGCATATAGGTAGATGGCCGGTGATGCTGAGGCCAGTTGAACTCGACGCCGCCTGAAATCCAGGGGCCAAGCAGGCCGACTAGAGCGGGCTTGATTACGCTCTGCCGGTAAAAGAAGTCATACTGGTTGGTCTTGTCGAGGCCAGCATGGATGCGGCCGCCGATCTCGGGCAAAATCATCAACTGCACATATTCATTTTCCAGCATGATAGCCCAGTAACTCTTATCCACCTTTTCCAAAGCCACGCGATCAGTAAATGGATTGGGATAGACTTTGCCAGTGCTCCCCTGGTAAACCCGCTTCTCGAGAAACATTGGGTTAGGGTCGGCTTCCTGTACTGGATAGGTGGGAATTACCACCTGTTGCTTCCAGCATCGAACCTGTTTGGATTCAAGCAGATCGTTCATGGGATCAATACCTCGGTGGCAATGGCTGTGCTGCTCATGCAGGGCACAGGTCGATTTGATGGCTCCGAATCGTCTCGTTCGTTGTCAACCGTTAACGTACACGAATCTGAAAATACTGTCAATTGCCCTTGCTCCAGCTGCTGGCCCATTCGTTTGAAGCGCACGCAGTCCACCGCGTCGAGTGGATGCTCAAAGATTGTATGGATTCGGCTAGTCAGTCTCGATATGCCGTACAATCGAGCTTTCAAGCGAACCCACATGAAGCCTCCAAGTATTAAGGACATTGCGCACGTGCTCGGGATCTCCATCGGTACAGTGGACCGTGCGTTGCATGGGCGTTCCGGCATAAGCCCAACCACGCTCGATCATGTTTTGAAAAAGGCCAATGAACTCGGCTACCGACCAAATATTGCAGCTCGCTCTCTAAGGCTCAACCGCAGATTGCGAATCGGTGTTTATCTTCCACGTCAAATCGCTTCTTTCTTCGATCCCCTGCGCGTCGGAGTTCGCGCTGCGGCGTCTGCAGCCATAGGAGCTAACGTGGATCTCGTCTTTCGATCATTTCCCAGGCTTAGTGAGGGCGATGTGGAGTTGCTTGCCGCCGATGCCGGGGAAAACTTCGACGGTATCCTTGTGGCTCCCGGCAATGCAACTCGTATTGAACCTGTGCTGCGCAAGATCCTGCGCAAGCAGGTTGCAGTTGTCTGTGTCGCGAGCGATGCGCCGCAGAGTGGGCGTTTGGCATCGGTTACCGTAGATGCTCATGCCAGTGGAGCCATCGCCGCCGAGCTCTTTTCCCGCACAACTTTTGGATCGGGTAACCTGGCAATCATCACCGGGGACCTGAAAACTCACGATCATGCGGAAAAGCTTCGCGGCTTCTCGACGAATCTCGCGCTATTGGCGCCTCGGCTGAACCTGCTGCCGGCTCTTGAGTCGCATGAGCAGCCGCGAGAGGCTTATCGTCAGGCCAAAAAACTGCTGTCTTGCAAGCCCTATCCTCTGGGCATCTACATAAGCACAGCCAACAGCAGGCCGGTGTTGCGCGCGCTTGACGAGTTGAACCTGTGCGGCGAAGTTCAAGTCATTGCGACCGACATCTTTGCTGAACTTGTCCCTTACATCGAGTCTGGAAAGATTCTGGCCACGCTCTATCAGCGCCCGTTCCGTCAAGGCAGGACAGCGTGCGAAATCCTCCTGCGCTACCTGGTGGATGGCGTGACTCCAGAGCAGACGATGCGTCTCGCGCCGCATATCGTCCTACGCAGCAATTTGGCGCTGTTCAGTAGCTACTCCGAGACTCCCGCCAC
>Ga0209083_1004717_pt1 | contig 10141 bp, 9 predicted proteins | sample AM7aDNAmetaG_FD_184132 | JGI IMG/M metagenome (GOLD analysis project Ga0209083, IMG submission 184132) | Freshwater microbial communities from Finland to study Microbial Dark Matter (Phase II) - AM7a DNA metaG (SPAdes) (version 3) | ecosystem: Environmental > Aquatic > Freshwater > Lake ...
CGAAGATGGCGATGTGGTCATTAAAATACGAAATCAAGGGGGTAGCATCACAGACGATGAAGGCGAAGCGTTTTTCGAAAAATACCGACGCGGCAGCAACTCAATGAATACCGGTGGCGCTGGCATCGGACTCTGGCTCGTCAGAAGTATCATCAGTCATCATAAGGGGCAAGTCACCCTGACTGGGATGCCATCCGGAGTCGAGGCTACTGTGCGCCTTCCTCTGGATGATGAAGCTGAGTGAAGGTGCAGTCAGACTCAATTGCAAACGAGCTGCCGGCGGTAGCTTAACAAGTCTATATTTATGCTATATTAATGTATGATAACAACTTCACATCCTCCCAAGGTCAACGGCAAACGAGTTATTATTGTCGAAGATGATCGTGATTTCCGAGAAAGCATCGTGGAATACTTTGAACTTTCAGGTCTTGATGTTACCGGAGTTGCATCTGCACTGGAGTTCTACAAGAGCATCTCTTCTCAAAAATTTCATTTGGTAATTCTCGATATCGGCCTGCCAGACCAGAACGGCCTTGTGTTGGCTGAATTCATTCGAAATAATACCGATATGCGTATTGTTATGCTCACGGCAAACTCGGCTGTCGAAAGCAGAATCACTGCTTACAAGTCCGGAGCGGATATCTACCTGACCAAACCGGTCGATTTTTCCGAGCTTTCGGCCTCAGTGTACAGTATTCTGGGGCGTCTTGACAGACAACTCTCTGCAGGACTGGAGATGAAAAAAGTAGAACCCACCCTGAAGAAAGAGCAAAAGCATTGGAGACTTATATGCAGTAACTGGACACTTCACTCACCTGCTGGTGATGAGATCAAACTCACGTCAAAAGAGTTTGATCTCATCCAAATCTTGGCGTCGTTTAATAATTCGGTCGTTTTACGTCAAGATATTTTAAAGACGCTTGATTATCCTGACTTCTGCCAACTTTGCAAAATTTCTTGAGCCAGAAAAATAAGTCATTGTTTTTCCGTTAGTTAGTATTTTATGATTCGTCAGTTTCCGCACTAAATGGTATCTTTGCTCCATGCGTGGAGACTTGACAATCCGGAAGGTTAAGACTGCCTCGGGGGCAACCGCCGTTCAGGTGGTACGCAATGAGGGAAAGAAGCGTGCCATCATCAAGCACGTAGGTAGTGCTCATAGCGAGAGCGAGTGCGATCTGTTGATGGCAGAGGCAGTGAAGTATGCCGAAGCCCATCGCAGACAGCCGTATTTGTTTCCCGAGACACCCAGCCAGACAAACTCTCCACAGCATCTGGATCTCTCTCATGCCGAACTTGTCGATGTAACGCATCAGTTTGCCCGCACTGCGCTGTTTGCTTGCGCCCGGATGTGTGGCTTGGGAGCCCTGCCGGAGCTGTATCTTGATTTTGCCATTATGCGCATCATTGAGCCTGTATCCAAGCTGCGGACTCTCGAGCTTCTGCAACGGTATTTCAATGTGCGTTATGCTGAACGGACGGTTTATCGTTTGCTGCCAAAGCTCCTTGAGTATCAGAAGGAGATTGAGGCTGCCGCCATCCAGACGGCTCGCGATGTACTGCAGGAGACCTTCAGCCTTGTGTTGTACGATGTCACCACGCTGTACTTCGAGTCTTTCAAAGAATACGACTTTCAGAAACCGGGCTTCTCCAAGGACAACAAACCCCAGCAGCCGCAAATCGTCATTGGCCTCATCACTACCCGATTGGGGTTTCCGGTAATGCACGAAGTGTTTGAGGGCAACACCTTCGAAGGAAAAACGATGCTCAATATCGTACATCGCCTCCAAGAGCGGGTCGGAAACATCAGGCCGGTTATTGTGGCGGATGCGGGTATGCTCTCGAAAGCCAACATGCAACAGTTGGAGTCTGATGGGTATAGCTACATCGTGGGAGCGCGATTGGCAAGCGCCGCAAGCTCCTTCATTGATACGATTCACAAAGAACTGCCCCGCACTGACCAGGCATCAAGGCGCTTCAGCTATTCGAACGCTGTCAAGAACGCCTCAATCATCTGTGAGTTCTCCGAAGCTCGCTACAGGAAAGACAAACGCGAGTTTGACAAGCAGATAAAGCGGGCCCTTCAACTGCTTGAACGGAATGAATCAGGGCGGCGGGCCAAGTTTGTCAAGAAGTCTGGAGAGAAAGACAAGCCGTTCATCTTTGATAATGCCCTGCAGGCAAAGGCAGAGAAGCTTCTGGGTATCAAGGGCTATGTGACCAACATCCCGGAGTTAGAATTGTCCAGTGCTGACGTAGTCGCCTACTATCGAGATCTCTGGCATGTGGAGCAGGCTTTTCGGATGAGCAAGTCAGACCTGAAAGCCAGACCCATCTTCCATTATACGCAGGAAGCCATCAGAGCCCATATGCTCGTTTGCTTCATGGCCTTGATGATGGGCAAATACCTTGAGATCCAAATAGGCCAGTCGTTACGACAGATTCGGGACGAACTGTGGCAAGTTCAGGAGGCAAATATCCTTGATGAACGAACAGGAGAAGTACACTCCGTGCGCATGAACACCAGCAAATTGGCGAACAGCATGAGCACACTCATTCAACTTTTGAACCCTGAGTTTCCGCACTAATTGGCAGAAGTCGGGAGCTGGCTTTTTAAGGTCGATGCTCTTTCGATCGTTCCATTCTCATAGAATGTTTATGAGTGACTATGCCATCAAGTACTTTTTTCAGTGAATCCCGTTGTTCAGGTGTGCATATTTTTGCAAGTTCATGAAAATGTAGCGCAAGCTCACGCTCTATCGTGGCTTGATAGGAACCAATGCCCAATGCGAGTGTATCAATTTTTTTTATATCGGGTTGATCTTTCAATGACTCTTCAACAAGTTGTTTTTTTAGCAGGGTAATTTTCTCCATCTCAGGCATGACTTTGAGAAAATGTTCTTGGCGCAACTTACGGAAACAGAGTTTTTGCGATTCACTGAGGGTAAGAGGCTCAATAAACGAGTTCTGCCGTTCATGCTGACGATTTGGAGCCCATGGTGCCAACCGGTGTGTGTTCTGCCACAAGATAACACCGAGCAGCGTAACATTGAATGCGACGAGAAGTGCAAGCGCTATGGTAACAAACCGTTTTGAAGTAATAAAATTCATTGTACGATAACTGGTGTCTGGTTTTCATACGAGGCGGTCTGGTCATAATAGGCAAACTCTTGGTTCGAGTAGTCATCAGTCTGATTATAAGGCACTGCGCTGATCGTTGCCATTGATCCATCACCTTGTTGAACTGACAGCATCGTAGAACCAAGATTAATTACAAAAAGCAGCATCATGAAAGCGAGTCTGTAATCAACGCGAAAACCAAAGTGCCTCCCCGCCTTTTCTTGTACTATTTCACGCTCAAGCCTGCTCATCAGACTAGTCCTGAACTTATGAGTAAGCTGAATTGAAGCTACCTCATCAAGTAACTTCAAGGTCTTGCTAACCTCAGTCTCTATGTTCTCATTATGTTGTCTCATTCTTTTCTCCTGTTTCATTACATGTGACGACAGGTATGTCAAAAACTTGTGGTTTGTGAAATAAATTAATGCTCCGCATAGTAGGCATAAAGCCTGTTGTGTAGGTTTTTTTTTGCCCGGTGCACCAAAGATTCAACTGCGGACACTGATGTTTTGAGGATATCAGCGATCTCCTGATTGTTGAATCCCTCCTGTTTGCTGAGAAGAAATGCTGTTTTCTGGCTTTCAGGAAGAGTATTAAGTGCATCCTGTAATATTTTGGCTCGCTCGTTGCTAAAGAATGCGTTGGAGGGATTATCATGGGAGGGTGCAGCAATCTCCTCTGATGGGTCTCGAATGCCAATGATCCTTTTCAATGAACTGAACCGTTTTTTCCTATTTAGATTTCGCAGGTGATCAAGGGATTTCGTGACAGCGATTCTGTATATCCAAGTTGAGAGTTTTGCTTCTTCGCGGAACTGATCAAGAGAACGGAAGACCTCGACAAAGACATCCTGAGCAAGATCCTCCGCATCTTCACGATTAAAAACAAATCGATAACAAGTAGTTACGACCATCTCCTGATGGTCGTCTACAAGGCTTCTGAACAGCTTTTCTCTGGATGTCATACCTGATTATTACAATGTACTTATTTTTGTAAGCACCAGCTTTTGTTGCACAGCATCTCATTATTATATCTTTTTTTCTGCATGTTCATACTCAAGCGAGTTTTGCTGCAAATGCGAGGACTTTGTCCACTTTTTCCTGAGAGTCTGCTTCACAATAGAGGCGCAGTACCGGTTCAGTACCTGATGGTCTGATAAGCATCCATCCACCGTCAAAGTGATATTTGTATCCGTCGAGATCGTTGAATTTCAGAACTTTGTATCCAGCGATACTTGTGAGATCGCCTGTTGCTGCTCGATCAATAATTATCTGTTTTTTTGCTTCGCTGACACGTAGGTCGAGGCGGTTATAACAGAAAAAGCCATACTCATCGTACAGTTCCTGAACTAGTTCTGCAAGAGTTTTTTCCCTGCGTGTCATCATTTCAAGGATCAGAAGACCGATATAGACTCCGTCGCGTTCAGGCAGAAATGCGGGAATGCCTATGCCACCGGACTCTTCCCCTCCGATAAGGATGTCATTCGTTGTCATTAGTTTGCTGAGATGCTTGAAGCCGATCTGGAGCTCATGCATGATGAGATCATGTTTCTGGCAAATCTTGTCGATGACATCGGTCAAAGCAAATGTTTTTGCAACTTCACCAGTTTTGTGCTGATATTCGACCAGATCCTTGAGAATAATAGCAAAAAGCTTATGGGAATCTACGAACAAGCCATTTTCGTCGAGCATGCCTATCCTATCGGCATCTCCATCATTGATAATGGCAACATCAGTTTCAACCTCATTAAAGAATTCGATAAACTCTTTAATGTACTGAGGCATCGGCTCTGGATTGATGCCTCCGAAACTGGGGTTGATGCTGCAGTGATAGCAACTGAGCATTGATTCATCAAACAGGTTAGAGACAAGATCCTGTCCAGCCCCGAACATAGCATTATGTGCTATTTTTATTCTTGACTCGCGGATAAGGGGGAGATCAATGCAACATTTTAGATGGCTGATATAAAATCCCTTCATATCAATCAGCTCTATCAGCTTTTTATCGGGCACAATTATCGTTTGCGGGTCTATCAGTGTAAGGTTGTGTTCAATTTCAGAGATCACTTCTGGGTGTGCAGGACCACCGTATGGAGACTTGATTTTGAAACCATTATAGATAGCCGGATTATGGGAGGCAGTGATTACAATGCCGCCAGCAAGCTGTTTTGATTTCGCATAGAGTGAGACTGCAGGTGTTGACACAAAACTGTCAGACAGTAATACCTTGAGACCCTGTGATGAAAAAATGCTGGCAGTATATTCGGCAAATTCTTTTGACATGAAGCGGGTATCATAGCCGATGCATACACCTTTTGACCGGTTTGGATGGTCAAGAAAGTAGAGGGCCGAAGCCAGAGCCACAAGTTTCAGGTTGTCAAACGTATAATCCTTTGCTATAATTGCGCGCCATCCGTCAGTACCGAATTTAATTTGCATTCTTTATTGATGTTGATATAATGAAGAACCTAATTCCATTATTCGCTTGGAAGAATAATAAATATATATATTGAAAGGTACGGATTCCATCTCGTTCATCCAATTATCTCTCTTGTTTAATGCCTAAGATGCTTTTTGTTTTAGCTGGTGAGGTCTCAGGGGATATGCATGCGGCTGGAGTTATAGCTGAACTCTTGAAAGCAAGGCCGGATATAAGAGTTTTTGGTATTGGTGGTCAAAAACTTCGTGCGCTTGGCGTGGACTTGATATATGATACTGCACAGATGAGCATCATGGGTATTTTTGATGTGCTGAAGCAAGCGGAGTTTCTTCGACGGGTTATTCGTGATCTCAAGGAGGCAGTACTTCGGCAAAAGCCCTATGCTGCGTTACTTGTTGATTATCCGGGAATGAACCTTATAATGGCCCGATTTTTTCATAAACTTGGAATTCCGGTTATCTATTATATATCCCCACAAGTTTGGGCATGGAAAGAGGGACGGGTCAAGGCTATTCGGTCTCATGTTGATCGTTTGCTTGTTATTTTTGATTTTGAGGTTGAATTTTTCCGGCGGCATGGTATGAATGCGGAATTTGTCGGTCATCCCGTTATTGAAGAGCTTGCAGAAGTCGCTCTTCCTTCCAGGGATCTGTTTATCAATAAACATGCACTTTCTCCTGACAGCAAGTTTATTGGTCTTCTTCCAGGAAGCCGTAAACAGGAGATTGGCCATATTCTGCCCGAAATGCTGAAAGCAGCCCGTTTGCTGAGTCGCGAATATTCTACTGTATTTCTTTTCGGACGTGCTCCGAATCTTGACGAAGAGGTTTACCGGGTTTTGTCGGAATACCGTGACCTTTCCATTATTGAATGTTCAGCCTATGAGGTCATGCAGTACAGTGAGCTTGTGCTGGTCACCTCTGGTACTGCAACGTTTGAATCTCTTTGTTTTGGTGTGCCTATGATTGTGGTTTATAAAACAGGGACACTTAATTACCTGATTGGTCTTCTGTTGGTAAAACTGAAAAATATATCATTGGCGAATATTGTAGCTAAAGGACTTATGAGCGGTGATAGGGCTGTGCCGGAGCTGATCCAGTATGAGGCGAACGGCGTAGAAATATACCGTCATGCACGTGTTATTCTTGAAGATCCCAATGTTGCCAAAGCTATGCGACTTGAACTGCTTGCTGCGCGTGCCAAACTATCTGAGATTTCTCCTTCTCACAGAGTTGCCAGCATTTTACAGGAATACTTTTAAAAAAGAAAAACGCTCTTCTATGGAAAAAACTGTTGCCTATCTTGCCCATCATCCTGTATTGTTTATTATTGCCGTTATTGTTGCACTCTTAATTCTGTTCTCTTTTCTTAAAAAAGTCGTACAGGTTTTTCTTGTAGTTACAGCATTTCTTGTGCTCTATGCTGCATATCTCTACGTTAGTGGAGGCCATATCCCTGAAATATTTCAGTATATCGAACATGCCGTCAAAAACATGTTCCATTTTCTTTCCGATATGTTCAGCTTTTTCAAGAACCTTCTGAAAGTCCCTAAATTTCCAAAACAAGAAATGTTATAAATGGTGCATAAATGATAGAGAGTCTTTTATTCAAGGGCGCGTTTATGTGACTTATCTTTAAAATTGGTGCAAGTTTAGAATATTTATTTTTAAAGAGTTAACGTTCTTTTCACTCTTATGGAACGACGTGAGTTTATAAAAAAACTGCTAGCGCGTAGTGGTATTGGCGCAGGGGTTGCCGTTGCAGGAACAGCAGGATTTATTGGATATTACCAGCCGAGAAAGGAGTTTTACAACAGAGAGATTGAAGGGGCTGGGGAGAAAGAGAGGCTCGATAGATCAAAAAGGGTGGTTGTCATTGGCGGTGGCCTTGCGGGCATGAGTTCATCGCTTGAACTTGCCAGCAGGGGTTTTGAGGTGACACTGGTGGAATCTTCTCCGAATCTTGGGGGCAAGCTAACCGGTTGGGATCTTGATGCACTTGAAGAGCGTTTTCCAGTTGAGCACGGGTTTCATGGCTTTTTTGACCAGTATTACAATCTCAATGAGATGTTTACCTCTGCGGGCGTCAAGCAAGATGTTTTTTCTTCTTCTCTCGGATATCCTGTAATATTTAAAAATTCTCCTCAAGAAGTATTCGGTCAGACACCAAAGTTATTTCCTCTCAATGTACTCTCCATTGTAAGGCAGTCTCATCGCCTTGACTTGATCTCATTTCTGAAAAATTCCAAAGGATTGTTTTCGACAGTAGAGTTGTTCCGATATGAGTTCAAAAAGACTTTTGCCAAGTATGACTCGATCGATTTTATGACTTATTGCCGTCAGGGAGAGATTTTGCCTGCATTTGTCGATACGGTGCTGCATCCTTTTTCTGATGCTACGATGAATCGTATGGAAATGTTGTCGGCGGCGGAGGCTCTCCGGTATTTTCATTTTTATTTTATGGGCAGCCCTGAGGGACTCGCCTTTAAAATAACGAACCGTGATTGTATGACTGCCATCATCAATCCAATTGAGGCAAGACTGAAGCAACTCGGGGTGAAGCTCAGGAAGGGGAGTACTGCAAGGAACCTCAAGGTTGATGGGGAGAAGGTTACAGGTGTTGTTGTGGATTCTCTCGAAAGTGGTAGCCCCTTGTTATTAAGGATTGATCCTGCGTTGATTCCGCAAAAGAACTTTGCGACTTACGTTACAGATGATAGTGTGCCGATTCTTGTCGGTCGGAAAGGTTCTGGTTATCTTGCTTATAATGGTCGCTGTACGCATATCGGCTGTACAGTAAAACCCGATATTCTTACTGGCGGGTTTTACTGTCCGTGCCATGCTGGCAAGTATGATGCATCAGGTATTCCGATCAGTGGGCCACCCAAAGCTCCGCTTGGAATGCTTGCGGTTGCGCTTGAAGGGGGAATGCTTGTGGTGAGTAGTGAAAAGGATTCTAACGTTGGAGAGGGCGATCTGCTAGCCTGTGATTATTGTGTGGTAGCTTCTGACGTACGGGGTACTCGAAAGTTGATAAAGGCTTCACAGTTACGCCATCCTGAGTTTGAGTCGCAAGTTGCGTCGCTCGAAGAAGCGGATCCCTATGCGGTTTACCGTCTCTGGATTGATCGTCCGCTTACTTCGGCCGAGTTTCCGTTCTATACAGTTTCTGGTTATACATATACCGATTCAGTCTCTCTTTATTCTCATTTTCAGGAGCCGTTTATCTCATGGGCCAAGAAGTATGGAGGATGTGTTGTTGAACTGCATGCCTATGCCATTGCGCCGAATGATATCAGGCCTGAAGAGGAAATTAAAGCAACAATGCTTCAAGAGTTACATCTCTTATTTCCAGAGTCCAGAGAGGCGAAGGTCTTGTATGAACTTTTTATGCAACAGTCTAATTTTACCCGGTGGGCTCCGGGAGATTACGCCCGCCGTCCCGGCATTACAACCCCGTTCTCAAATCTTTTTTTTTCTGGAGACTGGGTAAAAGTTGATGCTCCGGTTTTTCTCATGGAGGCAGCAGCCTTCACCGGGCGTATGGCCGCTAACGCCATTTTTCGGCAGGAATCGTTGAAATCCACCCCGATTCCTGTTGTGCCTATGGAAGGGTTGTTTGCCTGACAAATCCCATGCACTGCATGACAGTGTTGTGGAGTAGTGGACGGAACTTGCGGATTTTGATGTTGTCTGACGTCGGATAGACCCTGTTGCTGAGCAGAATTACGGCAAGCTTCTTTTCAGGGTCAATCCAAATGCTGGTTCCGGTGAAGCCGAGATGACCATATGAGGAGCTGGAAAAATAGTCTCCTGATGAAGAATGCCCGTCAAGAGAGCGTAAATCCCAACCCAATGCTTTCGGATAGTTGCTCCGGGAAAGAAATGCTCTGAGTGTTTCCGGGCGGAAATAGACTCGGCCTTTGCTGGTTCCGTTGTTCATCAGCATTTCTGTAATAAGGAGGAGATCACTGGTTGTTGCATATAACCCGGCATGACCGGCAACGCCTCCAAGAAGCGCAGCATTCTGGTCATGAACCAGTGGGCGCTTAATGCTGAACGGCCAGAGAGTATCTTTCTCAACAGGAGCAATCCGATATATGATTGATGCTGGAGGAGTGAACATCGTAGATGTCATCCCGAGTGGTGAGGCAAAACGTTCCTGGAAGTTTGATGCAAGAGATTTTCCTGTGATGGTTTCAACAATTTTTCCCAAGAGCATGAAGCCAAGATCACTATAAAGAGTTGCTGTCCCAGGTGTGAAGAGCATAGTATCTGCATCAATGGCGTTGAAAAGCTCTTTGGGGGTGGAGCAACGTTCTGAAAAAAGAGTGTGGGCTCTCAAGCCGGAAGTATGACGCAATAGTTCTTCAATCGTGATCATTTCCTTGCCATTTTTTGCAAAATCAGGCAGATAGTTTGACACTGGAGCTCGAAGTGAGAGTGAATCTCGTTCGACAAGCTGCATTACGATATTTGTAGTAGCAACAGCCTTTGTGAGTGAAGCAAGATCATAAATAGTTGTTGTGTCAACAGAAATGCTTTTTTGATTATAAGTCATTTTCCCAAATGCTTTATGAAAA
>Ga0209083_1004722_pt1 | contig 10125 bp, 9 predicted proteins | sample AM7aDNAmetaG_FD_184132 | JGI IMG/M metagenome (GOLD analysis project Ga0209083, IMG submission 184132) | Freshwater microbial communities from Finland to study Microbial Dark Matter (Phase II) - AM7a DNA metaG (SPAdes) (version 3) | ecosystem: Environmental > Aquatic > Freshwater > Lake ...
CAATTATATAACCAACAGACCAAGGCTCCTTAAAGACAAGGATACATGCTAGAGATCCCAGCAGAGAACCGGTAGACTGCATAAATTCAAAGAAGAATGCATTTGAATGCTTGATTGTTGCATATTTAAAATTTCGTGTGATCATTTTAAGAATTGGTAGAGCCAAGGAAACACAGGCAACCAGAATAAGACCCCCATTGTCTTGACTTGCAGCACCAATATCAATAGGCCATCTACTAATTTCTTTACTGAATGTTGCATAAACAATAATAAAAGTAGATGCAATTATACTAGATACAATAGACATTTCAACCATTCGAATATCATAATTATCCCATTTAGGTTGAATATATTCTTGCACCACATTTGTGACTCCAAGAAGAAAAGCATGAATTAAGGCCGTAGTTATTCCTACCTTAAAATCTGCACCTTTCATATCTTCTTGATCGGTGAAAAGACTAGTAAAACTAATACTAAATGCAGATGCAAGACAGAATAACGCAGCAGATAAATGCCACATAGTAAAGATTTTTTTGAGAAATATTTTGCTTAACACAATATTGAAGAAAATACTTGTGCTAATCAACAGAGAAAATACGCTACCAGGTATACTATTTAGACTTATATTTCGTAACAAAGTAAGAGCAAAGAGTAAAATTCCTAGCATACTATTCTGTCCCCAATACACGTTTTTTAAAGCATTTCTTTCTTTCCACTGATAGATATAGACTGGTAAGAGAAAGATCCACATTTGATTACTTAAGAATGCAGTATACGTAGGTAGTGCTAGAGGCACTGAATTATAATTTAAACTTTTTACAGCAACAGTTTCTCCAGCAGAAGAAATTGCATAAATAATTCCATAAAAGATTGCATATAACATTTGTGCTATTTGTAAAAGGACTAAAAAGAATCAATTTTTAGGCAACTATACAAACTTCTTCTCTTGTTCCTTTCGTATTTGGTTGTCTCGTATTTGATTGTCTCGTTTTTTTATTTTTGCGTGAATTAAACTTTCTTTCCCAAAGTAATAATTTATTCACATTATTTGGATTTTTCTCATTCTTTATTTCTTTTAAGATAAATCGTTTAAGATTAGCCCGATTTTGATTTGATCTTTTTGTAATATTTTTTATTGTAGTCTTTAGTTTAATAAAATCTGCTTGTGCTTTCAAGAAAGACATATAATTTTTATTTTCTGGACTTTGTTCATACGGTTTTTCATTTGCCATTCCCTATCTTACGCAGTCAAAAGAACCTGTGAAATATCTAAGAATACTGATTCCAAGAGAAGAGGTGTCCTGTAGGAAGCAGATCCTGCAAGAGATCCAATAATTTTTAAACATTTTAAATATCGCATTTCAGTAATTTTTCCACCTAGGTAAAATTCAGTCATTGCTTGAAACAAGAGTTCGATTGCCTCCAATGTGCTTAAATTCAACCCTAGCAGTGAATACACAATTTCCCGCACCCAGAATACAATTTCAATATCTGGAGGCATCTTAGGCACCTTTGCTTCTTCTTCTAGCAGAGTTCCAATTATATTCCGCATGTAAGGAAGCATGGGATGTGCTAGAGACGTCGGCAATTTAGGACATTGAATCTTTACAAAAAGATCTTCCAAAAAAGAAATTGCAGGATTCATTTCACGAGCAGATAACCAGATGCAAGTAGTTGTATTAGATCCCATGCAGAATTGTTCTAGAGTTGCTCGAATTCGTATTGCTGTAGAAAGAGACATTGCATGCGCTCTTCTAATAACTAAAAGTCTCTGTTTTCCGAAAAAGTTCTGAACAACATCGGCATGCTGAGTTAGCCGTAACAAAAGTTCAGGTAAAATTTGCTTTTCTTGCATAGAAAAATCAGTAATATCTATTTCAATATGCGTAGGTGCAATAATAATTCGTGCCTTGTAATCATCGTGCATTTGTAGCTCCTTGACTTCAAAAGAAAATCCATTAAGTTCAGATTCCGGAACTCCAGCAGCTCTGCGAATTTTTTCCAACTTTCCAGTTCCTCCTAAGCCCAACCACAAAATTGGTAAATTAGTTTTTCTTATTTGCTGCATTCTGATTTAAATAACATAGTCTATTACTCTCTAAATATGGAGTGTGCCGTTCCATGGCAACGATTTGAACCATCTAAATGTATACTAGGTCAGAAACAACAAAATAAAAGATACCCTACAGCGGAATATATATCAGTTTCATACAAAGATTCTATGATTGAAATGCCCTCTTTTCAAATAGTTTCACCTTGGTTATCAAAACCAGCATCATGTAATACAGCCGATATTTTAGAAATCGGTTGGTGCGTATCAGAACATCCGTTTTTCCAAAAACTCAAGATGCTTCACGAACAGATGAAGGTGAATCTGCTAGCAAATCATAAAATAAAGCTAAATTCAAATCCCTATCTGTTATCCATTTATCTTGATAAAGGTAAAACAGTTGCGAAAGATTTAATAAAGAATGAAGAAATTATCTTAACTGAAGAAATTGTGAAGAATCCTTTGCAACAATACAAATTATGCATTCGTCTTGCTGGAATTCATGTGCAACATGGTTCGGCAAATTACAGATTTAAGTGCCTAGGTATTTTGCTGAGATAAAAGTGATTTTTTGGCATCATGCACAGAAACAGCAGAAGCCAATGCACCAAAGAGTGTTAGAGGAAATAGGAAAATATGGATAACAAAAACAAGCCAATACAGAAGTGTTGTCATATCATTATAACCAGGCATCATGTAACCAATTGATGAAAAAGTTATAATTCCTGCTAGAAGCGTTATAATTGCAATCCATAATAGAACAGCGGATACATCTCCTTCACTCAATTTAGGCACTTGTGTTGCTAAAACAGTAAATACTATAAATAAGATCATAGCGATTACAAAAATGATACCTGAAATTCCGTTATCCATCGGCATCTTCCCTAATTTATCTTACGAAGATAAAGTTTTCTTTGCATCTGCGACAGAGGCAGCAGCACCGACAGCGCCGAAGAGAGCCAAAGGTAGGCAGACCACATGAACCATAAAGACGCACCAAAGCAGAACACTTGTTAGATATAGCGGTTTAACAAAATGAGCAACTGCAAAAAACATGAAGAGTCCCAAGAAAAAACAAACAGTTAGAGCGCTAATCAAATTTTGTGCAATTGGCCCATCATAAATTGTCGGAATCTGAGCAACAATAACTAAATAAATGATTGCCGTTGTCAGAGCTGCTACCGAATAAACAGCTGCGCTAATACCTTCCATTCCTAGATAATGGTTAGGAATCAATCTGCGCTTTTACGAAAAAAAGAACATAGATAATAAAAAGAAAAGAAATAAGATACATCCACGGTAAGAAAAATCCACTGATTGCTCCCAAAGAAGTTCCGAGTGCAAACATTAAAAATATTGGAAACAAATAATCCCAGAAACCTGATAATTTATCGTCATCATTTGCCATTCTTTCCTGAAACGGTCTTACAAAATAAAAAACCCTACGATAAACAAGATGAAGGCTTCTTTATTAACTTGTAATCCAGGGACTGTAAAGGCCACACGTGATACATGCTTGCCTAGTGCAATGATTAAACGGTTAGTAAATGAATGGAATACAAGGCATCCTGAAAAACGAGTGCCTCCATCTCAAGATAAACACGTTCAATGGACAAATCTTAGAAGGCAGATGGTAACATGCGACACTGAATTCTGTGCAGTTAAAAAATTAGTGAACGGAAAAGAAAAGAAAAATTTTCAGAAATTTTTCAGACCCGAAGTTCCTACAGAATGGAAGGGTGATCCTGATGCTTGGCTATCCACTGATGATATTGAAGATGTAATGGAACAATATGAAGATGCATTTCCTACATTCGAATTCATAGGCCCCGTGCCTCTAGATTTTGATGCAAAGTCATCAGTTCCTTCATGGGGCGATTGTATTGTAGATGAGATGTGTAAATTGGATTTGCGTAAAATGAAATTGAAAGGCACAGAGAAGATTGGAATTGTTTTTAATTTTGATCCTCATGATAAACCCGGATCGCATTGGGTAGCAGCCATGCTTGATCTCAAAGAACAGATCGCATATTATTATGATAGTTACGGTAAGGGTCCACCTAAAGAAATTAATATTTTTTTCGAACGATGCAAGAAACAAGGAATACAAAAGATAGTTTTCAATGATATTCGTCATCAGCGTAAAATGAGTGAATGTGGAATGTATGCAATTTATTTTTTAGTATCCATGCTTTTTGGAAAATCATTTTCAGAGATATGCCTTGATGAATTAGATGATAGCCGCATGCTTCTCCTAAGAAAAATCTTCTTTAGCAATGGAAGTGTCACAAAAGAAGAATTGGATAATGCCTTTCAATGGTTTAATAAGAAATGAGTTTTCCGCCTAAGAAAGAAATCCAAAGGAAAAGTAATGAACAGAGGTCAACCACAGCAACCTTTTCCCCAAGCCTCCGATTTTCTCAAGCAAACAAACTATGATGCTATTTTAAATTATACGAGAAAAAGCATCACAGATTCGTATGGAGAGCTAACAGATAAAACTGATAAAAGACTTCAGGGTGTTTTAAACCACTATATGAAAGAAGTTGCAAAGCAGAATCCGGGAAAAAAAGTTCAGGAACTTAACCGTGAAACTATACGTGAAACCCTGACAAGTATGGAAGGATGGCTGCGCAGAGGTGGAGAATCAACACCTACAACGTCTGAAATTTACAGACAGCCAGAGTCAACGGATCGTCTTTATTCAAATGTTGGAGCCCAATTGATTAATCAGCAGAAGGAACGTAGTCTAGTAATGAATGCCCCTGCAATCAAGCCCGATTTTAGGGATAAGGTTGAAGAAGATGTGATTGATCCGATGCAGTTATTTGAGAAGGCTCGTCTGGCGCGTGAAAAAGAGGGTATGATGAAACCTGCAGTATCTAAGCCTGACCTTGTTCTGCGCGACGATTCTCCTGAATATAAAGTTCCTCAAAATCTACCTCAAGATGTAATTATCAGGCAGCAAGATGTGACTAAATATAAGGAAGTTGAATATAATATTTTCTTGAACTCGGGTGACAGAAATTGGATTCAAAATACGAGTGAAAATCGTTATGAGTTCAGTATCAATTTCAATGTTGCAAATAATACAAATACTTTCCCTATGTCACCCTCTGTGCAAGAAAGATTTCGTAATATAGTTCGTATTGAAACAGTCAAAGTAGTTGTTCCTTTGGAATCCCTTGACACAATTGTGCAAGTTGCATCAGCTTTATCTTATTCATCAGCGCCGGTTGTTTCCGTGCTATCATACCAGTATGTTGCTTTACGAATTGCTGAATTAAATACAAATGGTTTCGGCACAAATTCTAAATTGGACAACAGTTTTGCAATCATGCACCAAGATACGCAATGGGTATCTGACTCCTCGACGGCCTCTGCAAACAGGGGATTTGCATCTCTAACACCGAAGTATCTCAAATGCCAAAAAATCTATGCTCCGACACCTCTTGGTTCCTTGCAAAAGTTATCTATCAGAATTGAAAACCCAACTGGAAATACTCTATCAGCAGTCTCCGATGTGCAAAAAATCCAGCAGATTGTATTTAGCTCTGACTTGCAAACATTTACAGGAAATAATTCACAATCAACACTCTATATAACAGCACCTGGAACAGAGGCAACACCGGGCACAGCAACATCGACAACCACAACCACAAATGAATATATCTTTATTCAGTGCTCAACATGGTTCTCAAAGTGGCAACTCAATTACCCTGATAAAATTGTGATTAGTAATTTTGTGGTAGGAGGCACATCCACTCTGGCATCGGTTGACTTTACAAACTTTATTACACGAGCAGAGGGACATTATGTCGTAGGTCTAGCTTATTCAGGTGGAACTGCTGGAACTACAGTAACAGATGGACAAAATGCAAATGGATTTTCAAACTGGGTAATCATCCGAAATCGTTTTAATGATCCTACTCTAACGTCTTCTTACAATTACCCGAGCGGCATAACAGTTCCTTATCTGTCAAGACAGTATTTTGGTGGAACAGCTGCAACTGAAATTGCTCTTGGCATACAGCTCTATGGAGCTTCAAGCACACAGACATCAATTGGCTCTTCTGCAGCGCTTCTCAACTTAAATCACCAAACGCATGTTGTATTACGTATTGTCACAAGAGAGATGGATGGTGCAAGTAATTTACGGCCTGATAATACAAACTAGTAAGTGATTTATAGAGAAAAATAAAATTAAAATCTAATAATTAATTTTCCTAACAGAGTTTGCTTCTAGGAAAATTAATTACCTACGATAGAGAGACTATGAAAGTGTATACTATAATAACCCTCCTGGGAATATTATTTGTAATAATTGCCCTTTCTTTTCAATTAAAAAGAAAGACAGTTGAAGGTTTTGATACACTGCCGGATTCGCCATTAACAGCGCAATATAAGGCACTTGATAAGAAATACACAAATGATACTACACGCCGCTACAACTATGTAAGTGATGGCATGAATGATTTTATTGGTGGCTTGTGGGATCCGGGTTATGACAATGAGACTGTTATTACAAAGCAAATTCAAGACGCATTACAAAACGTGGCTGTAACAGGATCTACCAGAACTAAAAGTGGCAATGTACTGGTGCCTAAAACGGAAAAGAATACACACATGCCCCATTCATATGTGCTTGATATAATTAAAGGATGCGAAGCGATTAAGATCAATGTTGCAACAATGAGTGACAATGATATTACAAACACTTGTGCAAAATTAGATGATCCGACAAATGGACAATGTGGATTTTGTTTGAAGAATGGTGTAGATAGCAAAGGTAAAAACCAAGTTGGAGGTCTATATTTTAGTAATTATGATCGTTATAACGGTGATCAACTGCAAGCAAATGTAGATGCTGGATCTCGTCTTTTCAAACCCACTGTTGGAATCTGCGACACTCAGAATTTTGTAACAACAAGTGCACGATGCAAGCGCCGCATTAATGAGATTCTGTGTGAAGCAAATGGCGGTCTTCCTCAAAGAAGTCCTGAGACAGGAAATGGATGCGGCCAATGTGTGCAACAGGGTCTAAAATTCATGTTTAATGGTGATAAGAAAAGAACATTCACAGCAATTTTACATCTGCTCGTAGATGGACAGATTCAGATCACTTTCAATCCTTCAAATACACAGGTTCCGAGCCTGCAAGTGGCTGATATGAATAGAGGTCTACGTTATGTTCAGTTTATCTTTGAAAATGTGACTGAAAATGATAATTTCACATTAGTTAACCAAGGAAATACGACAAACATCATTGCTGGACAATGGAAAAATCCTAGTGGAAGTCGTGACCTACCGTTCTATGAGTCAATCACAGATAAGACAAGTGTTTTCATTGGGGGTAATATTAATAGCACGCTCATTCAAACAACAATTCCACAAGATAAGTTATTAAATTTCAGAATTGGAACACTAACAGTAAAAGCAACACAAACAGGAGCGGCAACAATTAACGGCTTTTCTGGCACGGGTGGTTTATTTAATATTAATCTTCAAATTCCGGGTTATTTGGGTGAGCCTCTTTATGATGAAGATGCAACTACATGCCCTACAGGTGGAATCTTAGGCACACCGCAATCTATGATTCTTAACAAATCAAATCCTTGCTTTTCAGATGATCCCTCTGCCCCTCTATCACAGAAATGCTTAGCAAATCTGTTCTCAGCTGCGGGTGGTAATACATTTGGCACAGGATATCCTATAAATACAGCTAAAGCAACACAACTTCTAGGAGCAGCTGGCACTAACACAGATATAAATGTAGTCATGTCATTTTTAAATGGACAATATGCAGCTGCAACTACAGGTATTGCTACAAATGGAAATACGCTTCAGATAAATGAAGTGAATGCAGCCTCAATGTATATGTTAGGTATTGAAATTAGCAACCCGTGTGATATTAATACAACATCTGGACCTTTATCTGTTCCCTGTCTTCAGCTCCTCTATGATAACAAAGCTGATAAATATGGACCGACCTATACAAATACATTTGGTGCTTTTACTTCTTTCTGCAATAATAAGGGAACTGCATCACCAATAGATAAAAATGGAAAAATAAACACACAAGCTGTTACAAATGCACTAAAAGCAATACCTGCACCCGGAACAGGATCCTCTTCAGCAGTTAATTCAGTTCAAAACTATTTCAATAAAATTCTAACAAATGCAAACATGGCTGCGAATGCTTCAAATTCGGAGATTGTCATGGATGCTTTAGCGGCATGTTATGGTATTAATATTCCTAACCAAGGACCTGAACAAACCAAATGCGACCAAAATCTGCTTGGATTATATGATGTATCGCAGGCCAATACTAATAATATAAATTCGAACCGTATTGTCTTTCCCAATGTCCAAACAATGGGTCCTATGGCAGATGTAGATTTAATAATGGTTAAAAATGGTGGAACAATACAAGTCAATCAGAATACAATTGCTACAACTTCTTATTCTGAACCGGGTGTCTATACAAGTGTTCTGTGTAGAAATGCAATTTCTATTAATTTTTGGGTTAAACCTGGAAATCCACCCACAAATATGGGTGTGAATTTCTTTCTTTTTGATTTCAGACCTACACTTAATGATACATATATGTATTCACCGGGCGATGGTTCGTTAGGATCATTCTGGAACACAGGAAATATGCTTTTTATCGATGGAGTAGCTGCAAAGACATGGAAGTCTATTTTGGATAATAAATGGCATTTAGTAACAGTTAATTTGGCCAAACCGTATACAGGTCTCTTAAAGATGTTTAATTCAAATGACGGATATGGAGCCATGAATTGTGAATTCGGTCCTATTGGAATCTATCAGCAAACAAGACAACAGTCCGATATTTTAGCTGATTTTAATGCCAGACCTACATGGGCACAAACACCCAATTTTATGGGCTATTTCTATCAAGGATGTTTTGGGGATTCATGGGATCGTGCATTACCTTATTACAGTGGACAAGTTAGTTCAGTCATACAATGTGCTCAGATTGCATCAAATATGGGTATGAACAGCTTTGGTGTTCAGTATTTTGGCCAGTGCTGGACGGGTAATTCACCTATTCATGACTACACACGATATGGAATTGTCAACGGTTGCCCGCCTCTTGGAGGTGGATGGAATAATCAAGTCTATGTAAATACTGAAATGCAAACAAAAGGATTTCCTTGCAAGGTTTTGGGTGGATATGGTATGGGTCCTTGGGGTGCAGGTTCTCGGTTTGTTGATAACAGTGCATATTGGATTTGGGATGATCAGAATGCAGCATCGAATACAGCAGCTGGTAAATGGATCAACTTCAATCTTCAAATTAATGTAGATGTTCCTTGCTATGCTGTTTTCCATTTGATTGTGGATGATGAAGGTGAACTCTTTGTAAATAGTGTATCTCAAGGTCAAATTACGGGAGGTGGTTGGGGAACAACAAATTATACAAAGAGAAATATTCAAATACCTTCAGGACAAGTTAATTTAAGAATAAAAGCCAAAAATAACGGCGGACCCGCTGGATTATTGGGTTCTCTTGTAAGAGCGGATGGTGTTGTGTTAGCTCGGACGGATAGAACTTGGAGCGTAACTTATTAAGCCCTGGATTATAGAATAAAAGAAAACTTCCTTTAAAAAAAAGCAAGTTCCCTTTTAGAGTAGGATGAATTCAGACTATACAAAATTTCTTCTAGTTTTCTTTGTTTTGACCGCTCTTTGCATTGGTCTATGGATGCTTCAATATATGGCCAGTAAGAAATCACCATTACTTGAAGATTTCATGGATGACCAAACATTTGCAGCCCAAGTAAATTTCATTGATAAAAAGGTTGCTGCTGCAAAAGTCGGTGATGCTGCTCTCGATATTCCAACAAATCCCAATCCTCAGAACACAATTGTTATGCCAAATGCAAAAGATGTTAAAAAAGCAGTTGAAGATATTGATTTATTTGTAGAAAGACAAGAACCTAACACTGAAAATTGGTTTACCGATGTGTTCACTTCACCCATTTATCTGCAAGATAAGGCATGTAGGGCAATAACATCAGTTTATAATCTACCAAATGATGATTCAAAGC
>Ga0209083_1004725_pt1 | contig 10123 bp, 8 predicted proteins | sample AM7aDNAmetaG_FD_184132 | JGI IMG/M metagenome (GOLD analysis project Ga0209083, IMG submission 184132) | Freshwater microbial communities from Finland to study Microbial Dark Matter (Phase II) - AM7a DNA metaG (SPAdes) (version 3) | ecosystem: Environmental > Aquatic > Freshwater > Lake ...
TAATGCACCCCAAGTTCCGACACTAGGTATTGTGGGTTTGTTTTTTATGTAATCTAAAAGAGCATTGTTTGTTTGATTCCAGTCGGATTGAATTTGTGCAGCAGGAATACTAGGAAATGTTGCTAAAGAACCATCACCTTTTATGTATTGACTTGAAGTTCCTGAGGGATTTATTGGAGTATAACCAAGAGCAGTCGTGACCATTGAACTATCTATTCCTGAAATAAAACCACTAGGGTTAGCATCTGAGTAAGGAGTAAAACCTAAAGCATTTGTTACCATTGTTCCATCTATTCCTGTAATCCAACCACCATAGTTACCTAGGTCATTGTTATAACCTGAAAGATTATATCCATAAGCATTACCTGCACTATCAGCCCAACCAGCATAATCAGCACTATCTGCGTGTCCTCCACTTGCTGGTGCTTGACCTGCACTAGTAGCAAAACCTGCACTATCAGCATATCCAGCACTGGTTGCTGAACCAGCACTATTTGCATAATCAGCATTAGCGGCATAACCAGGATTTGTTCCTGATTCTACAATAGAACTTGGAACATTAGTCAATAAACTACCATCTCCAATAAACTTTGGAGCAACTATTCCTTTATCAAAATTAAATAAATCAGTTGAAGTTATTGTTATATGGTCTGTTACAGAAATTGGAGCAATAGTATATGGGGCAATTGGTGGTATAAAATCTGCTGTCCATTTTGCAATACCTTTTACAACTCTAAACTCATCAATATTTCCTGTAAGCATAGGCATCGGATTTGCACCCCAACGACCAATACTTAGCGAGGGTTGAGTAATAGTAGGATTTACAATAGAACCACTTATTGTTGTACCAATATCTTTAATTCCATTTACAAATGTCATAAGATTATTTCCGTGTCTAACTAATGCAAAGTGATTCCATTGGTCTGCTAATAGTCCATTGTAATTGCTTATACCTGCCCCACTATCTCCTTGTATAATATCCCACGAATAACCATTTGAACTCAAAAATATTCTGTGTTCGCCAAAACTACCCCAATTTGCACCAATAGCTAACCAAAAATCATTATAACCTGCAAACACAGCTTCTTGAGTTAATCCACTAGGATTATAAAGCCAAAAATCAATAGTAAAATCCCCACTACCAAAATTAAAATCATCTGAAACAGGAATAGATAAGAAATCTTGTGTTGCTGTATTAAATGTTGCACTTCCGCCACCAAATTTATAATTTGAATTATCTATCGCAACACTACCATTTGGAGTAATTGTTTTTGGAGTTAATGAACTATCTGTATAACCTGAATCAAGATGTAATAAAAGGACAGTTTCATCTCCTACAAGACCTTTTATACCTAAATCATTTGTTACTGTATTTGGAAATGTAAAAGTCCCTACTGTTGTTTGTGGGGTTGTTTGGTCTAGTTTCAAATACCCTGATAAGTCAGTAGGTGGATTTTTACTCGTTGCATACGTACGGCTCATAGATATTCAGCATAACACACCGGCTTGTGTCTTATTGAAATACTCACGATAGATGATACCGGGTCCTTTGGTCGACTAACCTCGACAATTCTGAATACATCTACACTGACATTTGGACTGCCTTTTATGATTGCGTACTTTTTACAGAGATGATAGATAGAACTGTGATCCACTCCATACAAAGATGCTAGTGCCTTGTAATTCCACCCTTTTGAGCGCAAATGAAGCATCTCGCCCAGTGTTTCCTTATGTTTGAATGTTCTTGTACGTGTGGACATCTATTGACTTTACTTTTATACTTAAATATGGTACTATTATGATATGGAACTTTTATTTTTAATATTTATGGGATTTTTACTTTCCGAGTTAACATTAAATCAAAAATAACTACTTTTTCTTTTTACTAGGTTGATTTATTAATCCAACCCCTCCTAATAACCCAGCATTTCCAATCAATGTAGCTGCTGTTGATCCTGCCGAGTTTAATATGCTTTTTGATATTGTACCTGCTGGAAGATTTGAAAAAACACTAGGTGCTAATTTCTCTGCTTGACCTGTTAACCATCCTCCACCATAAGCACCACCAACAGCACCACCAACACCAGGGAATAAAGCATTACCTGCAAATCCTCCTCCAGTTGCTCCGACTGCCTTGACTCCTTGTCTCAATAAACCACGACTTACATTACTTGGTTTGACTGTTTTTAATACTTCTAAAAGTCGCTGTGCTAACTGTGTTTCTGCAACTTTACTTTGACCTGCAATCACTTCTGTCAATCCTTGTTGTTTTGCAACAGTTGAAATTGTATCTTCAATAGCTTGTTTAATATAAGGGTCTGTATTTGGATTTCTTATAAGATCATACAGATCACTCATTTTTACACCTTGCTTAAGTATATCTCCACCTATTGCAGGTACTCCACTTTGAACTGTACTCTGCTCAACTTGAAATAAAGTATCTTCAATACTTTTTATTGTACTTGATAATTTTGTTGATCCTGCCCCCAAATCTTTTGTGACATTTGCAATAGCTTGGTCTGTAACCTGTTGCATCGGAACTGTTGCTCCTGATTTTTCTAAAGCATTTCCAACATCATCAATTGAACTATTTAATGCTGTCTGTAAAGGTTTCTCTAAAGCTGAAGCTGCAAATTGTTTACCTTGTCTTGAAACACCAAGAGTTTTATTTAATCCTGATGAATCAACTGCTTCTGATATCGATTTGAAAGGATCTAAACCTTTTGCTTTTGCCTCTTGCATAATAGCATTACCTACATCAGTTTTTGCAACCTCACCCGCTATCCCAGCATTAAATAAACTCTTTGCTAAACTTATAGATGCTTGTGTTGTTTTGACTGCTGGTATTAAAGACGTGAATATATTAAAAGCATCACCTAAACCTCTTGCTAATTCAGGATTATTGTTTTTCATGTCATTCAAACCGACAAGAACTTTCTGTACGTCTGGGTCTTTGAATACATTTTGAATAGTTTGTGATCCCCAATCTTTTATACTTTGAGGTACAAACCAATCGATTAATTTACCAACTCCTGCACCAATAACATCACCGATTGCTCCTCCAGCTGCTCCTGCAACATCAGCAACTCCCAATCCAATATCAGCTGCACCTTTTAATACATCACCTGATAATATTTCTTTACCTCCTTGAATTGCTCCTGAAATACCTGTTGGACTTTGAGAAGTACCCAAAGCATAATTCATTTCACCTTTTAATTTACCTCCAATAGAATTATCAGACATTGGAGTTGAACCTGTAACTGCTGTTTCAACTGCTCCCGTAGCACCTCCAAGTGCTGTTGTTTGACCTGATGAATTTTGTTGCTGACCTGCTAAACCTTGACCATAACGTTGAACATTTTTGACATAAGTTGGTACATCAAATTTTGTAGTTCCATCAGGGTTCTTGACAGTCGAAGGATTACCATTAGAAAAACTTCCTTTCCACGCATTAGGTTCTCCAGGACCAGCATTCCACATTGAAGCTATTTGAGCAGGTTTATATCCATTATCCAACCACCCTTTAATTTTAGTGTAAGCAACTTTATTTTGATTTGTAGGTGTCATCGGAGCATTTGGGTCTCCCAAAACATCACCAGCATATTTTTTCCATGTATCAGGCATATATTGATAAGCACCCTGTTCACCTGCTTTTCCAGCAGGACCATTATAGTTAATAGCCCCACCATTTTCTGCTAGTGCTATCGCATGTGCTAATAATTTAGCTGTGGGGTCTAGTTGTGTCGTTTGATCTTGCATAATTTTAATTAAAGAAGTTCTCTGTTGCGAATGGATTTGTGCTCCCTCCACTTCCTGCTCCGACTGTATTAGCTGTAAATGTTGGTGTTGTATTTACATTATTATTTGTACCACCAACAATGTTTTGTTTTGCTGTAATGTTTGCCTGTGCTGTCTGCAATAAATTATTGACTGTCTGCATTATATTTCCACCATTACCTTTAATATCGAGTGCTATGTCATTTACACTAGTTCCTACAATAGGTGCTATTTTATTTACAAACTGACTGATAGCGTTTGAAAGTGCTTGATACTTTGGATCAGCAACTTTACCATATAAGAATTGAGTAATAGCGTTAACATCTGTAAAATCTGATGGATTAACAACACTTGATAAACTTTGAATTGAAGTCCCTAATGAACTTGCAACTTGATAATCTGCTTTGTTTTGTGGAATTGTTGCTGAAAGTGACAATCTTCCATTGATATCTCCTGCTGTTGTAAGTGAACTTCCTAAGTCAGTATTACTGTAAGAACCATATCGAAGTGCCTCAGGAATAAGTCCGGCTGCTGTACTCATCGCACCTTGCTGTTGACTTGTTCCCTGTAACTGATAACCAAGTTGTGTTTGGTATTGATTAACTGCATCCTGCAAAGCATTCTGTTGTGCTAAATATTTATTTTGTAATTGACCTGCTTGACCTTGCTGAAAGTTGAGTGGAATTGGTTGACCTGTAATATCATACAATCCTTGTGCTTCGTTCTGTTTAGACGTATTCAAAGCACTGATTGCATTATTTAAATTATTCTGAGCACCCACGTACCCAGTTGTTCCCGTTGGGTTAAAATTTGCTAATGAACCAATAAGACCCGTTGTACTTGCTGAATCATTTCCATTATAATCCGAAGTCCCGGGTGTTGATTGACCATTTGTTAGTGTGTTTACATTCTGCCCTAACTTCCAATCACCATTAGTGTAACCTCCGACAATGTTTCCTTGCGAGTCAACGACAACTTGATAACCTTGTGGAGATGTTTTTACTGTTTGACCATTTATTGCACTTGAACTTAAATCAGCGTTTTTCATTGTATAACCACCTGATGTTGGTGTGTAAGTGTTTCCTTTTGCATCTGTAATAACTCCATTTGAACTTGTTGTTCCTGATGGAGCAGTTGAAGTGAAAGTACCACTGTTTGTGTTACTTGTAGGAGCTGTTGTTATTGAACTTCCTGATGAATATGATCCATTACTGTTTTGCTGATTTGGTGTACCATTTTGTGATGTAACAACTGATGATGTACCCGATCCATTATTTGATGATATACTAGATCCACCATTTAGAATTGCTTGTTGTGATGCTGTTGTCCCTCCAGGATTAATTGCCTTTAGAGCTGCTGCTAAAGCAGGACCCGTTAAACTATTTGAAGTAGCTGCTGGAGTAGGAGTTACTGGTTTAATTCCCATTCCTTGATTTGTTAAAGCCATTGCATTATTAGCCACTGTAGTACCTAAACCGACTGGTGTACTTCCCGATCCACCAGCATTAGTACCACCAAAAGCACTCAATTTTAATGATGATAGTGGTTGATATGGGTTTGCTGATCCTGTTGACATATTATTAAATTAAATTATTAAATTCCTGTTTGTGATTTTACAAAAAGGTTAGGGTTATAAACGGGTGTCTGATCATCTGTAAGTGCAACGTTCGTGGTTTTCTGACCGAACTCTGCATCTAACACCTTATATCCATCATCATACATTCCCTTATAAACTGTTGCTTGTGCTGGACTTGGTACTCTCGACGTATAGTAAATCCACAAAGCTCGATAGACCGCTAAATCCTGATAATCTTCCGGCATGATAGGCATCTCCCCGATTACGTAAGATGCACCCGAAGCAATCGTGGGTCCAGTGTAGTTATTATAGAGAGTTAATGATGTCGCTGAATTATATGTTTTTATCTGATACCAATTACCATCTCCTGTTGGTTCTGTAATACGAATCCAACGATCCTCCATATTTTTTACAAAGGTAGTGCTACCACCTGTGATTGTGTTCGTTGCTGTTGTAATTCCAACTGTTCCTGTTGAATAATCTGCTTGTGATAAGTCCTTGATCCTGACCTTATAATTCATCGTGATAGTATTACCTGAACTCGATGGAGTAGGGAATATACCAACCTGACCATTGTAAACAAAAAAGAATGAAGGCATATCTTGGTAGAACTGAATCACGTTTAATGAATCCCAATAATCTCTGCTAGGACATACCTTTGGAATCCACTTTACTGTACCAATCGTGACTGTAATATTAATCAATTCCTTGACCTGTGGTGGTAGATTATAAAATTGCGTCTGTGCAACTGTAACATCTGTGTAACTTCTTTCATTCAAATAAAACTTCGATGTAAGATAACGAAGTGAATCATTAATTAATTCATCACCTATTGCGAGAGTAGTAGGTGTATTGTTTTTTGCTAGGTTTGCAAATTGGTTTCTGAGTGACGTAAAACTTTTCATAGATGTATTTTATATTATATATTATATATTATCAATTGGGATTATGCTAATGCAACCTTTTTCCATAACTTATTTACCCTTATCCAAAGTACCCAATGTGTTGCATCATAAAGAACCCTCTGTGTGCCATCAACGGGTGAATCGGTAGGTGCTGTATTAGCAGTAGTTGCTGATTGAATGTTCATAAAAATATTAAATGCAGGAATCTTCAAAGAATCTGTACCATTGTGAGAGTGTGTACTAACAGAAAAATCAGCAGGGTTTAAATCCTTTTGAATATTTTGTATCTTATTTGGGTCGATTACTTGATTATCATTCATGTTATTTAATTGATACCTCCTTTAATCTAGGTGTAAACTCTGGTGGATTAGTACCTCCTGAAGCAGCTTTTATATAAACCTTCAATTGCAAAGCGTTAGCATCTACAATATTACCCTGTAAGAAATCATTAACCATTGCACCCTGTGTTGCATAATCAAATACTCCCAATGTTGTATAAGTACCACCTAAATCTAATCTTGATGAAATTGATACACCTTCTCCTGTCTGTAATGCTTCCGAGAAGTTTATACCTAACTCTTCAAAGTTTCTCTTTTCTTGTACGGTTGAAACTGTAACAATTGGAGCTTCAATATATGCCTCATAATTACTATATCGTGAATTTGTATTTGCAATTAAATCAACAGCGCCATAAGCGTCATCCAAACTTGCACTTCTGCTGTAACCTACGAAATATTCATCAGCTCCGACTGTAAGCAAGACCGTTGGTAATTCATTGTTGACTGAACCTGAACCTCCTGCGATAGCTGTCGAGGGTGTATTATCAATCGTAAGTGTCCCAGGCTGTAATGTATGTAAAAATAACTTATAAACTCCGCTGTTAAACTGCCCATCGCCACCATTGTAAGTTCCAACTCCGATGACTAAGTGTCCGTTTACTTTATTGAGTCCACCCCAAACAACCTGACCTCCAGTAAGATACTCAGGTAGTTTCTTAAACATATCAACCATGTAACCAGTCGTAGTGTAAACGACTCCTTTGTTTCCTGCGAGTAAATAAACAACGTTGTTGATATTAATCATTTTCCAAATATTATTCTCAGGTACTCTAAGTGGAGTAGTAAATGATGTTGATATTCTATCCCATGGGAATATGTAGTTTGAATTTGCATCACCTATTAAAAGAACCCCTAGCTCCTCAAGACACTGTGCTGAAGCATAAGCAGGTAGATTAAGAACCTTCAAATTCCAACCGAAAGTTACTGCGTTAGTTGGATCAAATACTTGACCTGCTACTTCATTAAAAGCTGATAGTCCTGATACATCACAAAAGTAAATTCTATTATCCTGCCCCCATAATGCACTGTGATTGATTAGTGCTGTTGTATTAGTAAACGCTTTTGCACCATCAGTCCAATACCAAGTCCATGTTGTATTATTACCCATGAATGCCGAAAAGTTAAAAACCTCCACTCGATTTCCGTTTGCTACAAATAAATAAAATGTTCTGTTTGAACCTATAAAATATGATAATCCGTTACCGTTACCATAAACACCCGAACCCCCGAGAGGAGTTGTATTGACTTGATTACCACCTATAGGAAAGAAAATACCTGATGCTAAGTTCTTTATCCAAATGTAGCCATTCGAGTCCTGAATGACAATCATGTTCTGATCCGAATTTGTTGTAAAGGAAACTTCATCTCCATAAAAATATCCTGCGGTAGCATCATGCGTATATGCCCTCACGTAATAAACTGTAGCTGAAGCTAAAGATGTAATTGCCTCAGTAAAAGCTACTGCACTAAATGAACCTGTCTCTTCAACTCTATTATGATATGCCGAAGCAGACGGTGCAACATTGCCGGGGTCAGCATGACTTGATGTATCATAAACTACTCCTCTTTTATCTGCTGAACTTATAAGTAGAGTTCCGTTTCCCGTTGCTGTTGTTATATCTACCTGTGATACTGCTTGTGTAGTTACAAAAGGTGAAGTTGTAAAAGTTCCTGATGTTGTAAATGTGTGAATTGTGTTACCACCAGAAGTTGTAATGGTACCACCAAGAGCTGTAAGCGCACCTGTCGTATATGAAAGAATAACTACTCCATTCTGAGCTGCAACAGTTCCGTTTCCACCACCACCTCCTCCATATGCAGAAGTTCCACCACCATAGTTAGCTCCATTATTTTCATTCTGTCCTGCACCACCTCCACCACCAGCGTAGGTTACTGATGAACCAGAAATAGAATTTGATAATCCTGTTCCTCCTGTTCCTCCGAAACCAAAGGATCCATTGTCAAAACCATTACTACCAGCATATCTTGCACCACCGCCTCCACCACCTGAAATAACAGACCCTGCATTATGACCTGTTCCTCCATTATTTCCTTGACCTCCTGTACCTGTTCCTGCTGCTGCATCAAAATCACCGCCTCCACCTGACCCTCCATTTCCACCGCCTTTTCCACCACCCGATGCAGTTATAGTATCGAATACAGAATCCGTTCCGTTATTATAAGCTGTCCCAGCAGTTCCAACGGTTACTGTATATGCTGTGGAAGTATTAATTGTGTGCGATGCATCATAAAGTAAACCTCCAGCTCCACCGCCTCCACATCCATCAGGCGTCTTATTCGCTAAGTGTCCTCCTCCTGCTACTACTAATACTTTTGCTGTTGCCATGTTATGAATATTTTATATATAAAGCGTTCTTCGGTACTCCCATATCAAATGTTGAGAACTTGTTTGTACCTGTGCCTGCTGTGGTGATATCAATAGCCGACCCTGTTGGTTTGAGAGCTAGTGAAAACGTTGTATCTGATAAATAAATAACATAGTAAATTGTATTTGCTGAAACTCCTGCTGGTAGACCACCTCCTGTGTTTGCAACTGTGATTGGTGCATTCTGTAATAATGGAATACCTGATGAATTTGTAAAAATGTTTGTTGCTGGATCTACTGTGAAAGTCGATGCTTGAATCGATGTCTGTACCTGAAGTACAGTTTTATAGTTTGGTATTAACTCCCCGGGGAATGAACCAATCTCCACATTACGCATATCAGAAAAACCTAACTCAGGAGAATCAGCAATACCCTCTTGAAATGAGTTGAATTTGTACTTTGGATTACTGTCTGTTGGTTCGATTATTACTCCCATGTTATTAATTTGCAATTACCCAATTACTACTACTTGCTGTTCCATCTGCAAAGTAAAGTTTATGGTTTGTAGTGTCTACATAAAGATCCCCAATATTTGCTGGTGTAGAATTTGGTGCTGCTGTACCTGTCGAAACTGTAGGTGCATTGGCTAAAATTGCTGTTACTTTTAATCTTCCATTTGCTGCATTAATTGAAAGTGGTGCAATCGTACCCGATCCGTCATCGTATACACCTCCTAACACTGGCACATGGTTTGAATCTCTTTGTAATGATGTTGTCATGTTACTATTATATTACTCTATTACTAAATCTACAATTGGGAATCCGTTAACTGAATTAGCTGCTACTGCTAATATATTACTATTGTTATTATTGTTTTCATAACTTCCACTAAATGTTCCCTGTAAACTTGCATCTACTGTTCCATCTGCATATGCAGGTCCATTACTTGAGTAATAAACTGCATTAGCTCCGACTGCGAGAGTCAAAGGTGTAATTCCTATTGTTGCTGTGTCTACCACTGTTCCATTTGCCCACCCATCTGTAGTTGGTGCTGTGACTGATACTGTTTCTGTTGCTGTAGATACTGTGAAGTTATCGGTGTTTTTAGAGTAGAGGGTTTTGAAGTAGGCACCGTAAGTTGCTTGAACTGTCCCCCAAGTTGTGCCATTAAATTGGAATCTACCACCAGTTGCAGAATCAC
>Ga0209083_1004727_pt1 | contig 10122 bp, 13 predicted proteins | sample AM7aDNAmetaG_FD_184132 | JGI IMG/M metagenome (GOLD analysis project Ga0209083, IMG submission 184132) | Freshwater microbial communities from Finland to study Microbial Dark Matter (Phase II) - AM7a DNA metaG (SPAdes) (version 3) | ecosystem: Environmental > Aquatic > Freshwater > Lake ...
CGATGCGCCGCCCATCTTATTATGAAAGTGCCACCCATCTTACGACGATGCGCCGCCCATCTTATTATGAAAGTGCCACCCATCTTACGACGATGCGCCACCCATCTTACGATGGAAGTGCCACCCATCTTACGATGAAAGCGCCACCTATCTTACAAAACTATTCCCGTTCGACATGAACCAAACCGTTCTTGATTTCGTATGATTTTAAAAATCCTACCTCTACTAGGCCCTGGAGTGCTTCCTCCACTTTGGCACGTAATGCCCTGAGTCGTTCAAACTTGACACCAGCCCCCTCAGCAATAGTTTCCAGTTTGACGGGATATGGCTTCGCATGACTAGCAAAATAGGCATGCAGCCAACTCGCAATACCGCTTGGCAAGGCCAATCGCTGTTTCCATTCGTTCAGCGTGTAATGCTGTCCTTCAAAAAGGGTCTTTATTTCGGGTTCCAGCCAGATTTTAACCAAGTCTTCTGTATCATCGTACTTCCGGATTAAAGATACGCCCACAAGCTTATGAAGTCTTTTCGATGCGATTGACAGATTCGTCGCTGAAAGCCTTTTGATGGTTTCATCCAACCGCGTGTAATAATAAGCTGAGGTTGGCCATCCTAATGCCTTAAGAAACTCGCTCCTTTTGAACTCGACCCATGTGGCTAGAGGTTGAAGCCGGGCTAAATGCAGGATTTGCATCCAGACAGTTTCGTCGTCTTGTCTCAATTCCTCGCCGGTGTAGCGCATCTCGCCGTCTCCAACCACATAGATAGGCGCATTTTTTAGATATTCGCGTTTATTGTTTCGGTTTTTTGCATTGAACAAGGCTGACCGGATCAGTTCATTAGGTGCTGCCCTCATTGCCTCCGCCCAAATTGGCAGTTGGACAGCCGACTCCATCAAAGATTTATCCATATCCACTGTGGGCGCATCTATGGCATTGCCGCTTTGACGGTTGTTCGTCCATTCTTTGAATTCATCTAAAAATTCACTTTGTATGCCTGCGCAATGCCAAGCCTTATCGACTGGAATGTTGGGATATCTTTGCTTATACCGCTCGTTGCATGATAAGAATTCAATAACGAGTTCTTTCGTGCTTACAGCCTTTTTCATGTTTTGAACCCTCAAAAATGTCAATCTGTAGGTGCTCGCAAGCTCCTTAGTCTATCAAGAATGATAATCCAGAAAGAAATTTTCTATTTTGATAAAAATTGCTTTAAAAACTGAATATTTACATTTTTCTACAAAAAAAACAAATTACCAGTTGGGCTGCAACATCCTTTGCTGCCAACAACCGGTTTTGTTGATTATGCGTAATGTCAGTTAAAACGTTGTAAACGGCGATTTACATGCGATCATTCACTACAAATTCTAACAAATCTCTGGTAAACGGGTCGTCATCGTCAGCGTTGTTTTGATTTTTGGCTCTGGGTTGATGATGGGGCTTGCCAGATTGCGCCTGCTGGCTTTCTTTGCTTTCCATGAATTCTTCAAGTTTGTGGTTCAATTTCTCCTCAATGCGAAGCCCCTGCTTTGCAAGCTCCAATATCCGGTAGCTTCGCCTGCGCGCATCCAGGTTTTCAAGCGCTTTGGCAAGCTCCGGGTCGGCATTTCCGTTTACGGTCAATCTTAATTTGTATGTTTTGCAAGTCATGTCAAAACCGCTTGATTTTCCGGTCATTTGATTGAGGGACACCGTGGCATGGAATAAAACATCTACCCTTGCGCGGATGCTGACTTTAACCCGATGCCATAAAATCCTCTGACGTTCGCGTAGAGTGCGTCGTCCGCCGTGACAATCGCGTTTTTCTTGCAAACCCGCCTGATGCTATTGACGTAATATTTGGCCCCTCCGCCCACTAGGATGACCGAGCCTATGTCATCCATAGTCCCGACGCTTGCCGCGAGCGCCTCGCATGCGCGGCTGAATTTGTATCCGTTGCGCATGGAGTCGTCGAGCCGGTTGATGTCGCCGAACGGTTCTCCGCAATCCACCGCGATTTCTTGGGCCAGGGCGTTCAGCAGTTGCGACACCCCCATGGCCACGCTGCCGCTTCGCTCGTCGATGATTTGAAAACCCTTGACGCAAATCCAATCCACCGTGAAGAAACCGACATCGCACACGATGCTGAACGAGTCCTTCAATTCAGTGTAATTCTTCCCGGACAAGGCGTAATGGGCAAACCCGCCCAACGGCTGGGATACCACCTTGGCCTTTTTGACCGTGATGCGGTCTCCATTGGGATAGGGGTGTTCTTCGCTTAACCGTCCTTCCAATTGTTCCCTCATTGATTTGCTCCGGTAATGCTGGACGGGCAGGCCGGTAACCAAAAGATCAATGGTTTTTCTTCCAATATTCGACAAAGCCCCCAAGTATAGTGCCATATAGCGGTCAGTCGTCGAATATTCATTGGTCAAAACCCTTCCTGTGTCGTGGGGCGACACCGACAAGACGGCATCGGGTCCGACCTTGTATTGCGCACTGTTCACAACATCAAAAATAAAATACCCGCTAACACCGTTAGCGGGAGCCAAAATCCACAAACCGCCGTAGAGAGAGGGAACCGACCGGGCCTTGAATTGCAAAGGCTCCGCTCCGCGAACAAGAAATCACCGTGGGGAGAGCAAAATATTGTCATTGACACCCGGCTGACATTGCGCTAGGATTTTTATGCGCTTTTGATGGATCAGTGATGAGATATCATGCGGAGGCCGGCTGGGCACCTATTAAAATGCAGCTTACTGTTTTGCGTCAGAGTGGGATACATCGCGCAATACCTTGCAACCTTCCTGTCGAAACCCGACACCGGCACGTAATCCGTGCGTCCAAACCTTCAGTCATGCCGTGCTTGCATAAGCACAGGCCGTCGTCCTGTTTTGAAACTGAAATCCGACATCTCCGGGTCATAGAGATGCCAGTATCCGTGTGCATTGGGTATCGTGCTTGCGTCCTTGGCGGCGTCCTGCATTATCCATGTGACACCTCTGTTGGCTTACCTGTGAGGGAATGGCGGATAGAAGCCATTAACGAAAGGCGACATCCCCCACTCAACCGATAATCCTATTATTGGTTTTTTCATTTTAATCAGGGCTTTGTTTTAATCCCCTGCCTGGATACCATCCGGGCATTCTGCCCATGCCTAACCGGCATCGCTCTGGGTTTGACTGTTGCCACCCCATCCGGACATACCAAATGGCCGGATTCTGCATAGGGCGCGGATTTTTCAATCCCGCGCATGACCAACCAACCCCAAGACAGCGCCGATGCCCGTTCCACGACGGGATATAGCGCAGGCATGCCGCAAAAGAATTCCTTGTCGGCGGGGGTTGTCGGAATCGCGGGAATAGGCCCCTTGCGAAAACTCGTTCCGATATAAATGCCAGCGTGTTTTAGCCTTTTCATGTCAACAATAAAAGGCACCTACAGATATGCTTACGCCTTCCCAGGCTTAATACCGCATATCGCATCCGTTTGGATGCTGTTGATTGTTGACGGCATAGACACCTGAATATGCGCGGATCAATTGGCATGAGCAAGAACGCTAACGGTTCACCAAGGTTGCCCCGGAATGGAAGCCGAAACGAGTAATGCCGACAAGTAAAACCCCCGCTGTGCGGGAAGCCTGCCTGGGAAATGAGGCCGATGGGCTAGACATGGCCAATGGAATGCGGTCCAACAAAAATGTAAGCGTTCACTCCCCCTTGGGAACGTGGGCGTCTCGCCCGCTGAAGGCGGCCAAGATGGCCGCGCTCCCAGGATAAAGACAGGGGTAGTGAACGCTTACACAAAAATAGTATTGCAAGGCAATAACATGAAACTGCGAAAACGGATAGACTGGAAAAATGAACTGAACGAAATAGTCACCCTGAACAATGGCACGTCCAGCCGGCGGCCCAACGCGGTGAGTTCTTACGCGACACAGAAAAAACGGCGCGAAACCCTTTTTTCCGCCTTCGCCGACCTGCGCACATTGGGATACAAGCTGGAATCTGTGCGGAACATCAAAACCAAACATGTCCACGCAGTGGTCCACTATTGGATCAAACAGGGGCAGTCGCCCTCGACAGTCCAGAACAAAATATCGATACTGCGGGTATTCTGCGGCTGGATAGGAAAGGGTGGCATGCTGCCGGAATCCAAGTATCTGGCGGACGAAGACCAGGCGCATCATGTCACGCGCTCCTATTTAGCCACCGTGGACAAGTCGTGGTCCGGCAAGGACATCGACTTCGAGGCCACAATCAAGCAGATTGCCGAATCCGATCCGGTCATCGCGATGCAGCTTGAATTGCAAAGGGCGTTCGGTTTAAGGAGAAAGGAATCCTGGATGCTCAGGCCAAAAAGCAATCTTGAAGGCGACATGCTCCATGTCCTGCATGGCACGAAAGGCGGGCGGACAAGGATGGTGCCGGTCAGGACCGAATATCAGAGGGAGTTGCTGGGCCGTGCCTGCCAAATGGCCGGAAACGGCTCGCTAATCCCCCCGCACTATTCGTTGGCGAAATGGGAGAGCCATTACAACTGGGTCATGCACCGCGAGCAGATCACCCGGAAAGGCTTGAGGGTAACCTCGCATGGCCTGCGCCATGAATATGCCCACGAACGGTATGAGGATCGGCTTGGCGTCGAAGCCCCGGTGAAGGGCGGCGCAAGGCCCGACATGGACACCGATGCCGCCAATGCCCAGAAACGCTGGCTATCGAGGGAGTTGGGCCACTCCCGCCCGCAGATCATCGGCTGCTATTCGGGTTCGCCGCAAAAGTCCAAGGCGGACGGGGGAAAAGCCGAAATTGAAAGACCATCGCCCAACGATGCAGGGAGAAAATCGGAAGATCGTGGCTTGGCTTTGTCCGAGGCGGAAATGGAGGATGCACATTAAGATTTGGAATCACGTTTCAAATTTCCCAAGCAAGGCGATTTTCGCTAAGATTCCAAGCATTGTTGCCAAAATCTTTCATTCATTCAGACTATTCGCCATGGTGGAATCTGCCCCGATACGAGGACTGTGGTGCGCCAGCCTGACCCCCTTGGATGCTGATGGCGGTGTCGATTGCGCCAGACTCGCCGCGCATGTACATCGTTTGGCCGCAAAGGGCTTGGATGGCATTGTGTTGTTCGGCACGACGGGCGAAGGGGCTTCGTTTTCAATGGCCGAAGGCACAGGCGGTTGGGTGCCTTGCTGGATTCCGACATCCCGCCGCATCGCTTGGTTGCCGCAACCGGTTGCGCCGCGCTGGCTGACACGGTGGCATTGATCTGCCATGCCTTGCAATCCGGTTGTCCGCGCTGCCTGGTCATGCCGCCGTTCTTTTGGAAGGGTTTGAGCGACGAGGCGGTGTTTCGCTATTACGCGGCATTGATCGACACGGTGGGCGATGCGCGGCTGCGCCTCTACTTATATCACTTCCCGCAGCTTTCCGGCGTGGCGATCAGTCCGCAAGTCGTTGCGCGGCTTGCGGCTGCCTACCCGGGCATGATTGCAGGGGTGAAGGACAGTGGGGGGGATTTCGGCCATACCGCCGGACTGCTGAAATGCGCACCGGGGTTGTCGATTCTGGTTGGCCACGAGCCGCATCTGTCCCGGCTATTGCTTGCTGGGGGTGCGGGATCGATATCCGGCCTGGCCAACCTCCTGCCGTGCGAGCTCGCTGCGTTGTTCAAGCCGGAGGTTGCTCAGAATGGGTTGGATCGCATCCTGGCTTTCTTGGACATTGTCTTGAGTTACCCCTTCGTGCCTGCGTTCAAGGCCATTCATGCCGCGTGGACGGGTGATAGTGCTTGGCTTAGGGTGCGCCCGCCGCTGTTGCCGCTCACCGAGGCCGAACGCACTGCCCTGTTGTCTGACCTAGACAGGGCTGGCTTCAAGTCGGCATCTGGATAGTGGGCATGTTTGGAGTTTGTGGCGGCTTCCAGATGCTGGGCCGTGCGATCCATGACCCTCTAGGCATCGAAGGCGAGTCGGGCAGCAGTGTCGGCCTGGGTTTGCTGGACATGGAAACCACCCTGCATAGCCAAAAGCAACTCGCCAATGTCTCTATTTTGGGCAAATCCTATTACTTATAAAAGCTTTTTTCTCCCTACAATGGCTTACCTGCTATGACATAACGCCCATCCCTTCTGAGCAGCAAACAACGCAAGCCCATTGCCTGATAGTGTTTTTGCATTGATTCCCTTACCTTTTTAGGCAAACTAACATCATCGCCAACGGACAATTTTCCCTGGAGTACTTTAGTAAGCTGATCGGGCAGGGTGTTTGTCAGCGGAATTGTGCAATGTCCGGCCTCAATCGTTCCAATATCCGTTAATATTTTTGGCCGCTGTAGATCAAATGTCCCATTATATTTATCCTGTTTCTGAAAGCGATAGGCAAAAAACACCTGATCGAAGAAAATCAGTTCAGGCGGCAGTGACACGCGAAAATAACGCGGTTCCGTTATCTCAATGTATGGGCAACTCGCTCGGCGCAGGTGTTCGCTCAATTGTTCCAGTTTGGCTTGCAAGACACCATCGTGTATTTCGATCCAACCGAATTCATGCAGCGTCACGGCTTCGCTATCGGCAAGCGTGAGCGGCAAACCTTTGCCATGTGCGGCTAGGGCCAACAGCAGGCTCTTTTGTTCCTGCATCAAATCAATGCCTAACGGTTTTTCATTGCCTGGATTGCCACGCAGAATATCGATTTCTAAGGAAAAAATCAGGCTGTCTTTTTCGTCATTGAAACGATAACGATTCGTGTAGGATGGTTCTAACGCTGCCAGGGCTTGTTTCAACGCCACACGGTCATTGCCGAAATCATCGTAGATGGCATGAATACTGAGCGTTTTTGCATTATCGGCGGTTTTCCCGGCAGCTACTTCGTCCAGTGTGCATTCGATTAAACGCTCGCAGGTTCGCATCTGTGCGCGGATGGCGAAATACCCGGTAATATCGAGTTTTATCTGGTAAATCCGAAAAAAATATTGCGTCAAAGCGTAGTTCGGGGCCGCACCCATGCAGTTGGTATAGGGTTTGAGATCGCGCCAGACCTGCGCCTCATAATGCCCTGCGCCATACAAAAGTTTAACTTCCTCCGATAATTCACGGTGCAATGTATGTTCTAGCGATTGAAACATAGTCTCGGAGTGAGGCGACTGCAAGGCATCGAGTAACGCTTGAGTCGAAACAGACTCTCCCAGCACTTTTTTGAGGTCGCGGGCATTGCAGCGTCCGCCGATCAACCCGTATTCTTTTGTGTGTTCCGACGCTTCACGTTGATGACATAGGATTTTATCGCCGAGTTTGATGATGCTCCAAGCCACATAGACGAAGCGAATGGGTGGCGAGGCATCGGTGCCGTCTTGGTGGTGGGCATGACGACGATTTTCCAAGGCTTCGAGTGCTTGTTTTTGAAGCTGACTTTCTGCATCACCCACACCCGTATGCCAGAAATCGGATGGAAACAGCTTTTGACGCGGATCAGCCAAGGTGTTGAGCAGGGATAGTGCTAATAGTTGCGCTGGGTGGGAAAGAAACTTCCACTCTCCACGCTGTAGTTCCCCGTTATCCAGTAAGGATAGGCTGGTCAACAGGTTTTCGACCAGTTCCAGAGTGGTTTGCACGGATTGGATTTGTTCAACACCGAATTGCCCTACCAATGCAGTAATTATTTCCTGTTTGCCGATACGAGACGCATCACTGCCTTCTTCGGGGTAGCGGGGTAATAAAGGGATGAGGGATTTGATGATGTCGTTCATGTAGGCTAAATTAACCACCGATCTCTCCCAAGTCACGCAGTACCGCATCAACTAGGTTTTGCCGCATATAAATGCCGTTGTCGCGCAGTTGCTCGACAAGTGGACGGACTTGTTCCAGCAGCCCCGCCTTTTTTGCCCGCCGTAGGATACCCAAAGTGCCGATGCGGGGAATTCCAAAACGTTCGGCAACCCGGCGCGCCCGTGCGTCGTCGAGTAATACCGTGCTACCCTGAATTGTATTTGCCAAAGCAATTGCTTCCGCCTCGCCCCGGTCAACCAAGATCAACAAGGCTTGCATCAACTCCGTTTCCGGGGCTTTGATTTCCAGCCAAGTCAGTTGGCTGACTTCATGGGAGCCGGGAAGTCCACGCCCCTTCACTGTCACCTCTTCCCAAACCGCCGGGGGAGCGAACACTTGGGCATACAGTTCCCGCAGCAAATCCAACTGACCGATGATTGCCAGCGCAATCAATGGGCTGCTGTCGGCAATGATGACGGGCCTAGTTGTCACTTAACTCGTCTGCAATTTGGTCATCGTCCAAATTGATCGCCGGGATTTGTAGGCGACCGAGTTCAAACAAAAACCGCACTTTACCCATGCCGCAAAACTCAGCGGCTTTGCCGATGGACAGACGGTGTAACTCAAACAGTTTGACAGCCAGCAAAAAGCGCAATTCTGTTTCTAGTTCCTCAGGTGCTAGTCCGGTCGTCAGCAACAAATCGTCTGCGTAAGGGAGGCTCAAAGTGTGCATGGTGGTTACCGTTATTGATACTGGTGGTAAGAATTGATTTTACCCGGATTTAACACGATAAAGCGCATTTTTGTAGGGCGGATACAGGGATGTGATCCGCCGAACGATATGACCTGCAACATCATGCAGCGGAACCCGTTTACGGTTACGCCCAGCACTAACTTCTACGTTGGTGGTCATGATGGTTATGCCTCCAGGAAACTGTATTTATAAATGTGACGGCCTATTTCAAAAATATATTCACTTTTTGTGTAATCGAAATGTTTGAACTGGTATTTTAAAGTACTAAATGTTTTTATTTTATCTTTGTCAGGTGGTAAATACACATGTCCATTGGATGTTAAAAACCAAAAGACTTGGTAGATTCCTCTTATCAAAAACTGACTGTCCGTTTCATGGCTTTTCTGCAAATCGTTCAAAAGATCATGATAATTTATGGCTTGGTAATTATTTCCAAACTTATCCAGTATAATTGCATAATTTGCAATCAACGGTAGCTTTCTGTTATTATGATCCTTCCCACTTATTTCCTTAAAATCATCTTCATTGGTTATATCATTAAATAGTTTCAGTAAATACTTTTCATAGGGGAGTATTTTGTCGCCTAAATTAAACATCGCCCGCATATTGATAATAGACATGTTCCTGAACCTGTTCATGTTTTAAATACTGCCTTATAATATGGCATTTAAGCCCCCCAAAAAAAATAGATAACCAATGCCCTACGAACAATTTAAAAAGCTGGATGGCAAGAAGCATGACCGTAGGATTAAGGCCGTCATTGGCATAAGCCTTTCAAAATTCAATATACTGCTTGTAGCCTTCACGGCGGCTTACGATTCCATCCAAATGGAAAGATGCCAGAAGGGCGAAATCAAGAACGTTTCAAAGGGCGGGCCAAAAGGCAACCTCGACACGTTCGAGAAGAAGCTGTTCTTCATTTTGTACTACCTCAAGACATACCCCACCTTCGATGTGCTGGGCTTCCTTTTCGGCTTCAGTTCGGGGCATGCCCACAACCATGTGGAGAATCTCCTGCCGGTCTTACTGCGGAGCCTGTCGGACCTTGGCGTACTGCCTGAGCGGTCGCCTGGGACTCCCGAGGAGTTTCTTCAACTCGTTGAGAAATATGGCGACATCATCATCGACGGGCTGGAGTGCGCCTGCGTCAGACCGCAGGACGAGGAACTTCAAAAAGCCCGCTTCAGCGGAAAAAAAAAGACATACGCTCCAGGCGCTCGTCCTCACGACCCTGCACCGGAAAATCCTTTTTCTCTTCTGCGTCTTTGCCGGAAGCATCCATGATTATAAACTCATGAAAAAGGTATTCGACCCCACGTTAAAATGGTTTCATCAAGTGAATCTATGGCTCGACCTTGGGTTCTTGGGGGCAGAAAAAGATTATGGATCGAAATCCAAAATAAATCTTCCACACAAGAGGCCGAAGAAATCCAAAAACAACCCAAAGCCAAAACTGACCGCCGCGCAGGTAAAACATAACAGGCAGCATGCGGCAATACCTTCGCCAAAAGTTATGCCGCTTTTGCATGAATTCTGCCGATTTCTGCGATTTGGAAAATGCGGTCGTCAATTAAAAACTCCTCATCGTTTTTGCCAAGCGAATTTAATATCCGCCGCGTG
>Ga0209083_1004733_pt1 | contig 10114 bp, 9 predicted proteins | sample AM7aDNAmetaG_FD_184132 | JGI IMG/M metagenome (GOLD analysis project Ga0209083, IMG submission 184132) | Freshwater microbial communities from Finland to study Microbial Dark Matter (Phase II) - AM7a DNA metaG (SPAdes) (version 3) | ecosystem: Environmental > Aquatic > Freshwater > Lake ...
TATGTTCGCCGCAGGCATCCCGGCGCTTCTGCGCATCCCGTTCATGATAACCACGATGCTGGTGGCCGTGCCGACGGGCGTGAAGGTTTTCGCCTGGGTGGCGACCGCGTGGGGCGGCAAGCTCAGGATGGGCTCGCCCCTGCTTTTCGTCCTCTCGGCCATCGTCATCTTCCTCATCGGAGGGCTGACAGGCGTGATACAGGCTGTCGTCCCGGTGAATCTCTACGTGCACGATACCTACTGGATAGTCGCCCATTTCCACAGCGTTTTGTTCGGCGGCTTCCTTTTCCCGCTGATGGCAGGAATATATTACTGGTTCCCCAAGATGACCGGGCGCCGCATGAGCGAGGGGCTGGGACGGGCGCAATGGTGGCTCATGACCCTGGGCTCGGCGCTGCTGATATTGCCGATGTTCGTCCTGGGGCTCGACGGCCTGCGCCGCCGTACCGCCGATTATTCCAACATGGATTTCCGCCCGCTGGTGATCGCCACCGCCGTCGGCGGCTTCCTGATATTCCTGGGACTGGTGGTGCTGTTCTATAACATCCTGCGGAGCCGCCGTAAAGGCGCTCCCGCCTGGGACAACCCCTGGGAAGGCCGCACCCTGGAATGGATGACTTCTTCTCCGCCGCCTTACGACAATTTCCCCGCCACGCCTGTGGTGACCGGCGAGCCTTATGATTACGGCATATCAAGCAGGCCCTACGCCGATGTCACCCGCAGCAACCCTTCAAAGAACCGTTAGGAGCAACGATTGGACGCATACGTATCACGCGATAAAACCGAACGAGGCGCTTCCCGGATGGGGATGATCGTCTTCCTGGCGTCCGAGGTTTTCCTTTTCGGTTCGCTTTTCTTCACCTATTTCTACTTGAAGATAAACACGAAACCCTGGCCGCCTGAGGGCGTTGCCCTGGACCCGAAATTCGCAGCCATAAATACCGGGATACTGCTTTTCGGAAGCCTGCTCGTATGGGCTGCTTCCAGGCTCGTCAGGCGGGGCAGGATGGCTGCCGTCCAGGCTGCCCTCTTCACCGCATCCGTGCTCGGATTTGTTTTCCTGGGCATCACAGGCTGGGAGTGGCGGCATGAATCGTTCAGGGCGTGGACGAACGCCTACGGCTCGATATTCTTCACGCTGACCGGATTCCATGCCCTGCATGTCTTCGGGGGGGCGATGCTGATGCTCGCCCTGGCGATACGAACGCGCCGCGGCAAATACACCTTCGCCACCCACACGGGCATCGAAGTGGGAGCGCTTTACTGGCATTACGTGGACTTCATATGGATACTGGTCTTTACGACCCTGTTCTTTATCCGCTGACGGCCCGGGCGCGGGCAGTGTCCGCCTTTCACGTTGCCGCCGATTACATCTCGCTGCTCAAGCCGCGGGTGACCGCGCTGCACCTGTTCACGGCGGCTGCCGCCATGCTGCTTGCGTCTCACGGGCCACCGTCCGTCAAAGCGTTCGCCCTGGTCCTTATCGGCGGCGGGCTGACTGCCGGCGCATCTAACGCCCTCAACTGCTATTTCGACCGTGACCTGGACGCGCTCATGGAACGCACGAAGACCAGGCCCCTCCCCGCTGGCAGGCTCTCCCCCCGAAATGCCCTGGTATTCGGGCTCATATGCGGGGCTGCAGGGCTTTTCCTGCTTGCATGGCTATCGATGTATGCCGCAGCCCTGGCGCTCGCCGCATTTGCATCCTACGCGCTGGTATATACACTCTGGCTAAAGAGCAAGGGCGGGGCAGGAACGGTGCTCTCCAGCGGGATCGGCGCGGTGCCGCCGCTTATCGGCTGGCTGGCCGTTACGGGACATTTATCGATAACTCCATTCCTTCTTTTCGGGATAATCGCGCTGTGGAGCCCGCCGCATTTTTGGTCCCTGGCGCTATCACGCGGGGAAGATTACCGGGGGGCGGGACTTGCCGTCCTGCCTGGGAAAAAACCGGAGGTGTGGATAGCGGCCTTCGCCGTGCTCCTGATTTCAATGAGCCTGGCGTTGATACCCGTTGCGCATCCGGGGCTGATCTACTCGATAACTGCAGGGCTGACGGGCCTCGCCTATTTTGCGCTTTGCCTTAGCTCGGTCGCTCAGCCCCGCATGTCGATATCTCGTTTACTTTATGTCTACTCGATAGTCTACCTCGTCCTGCTGTTTACAGCCATGCTGGCCGGTGCCCTGCAAGCCCGGTGAAACTTGTCAGAAAAAAGCATATCGGGTAATATATAAATATAAACAAATATCCGCCAGCAAGATTGTTTTAGCCAGTTATTATTCATGTCCGGACTATACCAGCAAACCGTGGAGCACGGCTTTGGCCGCGGCTCCTTTTTTATTTGCCCGGGGTCTAACCGGAAACGAACTTGAAGGAGTTTCACAGACACATGAACGAACAAGACAAATGGTACAAACTGAGATGGATCAGCCTCGTCTTCGTGGCGCTTTCCCTGCTGGTCATCTCGCTCGACAACACGGTGCTCAACCTCGCTCTGCCGTCCATCGCCCGCGACCTGCATGCCAGCGCCAGCCAGCTGCAGTGGATAGTTGACGCCTACACGCTGGTCTTCGCCGGGACACTGCTCACCATGGGCACTATCGGCGACCGCCTCGGCAGGAAGCGCGTGCTCCAGGCCGGGTTGGTGGTATTCGGTATCTTTTCCCTGTGGGCGGCGTTCTCGGCCAGCACGGGGACTCTGGTTGTCATGCGCGCCATCATGGGGCTGGGCGGGGCCGCCATCATGCCTTCGACGCTTTCCATCCTTACCTCCACATTCAGGGACGCTAAAGAGCGTGCCCAGGCTATCGCCATCTGGGCAGCCGTTTTTGCGCTCGGAACAGGCATCGGCCCCCTGGTCGGGGGATACCTGCTCGAGCACTACAGTTGGAGTTCGGTATTCTTTATCAATATCCCGATAATTATCATCGCGCTCATCGGCGGCGCATTCGCCATCCAGGACTCGCGCGGGGCCAACCCGCACAAAGTGGACTTCTTCGGTTTCGTCCTGTCCATCGCCGGTTTATTCGCGCTGGTCTATGCCATCATCCAGGCCGGGGTGAACGGCTGGGGCTCGGCCAAGGTGCTCTGGGCCTTCCTGATCGCCGCAGTCCTGCTGACCCTCTTCATCGTCGGCGAATTACGCTCGAAGAACCCCATCCTTCCCCTCCAGTTCTTCCGCAACAAATCTTTCAGCGGCGCCAACCTGGCCCTCACGCTGGTGGCCTTCGGGCTTTTCGGTTCTTTCTTTTTCCTGGGGCAGTATCTCCAGTCGGTCAAGGGGTATACGCCGCTTGAGTCCGGCGTGCGCCTCCTGCCGATGGCCTTCATCATATTCATAGCCGCCCTTATCTCGGCGCGCGTCGCACGGGCCCTGGGCACCAAGATAACCGTAGGAGTCGGCATCCTGCTTTCGAGCATAGGCTTCTTCTATTTCGCCCGTATGATGAGCATCGACGCCAGCTACCTTACCATCGTCATCGGCATGTGCATCGTGGCCCTCGGCATCGGCATGACCATGAGCCCCGCCACCAATTCGGTGATGGGCTCTATCCCGCACGGCAAGGCCGGGGTAGGCTCCGCCATGAACGACACGACCCGCCAGATAGGCGGAGCCCTGGGTGTGGCGGTGCTGGGCACTGTACTCAACTCGGGCTACACCAGCCAGATCAACCAGGTGCAGTGGCCGGCAGCCCTCCCAGCCCAGGCGCTGGCAGCGATACACAGCAGCATCCAGGCGGCGCTGGTCACAGCGCAAAATTTACAGTCGCAAAGCCCCGACCTGGCGGCATTTATAGTCACGAATTCCAAGGACGCTTTTATCACAGGAGCGCAAAGGGCTTCTTTTATAGCATCCATCGTGCTGGCGGCTGCTTCGATAGTCACCTTCGTCATCCTGCCCAAGCGCGTGATAACGCCCGACGAGGTGAAAGGGGAAACCACGCCTGATATGCTTGTAGAAGAAGATATCGTCAAACAATAAAACCGGGTTAATCACCGTACTGAAGGGGAAGGCAAGGGTGCCTTCCCCTTTTTTGTTTAAAAGACGTGACAATTATCGCCTGTCACCGAGCGCGCCAATGGGCACGACAACACCAACGGGCACGATACATCAACGGGCACGGCACGCCGTGCCCCTACAGATTGCTTGCGGCCCGACCCGGATCGAACCCCGATGGTTCATCAGGCAGAGCCACTGTGCTCCAACGGGCACGGCGTGCCGTGCCCCTACTTCCCTGCCGAAGAATAAAGGTGGTATGTTATCGGTAAGGAGCGAAGGATGGCTGAAGCATCTGATATGTTCCATGTCTCGGTCGCCCCGTTAAGCGGCTTCGATGCCGAACTTGTTCAGAAAGCGGCCGGTGTGATCGGCAAAGACATCTACACCGCGCGCCTTCTATTATCGGGAAAAATCCCGAAAATAATCGCAACGTTCCATTCTGCTGAAGAAGCAGAAACAGCTGTAAGGGCGCTTGGCGCCCTGGGGCTCCTGGGGTTTTCCTGCAGCGATGCGGAGCTCCGTAAGCCTTTCACTCCAGACCCCGGGCCCCGCACCATAAAGCTCGGAAAAACAGATATCAGCTTCGTAACAGGCCTCGCAGAGACTAAAACCCTGGGACCGGATGACGTTTTTCTCATCCTCAAAGGGACGCGCCGATTTAGTTCAGGGAAGGAAACCACGACCACAACCAGGAAACTCAACATCACGGCAACACTCCTTACCGGGATGCCGATGTTTCGAAAGGTCAAGGAGAAAACAGGTGAAGAGTCAGTCGCCGAGGATTTCGTGAGGCTGTACGGCCGTCTTTCGCCGGATCCTCTGCTGGAGATCCCGCAGAATCATTTCGATTATTCGTTTTTAGGAGACCGGCTTGCCCCGACTTCTAATCAAAACCTCGCCAAAACGACGGAAGCCCTAAGGGGAATATTTCCGGGTGCGGTTTTTGACGGGTCCCCGGCGGGCAATGCCGACCTCGGCGAAAGGGATTACCGCCTGATCTACTTTTATCAGAAGACCATTGCAAATTACGGAAAATCAGGGCAGAGAAGCCCGTGAAAAGGCCAAATTCAATCTTCCCTTGATCCCTGTTTCTCTTTAACAGGGCCCTTGTTCACATCTATCCATATAAAAAACGCCAGGAATGTCCCTCCCCACAGGTAGCCGCCCAGTACATCGCTCGGCCAGTGCGCTCCCAGGTAGATACGCGAGGCCCCGACCAGGATGATAAAAAGAACGATAAAGGCGAACAATACCTCCCTGAATATCTTCCTTTTCATGTAGGTCCATACAAAATACGCCATAAGCCCGAGGACCAGCATGGAATAGAAAGCGTGACCGCTCGGGAACCCGTTATTAGTCAGGGAAACCCAAACTTTCACCAGTGCTGACGTCGGCCGCGAAGCCCCGACCGCCATCTTCAGCAAGGGGTCGAGGAATGTCGCCATGCCGGCCGCCAGCGTCATGATCGCAGGGGGCGTTCCCAGGCTCCGCCCCACGATGAGTGCACAAACAATGATAAAAACGATCGCCTCCCATCCCTGGGGCAGGAGCGTTACTTTTTCCATGAGCCAGAGAAAAGGGCTGCTGTTGAAGGATTGAAACCAGCGTGTCAGGCTCAAATCGCCCGGAAAGGGTGACAGCCAATGCGCAGCGACCGACAGGCAAACAGAAAGAAAACCCAGTAACCCGGAAACCAGAAGCCTCTCGCGGCCCTTTAGCCCTCCGCCGGCTCCCCGGTCATTTTCGCGCGCTGTTAATATTTTATCCATGATAGAGGCACGTTGGCGCTCACTTTCCCCGGCAATTCCGCAGCCGAAGCATAAAGCACGATGCTTGCTTGCGCAACTTTTCGTTAAAGAGAGCGCAAAGCTATTTTGGCCTGGAGCGGCGCTTCGAGTTCAGGCACCCCTTCTTGAAGCGCCTTAACGACGGGAGCGAGGACCGACTTCGCGGGTTCTTCGTCGATCTCGCTGAATACATGGTGTGCCCCTTCCCTCATGAACTGCGAATTATTGTTCTCGATAAGGGCCGTCAGCAAAGGTTTAACAGCTTCGTGTTCCCGGGCTATAAGCGCCTCTGCGGCGGCCCAGCGAACGCCGGAATCATCGTTGTCGAGCGCCCCGACGAGGGCTCGGACCGCCGCCGGTCCGCCGATTTTACCCAGGGCTTTGGCAGCGTGCATCGGAGCCATTTCTTTGCCGTGCTGAAGCGCCTCGATAAGCGGCAGGACGGCATCCTGCCCCCTGGTTTCAAGCGCCCTGCGGGCATTGAGGCATTTTATCCGGCTGTCGCAGTTGAGGTCCTCGATCAGGGAACCGATATCGCGTCCTTCGTAAGCAGTGCTCCCGGAAATTTCTGCCATATTTTCTTTCCTTTCTTTCACTGTACTGTAACGCTTATATTTACCACGACGGGGGGACTCAGCGGCGTCTCGTCGTTGTTCACCAGTTCGATGGAAAACGTATGGACCCCCGCGGTAACTGCCTTCCACGTATAGCTTGTTTGCGATGAGGATACCAAAGCAGTGTCGGGCCCGGTAACCGGCTGCCCCGGGGTTATCGGAGCTTGAAGGTCCATAAAATAATCCAGATGGCCTTCGCGCGAGGCGTTCGGCTGCCCCGACGGCGCAACCAGGTTGAAATTAGACACCTGCGCTGTGATGGTGACATTTCCGGCGCTGACTACGCCGCCGTTGCGGGGAGCCAGGATGACCGCCTGGGGAATCCCTATCTCCGGTATCACCAGTACCATCTCAATCGACACGACGGGCGGATTGAGCGGCGTATCGTCGTTGTTGACCAGTTCAACAGAAAAAGTGTGGCTGCCGCCCCCGACGTTATGCCAGGTGCAAGAGAGGGCTGTGGAAGTCACCCAGGTCCCGGCCGCGGTAACCGCCGGCTTGCCAGATTCAGTGGGGGCGGTTACATCCATGAAATAATGCACGTGCCCTTCACCTTTGACAGCGGCCCGGCCCTGCTTGTCCACGACATTGAAGTTGGTAACGCCCACGTTTATAGTGAAATCCCCTATGGCGAACGCATTCGTTTGGGGCGACAGGATCTCAAGGTTCGGGGACGCGCGGTTGCAGCCTGAGGGCAAAGCCGTGAGCAAAATGAGTGCCGCAGAGAAAATGAAAAACGCCGTTTTGGAAAATTTAATCATTTCTTTCCTTTTTCAATCCGGCCTTCACCGGTGCCCGGCGCAGCATGTATTCGGTCCGGGCTTTTTCGGTCAGTCGGCCTTGCATTCTTTCATGAAAATATCCGACGTGCTGATGTCGAAAACCAGCTTCTCTATCTCAACATCGTCGTGCGAACGGTCCACGTCTCGGTAAGAAAGCTGCAGCCTGCCGTTGGAGCAACCCAGGACTTCGGCGCGTTCGATAGTCAGCAGGACGGCCTTTCCGCCGGCGTCTACGCCGTTTGTGAAGGTCACCGTCAGGATATCGCCTTTTTTGAAGGTCATCGGTTTAGACATGTTTTTCTCCTTCTATGCTTGAGCAGTCTACACCCTCGCCATCTTGGTTCTGTACTTCACGAGCGGCGGCGGGGATTTCAACATTGGGGATGGGCCCTTCGAGGGCCATCATCAGCGGTTTCAATAGTTCATAATACCCAAGCGAAGCCACGTGATGCAATACGTGGTGGGCGCCCCCGCGCAGTTTCAAGGACCCCGGGTTGAGCATGATAGCGGCGACCAGAGGCGCCAGACCGTCGTACCCGATAGACGAGAGAGCCTCTATGGCTTCAAAGCGCACGTCGAAATCTTCGTCTGAGAGCAACTCGACAAGCGCGCCCGCGGTCGCGGGGCCTGCCATCTGCCTGAGCAGTTTTGCCATTTCGAGGCGGGCTGCCCCTTTTTCAATCCGCACCGCCTCAAGGATCGCCGGTACTGCCGGGGACCCGATGGCGAGCAGTTGGGCCCTGGCTTCGTCCGCGCATGTCCCGGCGTCCGCGCAACTCACCTGGGATATCAAACCGCTGATCCTCGCCTGCATGTCTTTCTCCTCACCTGGCTTATTTTTCTCAGCCGACATTTTACCTCCCGCTCTTCCACAGAGATAATAGTTATACCTATCCGGCTCCAATCATAATTCAGGCATGTTAAGTAATCATAAAATACCCGCCGTATTTGTTAAATATATATATCAAACGAAGGATAATCCGTTTTCAAACGCTCCCCCGCGTTATATTATATATCCCGGATCCCGCGTTGATAACACCGGAGCCGGGATGATACTTTTGGGTCATCCGGATGACCCTCGAACACTTGTGGGTGCCGGGGCGCCAATGATAGCGTCATCATAGCATCATCCCGGACGGTGACTCCGGACTTCCGTTTTACAGGCTGGTGAAACCGGGATAAAGAATCGCATTCAAGGATTTGTTAAGCGCAGGAGAGATCGATGAACCCGGGACAAATGAATCTTCCATTCAAGGATGATGCTTCTTCGCGTTCGGCGAATCTGCTTTGCAAGCTGATCCTGGTGGAACTGGCGCTCTTTTTGACAGTCGGGGTACTGAGTATTTTCTGGAAAGACTGGAAAACAGTATCCCTGCTTACTTTCGCTACTTTAATACAGATCGTCCCGTTCTTGCTTCTCAAGCACGGCCGTCTCCGTACGAGCGCACTGGTCTTTATGCTCATCAATGTCGCAGTTACGACGAGCATCGCGATGATAGGACAGGGCATCTACGACCTGGGTATCATGGCCCTCCCGGTTATTTTTGTATTTACAGGCCTGACTTTAAACCGCAGGTTCCTCTGGTTATGCGTCGGGTTAGCCTTGACCGCGGCCTGCTGGCTCGTCCTCGGCCAAAACCTCGATTGGCTGCCGCTTCGACCGTTGCCCGATGACCCGTCGCACATCCTTTACCTGGCCGGGGTCATATCCATGCTGCTTGTGGCGGCGTTCGCCGTCGACATGCTGACTGCGAATGCACGCCGGAACCTCGAACAGGCGCAGGTTGAGATATCCCAGCGAAACAAAATTGAAGCGGAACTCCGTTTGAGCGAAGAGAAATTCCGTAACCTTTTCAATAACGCGGAAGTGGGCATGATTCGGACCAGGATGAGTGATTCCAGGATATTGGATATCAATCAGCGTGCGGCCGAGATTTTTGGAATAAACCCGGAGGACGCACTGAAAACAGGCGGGATGGACTTTTGGGCTGATCCCGATAAAAGGAAGGAAGCGGTCGACACGCTTAAATCTCAAGGCTTTATAAAAGATTTCGAAAACCAGGTCATATCCAAACAGGGGCAGAAAAAAGATTGCCTGACTTCCTGGAAGGTTTATCCTGAACTTGGAATCATCGAAGGGTCGATAGTAGATATAACCGATAGAAAACGGGCTGAAGAAATATTGCGGAAATCCGAGGATAAATTTAGCAAAACTTTCCAGAGCAGTCCGATCATGATGACGATAGCAACCTCAGATGGTAAGTATATCGATGTTAATAAAGCTTTTCTCTGTGAAATCGGGCTCCGGCGCGAAGAAGTTATTGGAAGAACCTCAATGGACCTCGGTTTCTGGCCACCGGAAATAAGACACCGTGAAATGTCCAGGTTATTTTCCGACGGACACATTAGTAACGCCCAGGTGCGGGTGAAACTGCCCTCAGGAGAAACCCGCGACGTGCTTTTCTCAAGCGAACCGATTGAGCTCGACAACCAAACATGCAGTTTAAATCAAATAATAGACGTCACTGAACAAAAAAAGATAGAGCAAGAAAACGCCAGGCTGAGGGACAAGGAGGAAATGGTCAACCGCCTGGCAACCATGGGCGAGATGGCCGCTGGGATAGCCCACGAAATAAATAACCCGCTTACTGCTGTTCTGGGTTTCGCTGAATTGCTGTCCCTCAGGGACGACCTTCCGGATGAAGTTCATCAGGATGTTATGTTGATAGCCCAGAACAGCCAGCGTACCGGTGAGATCGTGAGGCGCATGCTTGCTTTTGCCGGGCAAAGCATACCGAAAAGGATATCCTGTGACATCAATGAAATCATCCTTTCAACGCTGGAATTACGCAAGTACGTCCACAAAACGGCCAACATACATACGTTTAACTTTCTGGCTCCCGGCCTGCCCCGTATCGTCTGCGATCCAG
>Ga0209083_1004736_pt1 | contig 10112 bp, 7 predicted proteins | sample AM7aDNAmetaG_FD_184132 | JGI IMG/M metagenome (GOLD analysis project Ga0209083, IMG submission 184132) | Freshwater microbial communities from Finland to study Microbial Dark Matter (Phase II) - AM7a DNA metaG (SPAdes) (version 3) | ecosystem: Environmental > Aquatic > Freshwater > Lake ...
GTTGCCATAGCTTTCCTTCAGGGAGTTCTTGAGCGTGTCCTCTCGCCTTTTCCGGCAGCGCTTGATGCCTTTAGACGCGGCAAAACAAAATAACGGCATTTTCCCCTCCAAAAAGACAGTTTTCCGATAAATACCCTAAATACCAGGAAACCACAATTAATTAACATTGAATAATAAGCCAATCTATTGTCAGATAAGTTAATAAAAGCATTAATGTGAAACAAGGTATATTAATATGTACAGATAATACAATGCATTATGAAGACACAACAAAATAGCGATGTTGTGATTTGCAATTCACGGAGTATAATTGAAATTGAAATTAGTGCGTATAAAACGTTGTATATAAAGCGATAATACGCAAAACAAGATGCTTGACATGTTTGAATTCAATGATTATAATTGTGATGAAAGTCACATAATAATTGCCTTTGTGGCAAAAATCAAAGAGAGGATGATATCATGGAAACAAAAAATCTAGACGCAGACCTTGAACGCATAGTCAAGAAATGGAAAGACAAAAAGGGCAGTTTAATTATGATTCTGCACGGTCTGCAGAATATTTACGGTTATGTCCCCAGAGAAACGGCTTTGAAGCTTTCCCGCACCCTCGATGTTCCTCTCGCGAGAATATATGAAGTCATCACCTTCTACAACTATTTCAAGTTGGAGCCGCCCGGCAAGCACAACATATCCGTTTGTCTCGGAACGGCGTGCTACCTGAAGGGAGCGGCGGATTTGATAGATGAAGTCAAAAAGCTGCTTGAGATAAACGAGGGCGAAACCACCAAAGACGGCCTCTTTCATCTTGATGTTGTAAGATGCCTCGGCTGCTGCGGCCTTGCGCCGGTTATGATGATAGACGAAAAGGTCTATGGCAAGGTTCAGCGCAAGCAGATAGCGGAAATACTCCAAAATTACCACTAAAAATTATTCAAGGAAGGCGGGCTCATGAAAAAGATATCAGCGGAAACAATGGACAGTATGAAGAAGGAAGGCGTGGACACCTCGAAGAACTGGATAAAGGTGGGCATGAGCACCTGCGGGATAGCAGCCGGAGCAGATGTGGTATATTCGACGCTGCTGGATGAAGCGAAGAAGCGAAACATTGAGGTCGCTATCAAGAAATGCGGCTGCGCGGGCAAATGTTTTGCCGAGCCGCTTGTAGAAGTTAATGTGGAAGGCGTTCCCAGAGTGTTTTACGGGAAAGTGACCCCGGAAGTGGCCGTGACTATTCTTGAAAGGCATGTAAGGAATAAAAAACTGGTGAAAGACCATATCTTCTTTTAAGGGAAAGGTATAATATGCCGAATAAAGTGATTCTGGTAAAAGAAACAGGGGCAATTGAGAACAAGAGCATAGATTTCAATACGCTGCTCGCCAACCAATTGAGGGATTCTGGCGCGTCTGAAAAAGCCAGTATCGTTCCCGTGGCCGATATCGGGGTCTACGACAAAGGCTTGGTTCTTCGTATCCTGCCGGACAATATAACCTACAGCAATGTGCGGGAATCCGATATAAAGAAAATAATAGAGCAGACTGTGCTCGGCGGAAAAGTCATAGATGAAATTGTTCATGACGGTAAAGATAAACAACTTAAGATTGTGCTTAAGAACTGCGGGCTCGTTGATCCCGACAGTATTGACGATTATTTAAAGGCAGGCGGTTATCAGGGGCTTAAGAAAGTCCTGCTTGAGATGAAGAGCCCGGAGAAGGTCATTGAGGAAGTTAAGAAGTCAGGGCTTCGCGGCAGGGGCGGTGCAGGTTTCCCAACCTGGATGAAATGGAGTACCGCAAGAAACCAGAAGACTGACCAGAAGTATATGATCTGCAACGGCGATGAAGGAGACCCGGGCGCGTATATGGACCGCTCGGTTCTCGAGGGCGACCCCCATTCTGTTGTGGAAGGAATGCTGATTGCAGGATACGCAATCGGGGCTTCAAAAGGCTTTCTATATATAAGGGCTGAATACCCTCTTGCCGTTAAAAGGATTGAAAAGGCGCTTGAAGACGCAAGAGAGTACGGGCTTCTCGGAGAGAATATTCTCGGGAGCGGATTTAATTACGAGATGGAAATTAGGCTTGGCGCCGGCGCTTTTGTCTGCGGCGAGGAAACTGCGCTTATCGCTTCTGTCGAAGGTAAAAGAGGCACCCCTAAGCCTCGGCCTCCTTTCCCGGCCGTAAAAGGCCTTTGGGACAAACCCTCCATTATAAACAATGTTGAGACGCTTGCCTCCATACCGCAAATAATATCCAACGGAGGAGACTGGCTCGCCAAGATCGGCACTGCGACTTCAAAGGGAACCAAAGTTTTCGCGATTACCGGCAAAATCAAGAATTCCGGGCTTGTAGAAGTGCCGATGGGCATTACCTTAAGGGAAATAGTGTTTGATGTCGCAGGCGGGTTGCTGAACCCGGCGAAAAAAATAAAAGCGATACAGACCGGCGGCCCTTCCGGCGGAGTAATCCCGAAGGACTATCTTGATACCCAGGTTGATTACGAAAATCTTGGCAAGCTGGGTTCTATCATGGGTTCAGGCGGAATGATTGTAATAGACGAGACCGACTGCATGGTTGATCTCGCGAAGTTTTACTTGGGGTTCTGCGTGGAAGAATCATGCGGCAAGTGCGCTCCCTGCCGCATCGGCGGGTATCAGATGCTCCAGCTGCTGAACAAGATCTCCAGCGGCGAAGGCGAGCTAGCGGATCTTGACAAACTGAAAAGAATAGCTTATGCGATGCAGAAGGCATCGCTTTGCGGGCTGGGGCAAACAGCGGCGAATCCGGTTTTGTCCACCCTAAAGTATTTTGAAGACGAGTACAAGGCTCACATTGTCGGCAAGAAATGCCCGGCCGGAAAGTGTAAATACCTGCTCATGTACAAGATAGCCGAGGATAAGTGCAAGCGTTGCGGCGTCTGCGTTAAGAACTGCCCGACGCAGGCCATCTCAGGAAACAGGGAAAAAGGATACGCGATTGACCAGGCGAAATGCATTAAATGCGGCAACTGCTCTGAAGTCTGCAAATTCGAAGCCGTAGGGAAGGAGTAAGCCATGTATAAAATGATAGAGGCCGTAATTAACGGCATAAAAGTAGAAGTAAAAGAAGGCACCACCATATTGGAAGCGGCAAAAAAGGTGCAGATAAAAATACCCACGCTCTGCAAGCATCAGGACCTGCCCCCTTCGGCCGCCTGCGGGCTTTGTATCGTCAAGATAAAAGGCAGCAACAAGATGTTTCGGGCCTGCTGCACTCCGCTTGAAGAGAAAATGGAAATCATAACAAATGACCCCGATATTGTGGCTGTAAGGCGCACGGTTCTTGAGCTCATTCTCTCAAACCATCCGAATGACTGTCTTACCTGCGCCAGGAACAACAACTGCGAACTTCAGAAACTGGCTGCGGATTTCGGCATTAGCGAGGAGCATTTTAAGAAATTTCTCAGGCAGATACCTAAAGATTCATCCACAGGCGTTATTGAGCTGGAGCCGGAGAAATGCATTCTCTGCGGCAGGTGTATATATGTTTGCCAGCAAGACCAGGATGTGTGGGCGCTCTCGTTCCTGGAGAGGGGAATGGGGACCAGGATTTCCCCGGCGGGAGATATCAACCTTGGGGAATCGCCTTGCGTGAAATGCGGCCAGTGCTCGGCGCACTGCCCGACCGGCGCAATCGTTGAAAAGGATGACACGGAAAGGGTCTGGTCGGCGCTCCGCGATCCGGAGAAATACTGTGTTGTGCAGATAGCCCCTGCGGTAAGGGTTGCAATAGGCGAAGCGTTCGGCGTAACCGGCGCTAATTTCACCAATAAACTTTACTCGCTGTTCCGCAGGATGGGTTTCAAGGCAGTCTTTGACACCAACTTCGCGGCCGATGTCTGCATTATGGAAGAAGCAAGCGAGTTTGTTGAAAGGTTCGCTCACAAGAAGGGTCCGCTTCCTCTTATTACCAGCTGCTGCCCGGCCTGGGTGGATTTCATGGAAAAGTTCCATCCGGATATGATAGAACATTTTTCTTCCACTAAGTCGCCGCATGAGATACTCGGGACGCTTACCAAAACGTATTATGCAGAGAAGAACAACATAGACCCTAAAAAGATTTATGGCGTTTCTATTATGCCCTGCACGGCGAAAAAGTACGAAATTACCAGGAGCGGCGAAATGTTTGCTTCCGGGTTGCAGGACATTGATGTTGTGATAACTACGAGAGAACTTGCGAGGATGATTAAGCAGTCCGGGATAGATTTTCTGAACCTTCCTGACGAAGAATGCGACCATATCCTTGGGGATTACACCGGGGCCGGCGTAATATTCGGCGCCACCGGCGGCGTTATGGAGGCCGCGCTCCGCACCGCGTATAACTTTGTTACCGGGAAAGAAGCTGAGAAAGTGGAGTTTAAAACGACACGAGGGCTTAAGGGAATAAAGGAGTCAGAGATAGATATTGCCGGAACGAAGGTGAAGATAGCGGTTGCGCACGGGCTTTCGCATGTTGAAGAAGTAATAAATAAAATCAGAGACGCGAAGAAGAAAGGCGAGGAATTGCCCTATCATTTCGTTGAAGTTATGGCTTGCCCCGGGGGATGTGTCGGCGGCGGCGGGCAGCCCTATATGGTCTGTGATGCTTTGAGAAAAGAAAGAGCCGCGGCTATATATCAGGATGACGATGACAGGGTTCTTCGCTGTTCTCACAAAAATCCGTATGTGAAGAGGCTTTACGCCGATTACATAGGAAAGCCGCTAAACGATAAGGCTCATAAACTTTTCCATACAGAATACAAGGCAATGCCGGTTTATAAAAGATAGTACGGGAAGATAATAATGAAGGGCGCCGGAATAGCGGCGCCCTTTTTTTTGTGCCCGTTTATCACAATAAAAAGCCTTTAATCCCGCTATACCGGATATGGTTAAATCAATAATGTGAAAGTATCACAATAAGCGAGGCAAATGCATTGCAGGTGAAAGAGGCTATATGTGAGAAGCATCAATAATGTGAATTATTGCGCATTATCGCTTGACTGAGCTTTTCGGTAAAGGTATAATTCTTTAGTCGCAAATTCTTCCGGAAAAGGCGCAAAAATGTCGGAGTCAAAGAGCTGCATCTTCAGGTTGTTCCGCTACAGAAGGTGTTTGAGAGATTTGAAGGAGCTCGGATATGTTAAAGTTTTCTCGGACAATCTCGGCGAAGCTTCCGGGGTCACGGCGGCTCAGGTCCGGAAAGATTTCTCGCTCTTCGGCATTACCGGCAACAAGAAGGGCGGATACATTATTGACGCGCTAATTGACAAGCTGAACTATATACTCGGGAAGGATGAAGTTCAAAAAGTTATCCTCGTCGGAACCGGGAATCTCGGGAGCGCTTTGCTTCGCTACAAAGGTTTCAACAAGGAAGATATCCAGATTTCCGCGGCGTTTGACGCGGATCCCGCAAAACAAATGAAATCCGGCGCAATTCAGATTTACCCCGTGAAAGATATCCTGGATTATGTGAAAATAAACCGCATACGTGTCGCAATCCTTGCAGTTCCCTCAGTTGTAGCTCAGGAGTCCGCTGAAATGCTCATAGCCGCAGGCGTCAGAGGTATTCTGAATTTTGCCCCCGTCACTCTTAAGGTTCCGGAAAAAGTTATTGTCAATAATATCAATCTTGCCATCGAACTTGAAAATGTTATCTACCATGTGAGCGTCAGGGAAAAGAATCACAGATAGGTAAATCTCTTTGAAGCGGCAAAGGCGCCGCTTATTTCCATGCTGGAGAGGAGACAGGTGATGAGCAACCCCGTTCAAACAGTATTGCAAATGAAGCAGAAGGCGCTTAGGGGCAGTCTTAAAAAATGGTTTGCTCCGGTCAGGATCAGCGTGGGTATGTCAACCTGCGAAATCGCCGCCGGGTCAAAAGCGGTGCTCGAAACAATTAACGCGGACCTCAAAAAAAGAAAAGCCCGCGGGATTTATGTCGGAGTAAAGGGCTGTGCCGGCAGGTGCAATGTGGAACCCACCGTAGAAGTCTACCGCCTCGGGTGTCTTCCCTTAAAATACGAAAATGTGGACGAAACCAAGGCCAAAAAGATAGTCTCGGACGCCCTGTCAAAAAAAGCTCCTTTGCGGGAAGCCGCTGCCTGCGGTCCTGATTCAAGATGCGAATGTCTGGAAGAAAGATCCGAGTATGTTTTCAAGGACCTTCCCGGTTTTAAAAAACAGAAACGAATAGTTCTGAGAAATTGCGGCATAATAGATCCGGATTCTCTCGATGATTATCTTGCTGTCAGAGGCTATCAGGCACTCGCCAAAGTCCTTTCAAAATACTCTCCGGATCAGGTCATAGACGAGGTTTTGAAATCCGGCCTGCGAGGCCGCGGCGGCGGCGGGTTTCCCACAGGAACTAAATGGAATTATGTGGCAAGGGAAAAAGCCGATCAAAAGTATGTAATCTGCAACGCCGATGAAGGTGATCCCGGAGCTTTTATGGACAGAAGCACGATAGAGGGAGACCCCTTCTCGGTGCTTGAAGCCATGGCTATAGGCGGTTTCGCCGTGGGAGCCTCCCAGGGAATTGTATATATCAGGGCGGAGTATCCCCTCGCGGTTGAACGCCTGAGAAAGGCAATCAAAACGGCGAGAGACAATAACTTCTTAGGCAAAAACATCCTCGGAACGGGTTTTTCGTTTGATATTGACCTGGTGCTCGGAGCCGGCGCGTTTGTTTGCGGTGAAGAGACCGCGCTGATTAACTCTATCCAGGGTGAGAGAGGGATGCCGAGGGTAAGGCCACCCTTCCCTGCCGTGAAGGGTTTATGGGGAAAGCCCACCCTTATAAACAATGTTGAGACCTGGGCAAATATACCGGAGATACTCCTTGACGGCGCGGAAAAATTCGCGAAACTCGGTACCGAGAAGAGCAAAGGGACAAAGGTCTTTGCTCTTGCCGGAAAAATAAACAACACAGGCCTGGTGGAAGTTCCGATGGGGACCACGCTCGGGGAAGTCATTTTTGACATCGGCGGCGGCATAAAGAAAGGGAATAAGTATAAAGCCTCTCAGACCGGAGGCCCCTCCGGCGGCTGTCTGCCTGTGCAGTATTTGAACACTCCCATTGATTACGACTCTCTGATTGCGGCAGGATCCATTATGGGCTCCGGCGGTCTTATCGTAATGGACGAAAAGGACTGCATGGTGGATGTCGCGAAATTCTTCCTGGAATTCACCCAGGATGAATCCTGCGGCAAGTGCACGCCTTGCAGGGAAGGCACGAAGAGGATGCTTGAGATTCTTGAGAGAATAACGAAAGGCGAAGGCAAGCCCGGCGACATTGAAAAACTTGAGAAGCTCGGTAACACGATAAAGAAGACTGCGCTTTGCGGCTTGGGACAGACGGCGCCTAATCCGGTGCTGTCCACCATAAGATATTTCAGGAACGAGTACGAGGCGCACATAAACGAAAGAAAATGCCCCTCGGCTGTCTGCGGGGAACTGTTTACCTCTCCCTGCCAGCACACCTGCCCTGTTCACATAGATATTCCCCAGTTCGTCGGGCAGATTAGGAACAATGATACAAGAGGCAGCATTGAAACCATTTTGAAACGCAACCCTCTGCCGTCTGTCTGCGGAAGAGTTTGCCATCACCCCTGCGAGAGCAACTGCAGGAGGGGAAAGATAGACGATCCGGTTTCCATAATGATGTTGAAGCGGTTTGCAGCAGATTATACCGGAGGAGACAGGATAGAGCTTCCTTCGTACACGGGGAAGCAGCGGAAGGAAAAGGTTGCGGTGATTGGGAGCGGCCCTTCCGGCCTTGCGTGCGCGTATCACCTCGCGAGGCGCGGTTACCAGTCGGTGGTCTTCGAGTCTGAGCAGGTTGTGGGAGGAATGCTTTCTCTCGGCATTCCCGAGTACAGGCTTCCAAAAGACATAGTTGAGAGGGATATCAAGAGGATAGTTAAGGCAGGAGTTAAAATTAAAACAGGTATTACCTTCGGCAAGGATATCACCTTTTCCGAGCTGAAAGATAAAGGGTTTAAGGCGGTATACCTTTCCATCGGGGCATGGAAAGAAAGCAGGCTGGACATACCGGGAATAGACCTCTTGGGTTTCCTCGGATCCCTTTCTTTCCTGAAAGACTACAACTGCGAAAAAATAAAGAAGATAGGCGGCAACTACACTATTATCAAAGGGGATAACAGGATAGTTGTGACAGGTAAAAGGGTTGCAGTCATAGGCGGCGGCAGCGCAGCTATGGATGTGGCCAGGTCCTGCCTTAGGCTTGGGGCGGCGGAAGTCCACGTTGTCTACAGGAGAACCAAAGATGCAATGCCGGCAATACCTGAAGAGGTTGTTGAAGGCGATCGCGAGGGAGTTAAATTCCACTTTCTGCTGATACCCAATGCTATCAGGGGCGAAGACGGCAGGATAACCGAACTGGAATGCCTCCACACGCGTCCCGGCGAGTTTGATCTTAGCGGAAGGCGAAAGCCAGTATCGACCGGCGAGAAATTCGTCCTGCCGGTTGATATTGTCATCAGCGCTATAGGCGGAAAGCCGGAAAAACTTGCTTTCTCCGGTGTCAGTCTTGCGGCAAATGAAAATGGAACGGTTAAGGCTGATAAATATTCGCTTGCCACGAGTCTTGACGGTGTTTTTGCGGGCGGCGATCTTGTGAGCGGCGGAGGCACGGTGATAGAATCGGTCGCCGACGGGGAAAGAGCCGCGATATCCATCGAAAGATACCTTACCGGCGCTGATATGCAGCTGGACAGGTTTGTCATCAAGGGCGAGCGTAAGGTTGTTGACTACATTGACCCGTTAAAAGAAGTAAAACCCAAGAGCCGCGTGAGCCACGCCAAACTTTCCATGAACAAGCGGCTTCAGGCGTTCACAGAAGTGGAATTAGGATACGCGAAGTCCCAGGCTTGCGATGAAGCCGACAGGTGTTTGAGGTGCGACAGAAAGGAGGCAACGGCCGATGAGCGATAAAAAGATGATCAACCTCACGATTGACGGGCAGAAAGCGGCGGTGCCGTCCGGAACCACGGTAATGCAGGCCGCGGACGGCATAGGAATTCATATTCCCAGGCTCTGCTTCCACCCCAAACTTTCCACGGCCGGAGCCTGCAGGGTCTGCGTGGTTGAAATTGACGGCCAGAAGAACTTTCCCGTGTCCTGCGCCACCGCGGCGGCGGAAGGAATGAATGTAAAGACGAACACGCCGGCAATTAGGGAAGCAAGAAGGGATATCGTGGAGCTTATACTGGATAATCATCCCAGGGACTGTCAGATCTGCGAAAAGAATGAAGACTGCGATCTTCAGGAGCTGGCGAACCTTTTCGGAATTAGAGACCTGAGGTTTGACGGCGAACGGAAGAGGTACTCGACGGACTTCTCGTCTCCCGCGATCATGCGCGACCCGGAAAAATGCATACTTTGCGGAAAATGCGTGCGCGTCTGTTCGGAAATACAGGGTGTAAACGCGCTCTCCTACTCGCACAGGGGTTTTAAAAGCACGGTTGTTCCGGCGTACAATATGGATATAAAAGACAGTGTCTGCATAGCCTGCGGGCAATGCACGCTTTTTTGTCCTACCGGGGCGCTTATGGAAAGGGATTACACCGAAGAAGTATTTAAGAATCTCGCTGACCCTGAGAAATTCTGCGCGGTGCAGATAGCTCCTGCCGTAAGGGTTGCAGTAGGGGAAGGGTTCGGTTATGCCCCCGGAACAGACCTTACATATGAGATAGTGACAGCCCTGAGAATGCTTGGATTTAAAGCTGTTTTTGATACGCAGTTCTCGGCAGACCTTACTATCATAGAAGAAGGACATGAACTGATAGACAGGATAAAGAACAAAGGGAAGCTTCCTATGTTTACTTCCTGCTCTCCGGGATGGATAAAATATTGCGAGCATTTTCATCCCGAGTTCCTGGCGAACCTCTCTACCTGCAAATCCCCGCAGCAGATGATGGGGGCGCTTATCAAAACCTATTATTCCGATAAATCAGGAGTGCCGGCTTCCAAAATGTATTCGGTCTCGGTTATGCCCTGCACGGCCAAGAAATTTGAGTGCAGCAGGGATGAGATGGATTCCAGCGGTTTCAGGGATGTAGATGTCGTGTTAACTAC
>Ga0209083_1004738_pt1 | contig 10109 bp, 8 predicted proteins | sample AM7aDNAmetaG_FD_184132 | JGI IMG/M metagenome (GOLD analysis project Ga0209083, IMG submission 184132) | Freshwater microbial communities from Finland to study Microbial Dark Matter (Phase II) - AM7a DNA metaG (SPAdes) (version 3) | ecosystem: Environmental > Aquatic > Freshwater > Lake ...
GTCCGAACAGCAGGAATGAGAGCGCCGCCAGCAGCTTGATCCAGTCGATCGGAATGACGCTGGTGATCATGTTGCCCGCGACGACCGCGAGGAGGTGATTGAGCGCCGTGGCGACGGCCACCGCCCAGAGGACGGTGTACCAGCGGTACCGGGTGGAGAAAGCCACCGCCAGCAACTGGGTCTTATCCCCCATTTCCGCGAGGAAGACCGCAAAGACCGCAATCGCAAAGGCCGTCAGCATCAGTTTTTCTCTCCATCCCGTTGTTCGACATCCTTCGGCTTCTCCGGATTCAGGTGAATGAAGGTCATCGAAGTCTTCAAATGCAGGCGTCCGTCCTCGAACCAGAATTCGTGTTGCCCCCGACGCTTCGACGGCCAGAAAGAAAAGAATTCAGGCAAGCGCTTCAGTGCTTCGGGGGAAGGCTTGTCGAAGTTGTACGTAATGATGGCGCCTTCGACTGAATACGTCCCGCTCGCGGATTCATCGGTCCAGCGCACTTCTTCGGAGGGCTTCTCTCCCGCAACCGGCAGGCTTTTTCTCTTCGCATTCCACATGAATCGTCCGTCAGCCTGATAGACCACGGAAAGTTCCAGGCGTTCATCGTCGGGATAGGAACCGTCCTCCACTTGGACCCGTTCCTTGACCCAAGTCCCGACAAGAGACCCTTTCGTCGTACGCCCTGACGCCGCAAGGACAACAACTGAAAGGCCCAGCGCCAGAGCAATCACGGCAAGCAAATTAGCAAAGTTCTTCATCTTTCCCCGCCATCACGTATATACCCATAGAATACTGCAACGACCCCATTGTCACGGCTTCCCCGCCAGCATTCCCTTCAACGCGCGGTAGTCCGTCTTGCCGGTGCCCAGCAGCGGCATCTCGGGCAGGCGCTGGACGCGCCGGATGTTGTATATCGGCGAGAGGCCGGCGTCGCGAAGCTGGTGGTTCACCACCTCGCGTTCAAGCTCCAGCGTGGTGAACAGGACGATCTCCGGATGCTCCTCGTCCGGGGTCGCCTCGACGGCGATCACCGGACCTTTGTCGGCGTCGGAGACGTAGTGCGGCTCCAGCGCGGCCTCGATGGCGGGCAGGCTGACCATCTCGCCGCCGAGCTTGATGAAACGCTTGAGCCGCCCGGCAAAGGTGAGCACCCCCTCCGCGTCCTCCGTGACCAGGTCGCCGGTGCGGTAGTAATTCTTCCCTTCGAATTCGACGAAGGGCGACGGCGCGTCTCCGAGGTATCCGCCGAAGATGCTCGGCCCGCGCACCAGGAGCATTCCCGGCATCTCCTTCGGCGCGCGCTCGCGGCTCTCCGGGGCCAGGCGCACGTACTCCAGCGACGGCAGCACTTTGCCGACTGTGAACGGTCTCGGGTTGCGCTCCGGGTTGACCGAGATGATCGGCGAGCATTCCGTGACGCCATATCCTTCCAGAACGACCGCCTGCGGGCAGCGCTCGACAATGGCGGAGTAAACGCGCTCGGAGCATTTCTCCGCGCCGGTGACGGCGAGCCGCAGGGAGGAGAGCGTCTTCTCCTGCGAGGCGCGGACGATCCCGTGCAGAAACGTGGGGGTGCCGATCAGCAGCGTCGCGCGGTACGCCTCGATGAGCCGAGCGATCACCTGCGCGTCGGTCGGGTTCGGGTGGTACACCACGCGCATCCCCAGGCACAGCGGCAGCACCATCGTCTCTGCCAGCCCGAAGGAGTGGAAAGGCGGCAGGAAGCCGATCATCCGGTCGCTGCGGCGAATGGTGACGACGTTGAGGACGTCGGCGATGTTCGACAGGACGTTCCGATGGCTCAGCGGAACCGCCTTGGGGAGGCTTTCCGAGCCGCTCGTGAACAGGATCGCGGCGGTATCGCTGATGCGCGCGCGGCGCAGCGGCACCCAGGAGAGCCGCGCCGCGGCGGCCGCCCGCAGCTTCTCCCAGCGCCCCATTCCGCGTCCCAATTCCTCCAGTCGCACGAAGCGGTCGCTCAGCGACACCAGGTCGCCCCCCTGCCTGCGGAGACGCACCAGGAGCGCTTCGGCGGTGAGGACCCGTTGCACGCCGACGAGGTCGAGCGAATGGGTCATATTGCGCACGCCGACGGTCCAGTTGACCATGACGGGGGTCTTTCCCGCGAACAGGACGGCGAGGTAGAGGACATCGGCGGCCACAGAGGCGGGCATCATGATTCCCACGCGCTCGCCCGGCAGCGCTTCGATGCGCGGCTTGAGCAGAAGGATGGCGGTGACAAGGTCGCGATACGTGCGTCCCCCGCTGGTCTGATCGGCGATCACCGTGCGACCCGGCGCGCGTTCGGCCTGCCGCAGGAACGCTTCGGCGATGGTCCGCGCCCCTTCGGGAAGGGACACAGTCGAATCATCTTCCGGCAGCGCAAACCAGCCGCGCGGAACCGGCTTCAAGTCGACGTGTGCCGCCGAGACCGCCTGACCGACGGCGGCCAGGAGAACATCCTTCACCGTCTGCAGTGCATCGCCGTCGGAGAGCGGGAAGCCGAATTCCTGCTCAATCCAGACCCCCACGTCGGCGCGCGCCAGACTGTCCATCCCCAAATCCTTCGCGAGGTGTGCCTCGTCGGGGATCGTCGCCGCGCCGGTGGCCTCGCGAAGATGCTCGATCACCATGGCGCGCGTCGCCGGGGGGACTTTCGTGGCGTCTCCCTCGATCCCCTGCCGCTGCGGCTCCGGCAACTGCCGCACGCCTCCGCGTTCCCAGATCGTATAAGGGACGTACGTATTCCCGGGCGGATCGGCGTTGTAGAAACGCTCCAGGTACGGGTTCAGCACCTCGCGCCCGACGCCGCGCGGGAAATCCTCCGGTTCGACGAACTCGATGGTGACCAGCCGCCGCGGCGTGAAGAAGAGGAAGTTCGCCAGGATCGAGAAGAAGCCGCGCCGGAGCAGTTTCCCGACGTTGGGCGCGCCCTGAGCCCACCCGAACCCGCTCCCCCACAGGCCGCGCGTGCGGACAAGCACCACGCGCGCGTTCGGCGCGCCCCGGAGAACGCTTTCCACTCCGCTGTTCCCCCCCACTTCCTCCAGCCGGCTGTGCAGAATATGGCCGGCGGGATAGATCAGCAGGTTCTCTCCGCGCTTCAACCCTTCGGCCGACTCCGCCAGCGCGCGGTCAATCTCCTCGCGCGCCCTGCCGCCGAGTTTCGACGCGTCGGGAATTGTGCGCACTCCCATGCGCCGCGCCATGTTCCGAATGAGGAAGCGATCCACTTGGTCGCGGTCGGCGAGGAATCGCGGCGCGAACTGCTTGCCCAGCAGCGTGGCGAGCATGACCGGATCGATCAGCGCAGGGTGCGTCGGCAGGAAGAGGATTCCGCTCCGGCCTCGCGCGGCGACCTTATCGAGTCCGGTGACGCGAATCCGGTAGCGCAGCCAGAGCGTCGCGCGCACCCATCCCCGAACCAGCGCGAGGATCATGCCGGCTCCTTCCAAGTCAGCAGCGCCCAGGCCAGTAAGCTGACGGCTAGGCTGAGGCTGCCGGTGACAAAGAAAGTGCGCGAGGGGGCCATCGCAAGGGTGTCCATGAGCAGGTTGGCCGTGGGTCCGGCGAGGAGAATGCCGATAAATGCGGCGCAGTTCGCGGCGGCGATAATCGTCCCCTTGTCTTCCAGCCGCGGCCGGACCTGGATGAACGCCTCGCAGGGGATCACGATGATGCCCCCCGCAATGCCGACTCCCGCGAACATGACGAGATACCAGGGGAGCGCTCCCGCCGGGCTGATGCTCGAAGCGAACGGCACCATGAGCAGGCAAAGCGACATGACCGCCCCCGCGGGCGCAAGCACTTTGTACCAGCGCGCCCCCTTCGCGATGCGGCTGGCGATCAGCCCGCCCACGGCGATGCCGCCGAGTTCAGCGACCAGCATCAGGCTCGTGCGCGTGTTGCTCCATTGATGCTCGGTCACTCCCAGGGCGTTGACCACCAGCGTCAGCAGCGTGCCCACGAACCAGACGTACAGATTCAGGAAAATGACCAGCGCCAGGAGGAAATCCTTGCGCAACTCGTAAAGGTCCTTGATCGTGCGCCACGGCCCGGCCCAGGGGAAGGGCTTGCCCGGCGCGGCGGCGCGCCGGTACGGCACCCCCAGGCTCGCGAGCAGCCCCAGCAGCGATATCGCAATCACTCCAACGCCGATGGCGAACCGCCCCGCCGCGACGCCCCACACCGGCGCGAATTTCCTGTCCAGATCCAGCACAACCCCCGAGATCGCAATCCCCAGCAGAATGGAGGCCGTCACAGCCACTTTCAGGATGGCGTTGGCGGTGATGACATAGGCCTCGGGGTAGAGTTCGGGGATGGAGCCGTTCAGCGCGGGGCTGAAGATCGTCGCCTGCGTGGCCATGGTCCCCAGCATCACGAGCATCAGCGGGATGCTCCCCAGCCAGATTCCCAGCGCGCCGCAGATCATGGCGGCAAGCTCCAGCACTTTGGAGCCGATGGTGACGTTGCGCTTGGAGTGCTCGTCCGCCAGCCAGCCCGCATACGCCGCGAAGAGGATGAAGGGGGCGGCGAAGATGATCGTGGCATACCCCTGGATGCGCTGAAGCCCCGCACCCGCCGCCAGCAGCAGAATCGCCTGCCTGAAGAAATTGTCGTTGAAGACCCCCAGCGAGTACGTCGCCGCCATGGCAACGAAATTACCGCGCGCTTGGCGGATCTGCTCCTTGAGGGCCGGATCGCTGTCCATGTGGTGCCGAGCATCCAAGAAATGCAGGGAAGTATCCTGGCGGGCGATTTTGACAGAGCGGGGGGAAGGAATCAAGCGGTGGGCAGAGGCAGAGCGGCGGGAAGCCATGCCATTCCGGCTTGCGGAATCGCCCGCGGAAGGTAAAATGGTTCCTTCAAGGCTTGCGATGCGCGCGAGCCCTCCCTGATCCGGGGAGTCCCGGGTCAGGAGTCTGAAGGCGTTTTCGGAGAAGGGACTCGATGAGGCCGCGCATTGCCTATCTGGGCGACAGCCCCCTGCCCGGGCCGGCAAGCTATCTTGCCGGGATCATGACCCACTACGGCCTTCCCTTCCTGCATGTCCCGCCGGAGGCCCCCCCGCCGGAGGAGGCCTTTGCGGAAGGTGTGGGCCTCTACATCCTCAGCGATTACCCCTCCGTGCGCATTCCCGCCGACAGCATGAGGCGGCTGTGCGAGCGCGTCCGCGACGGAGCGGGGCTGCTGATGCTGGGCGGATGGGAAAGCTATCACGGACTCGGCGGGGATTATGACGCCACCCCCCTGGCGGAATTGCTGCCGGTGGTCATCTCCAGCAGGGATGATCGGCGCAACTGGCCGCAGTTGATCCTGGTGCGAAAGCGCCTGGAGCATCCCATCCTGGCGGCGCTCCCGTTCGACCGCCCCCCCGGAATCGGCGGCTATAATGAATTTCAGGCGAGGCCCTCCGCCACAGCGATTCTTGAGGGGGAACGCTATCGCATCCACTGCGCCGAGGGGCCGGCCGCCTTCACGGCGGAAGGCCGCTTCCCGTTGCTGGTCGTGGAGGAAAAGAAGCGCGGCCCGCGCGGAGCCGGGCGGCGGGCGTGTCTGGCCACCGATGTCGCGCCGCATTGGGTCGGCGGGTTCGTCGACTGGGGGGACGAGCGACTCACCGTGCGCATGGGAGCGGATTTCATCGAGGTGGGCGCGTGGTACGCCGAGTTCTTTCGCAACCTGTTGACTTGGACTCTTGGCTGAAGGAGAGGAACGATGAGAGGAAATGCGATCATTGGACAGTCCGGCGGGCCGACCAGCGTCATCAACGCCAGCCTCGTGGGCGCGGTTGATGCAGCGCGGGGCGTGCCTGATATCACCGGAATTTACGGGATGCGCTTTGCCATCGAGGGCTTCCTTCAGGGCGCCCTGGTGGACTTGGGGGCGCAGTCGCCCGCGCGTCTCCGGAAGCTCCGAAAAACTCCCTCCAGCGCACTGGGCTCCTGCCGCCACAAGTTGAAGGATGAGGAACTGCCGCGCATCCTGGAGATGTTGAAGAAGTACGATATCCGCTACTTCTTCCTCGTCGGCGGCAACGACTCGATGGACACGATTCATCGCGTCGAGGCGTTCTGCCGGCGCGAGGGATACGAACTGCGCGGCGTGGGCATCCCCAAGACGGTGGATAACGATCTGTACGGAACGGACCACACCCCCGGCTTCGGAAGCGCGGCGACCTACGTGGCGCGATCCGTCGCGCAGGCGGGCGTCCTCGCGCGCGACATGCAGAAGGTGGACAAGTTCGTCGTCTTCCAGACCGTCGGCCGCGACGCCGGATGGCTTGCCGCGGCGGCGGCGCTGGCGAAGAAGGAGGAGTCGCAGGCACCGCATCTCATCTACGTTCCGGAGAAGCCCTTTGACCGCGAACGCTGCCTCGCGGACGTCCAGCGCTGCATCGACAAGCACGGTTTCTGCTCCATCGTCTGCGGCGAGGGGACGAAGTATGCCGACGGCACCCCCGTCTCCGCCTCGAACACGCGCGATGGATTCGCCAACATCGAGTTCGGCGCGATGGGAGGCACCAGCGCAGCGATGATGATCCACCGCATGATCTCCGATTCGCTCAAGGTGCGCGGGGAATTCCAGGTGCCGGAGTCGCTGCAGATGTGCGCCTCCGACCGCGTGAGCCCCCTCGATATCGAGGAAGCTTACCTCTGCGGCGGCGAGGCGGTCCGCCTGGCCCTCAAAGGGGTGACCGGCGTCATGGTCTCGCTCGTGCGGCCCGAAGGCGCTTACCGGACGACGCTTGGCACGGTGCCCCTCTCGGAGGTGGCCGTCCACGCCAAGCCGATGCCGGAGCACTTTCTGAACGCGGAGGGGAATTTCCCGACGCAGGAGTTCACCGATTACGCGCGGCCGCTCATCGGGAAGCTGGAGAATTACGGAACCGTTAAGATGGTGAAGCCAAAGGCACTCTAGGTGGTGCGCGCTGTCCCCAGCGCGCAAACAGAAGAGGAGAAGACATGAATCGCAAAGAGCAACGATACACGAAGTTCGCTTTGAGCAGTGAGATGATGGAGACCCCCGCGATCATCGAGAAGTTCAACTTCGCCCAGGCGCCCGAGGCGGAGAAGGGCGTGCTCAAGCGCAAGAAGGCGTTCTTCACCGGGGAAGGATCGAGCCGCATCTTCCCCGCCAAGCAGTTCATGTACCAGGCGATGCGCAGCGGCGCAAAGATCCAGGCGGCCACGGAAGGATCGCGGCAGGCGATGGAGTATGACCTTTCCGACTTCGCCGTCTTCGCGGCCTCCAACTCCGGGCAGACCAAGGAGGTCGTCCTCCTCCTGCGCGACCTGCAGGCCAAGGGGCACAAGGCGCTCTTCTCGCTGTCCGCCTTCGCCGACACGCCGCTGGGTCAGGCCAGCACCGCCGCGTACGTCCTCTCCTGCGGCAAGGAGAAGGCTGTCGCCGCGACCAAGAGCGTGGTGGAGCAGGCGCTGTTCTATCACGCGATTCTCGACCGCGCGACCGGCGCAAACGCCCTCCCCGCGAAGGGCAAGGCGCTCGCCGCCGCGTTCCAGCAGGCGCTCTCCCTCCCCGTCCCCCCCGCCATCCTCAAGAAGCTCGCGGGGGCGAAGACGCTCCACTGGTCCGGGCGCAACGCGGGCGCGGCGGAGGAACTGACCCTCAAGACCAACGAGATCACCCGCAAGCGTTCGGCGTACCTGGAAGGCACCTACGCCGTCCACGGCATTGAGGAAGTGATGTCCGCCGATGACGCCGTGATCGTGCTCGAGCCGTTCGAGGCGGAGGAGGCGAAGTTCGAGGAGGTGCTGGTGAAGGGGGTCGGGCTGACGGTGGTGGCGATCTCCTCGCGGCAGACGCGCTTCCCGACGATCCAGATTCCGTCCGTCGAGGGACTGGAAGAGTACGTCCGCCTGGCGGCGGGCTGGAACCTGCTGATTGAGATCGGCCTCGCCCTGGGCGTAAACCTCGACAAAGCCGAGCGCGCGCGGAAGGTGGGAAATGCGCTGGTTCCCTGAGGAGACGGACGGGAGCAACTACGAAACACGCGAAAGGCGCGAAAACAGCGTCACGAACGGAGAACGGATTTCCAGCCGCGGATGAACGCGGATATATTAAGCGGTCATTGCGAGGAGTCCCGCCGTGGCGGGACGACGCGGCAATCTTCCTGTTATCCGTTGGCCGTTCGCAGGTGCGCGAAATGGACGCTCGCTGTGAGATCAGCCCGGCCCGACGACCAGCATTTCGTTGCCGCCTCGCTGAAACTCGTACGACACGCGCCTGATCTCCGCGCTGAAGCCGAGGGCCTCAAGCTGCCTGCGCACCCAATCGACATGGGGCGACGGGGTGCCGTCGAGCGTGAGCAGCGGGAAGATGCGCGCTTCCCGAGCCACGCGCAGCATCTCCCGCAGCGCGCGGAGATGAAACTCCGCCGAGAAGTGCGCGCTGTACAGGAAGAGGAAATGCGATGACAGGGCGATGTCGAACGCCCCGGCCTCAAAAGGCAATGACGGCAACTCTCCCGCGACGTACCGCCCTTCCCTCTTCCCCGCGTCGAAGTCCGCCAGGAATGCGTTCATCGTCTCCATCCGCACGCGCCCAAGCGCCTCGACCGAGGGAATGGAGTCCCAGACATAATTGTCATGGTTCGCGCGCGTCTGCGCCAGCACCGTGTCGTAGCTTTCGGAGATGCGCTGCCTGATCTGCCCGGCGTCAAAGGCGTAGATCGGATCGACCGACGTGATGCGCCCGCCGCGCCTCGTCAACTCCGTATTGAAGCCGGCCGGACCATCTCCGCAGCCGAGGATGCGCCGCTTCAGGTCGGCCCCGGTGAGGCCGAACATGGCAACATATTCCTCGTACGACCTGCCCCACGGGACGACTTTTTCGAGCGTAAAGGCCATCTGTGGTTCTCTTAACTACGAAACACGCGAAAGGCGCGAAAATGAATGGACAACAACGAGGCAACCGCAGATGAACGCAGACAAATTGAACGGTCATTGCGAGGAGTCCCGACGTGGCGGGACGACGCGGCAATCTTCATCATTTCTTATCGCTCTAGTCCCGTGTGATGTCAAGTCGTTGTAATCCGGAGGTCCGCCTCACATTGACCCTCCGCCGCTCTATCGGGGATCGTCGCAAGTTTGACTGTTCCCCGCGGGGGCGATATAATCGTTCCTGATCTTGAGATATGGGCGTTTAGCTCAGTTGGCTAGAGCGCATGGATCACACCCATGAGGTCACTGGTTCGAGTCCAGTATCGCCCACCATTCGCACCGATGCGCCCGCTCACGGCCACTCGCCTGAGCGGGCGCGTTGTTTTATGGAGTGCGGCGGCAACGACGCCGCTTTGGCTTGGCGAGGACTGATTTGCGCAGAGTACCGGACATCCGGCATAGCGCGTCGATCACAAGCCAAAGCGCCGCCAGCGGCGGCGCACTCCAAAGCCCGCCGCGCTCCGCTCTTGCCACATCTGCAATGCCTGCCTGAATTTGAACCTTGCCTGTTCGGCAACGATGGATTATGATGGTGATTGAAACGAACGTACTGGCGTTCCCCGGAACATTGAGGAGGCCGTCATGGCTAAGGAAATCAGCGAGAGCGATTTTGACGCGACGGTCCTGAAGGCAACCAAACCCGTCTTGGTGGACTTCTACGCCACCTGGTGCGGCCCCTGCATGCAGCAGACCCCCATCCTTGAGAAATGGGCCGCCGCGCGCCAGGCGCAGGTGGAGGTGGTCAAGCTGAACGTGGACACGGCGACCGCGGTGGCCTCCAAGTACGGGGTGATGAGCATCCCCACGCTGCTGGTCTTCAAGGCGGGCAAAGAGGCCGGGCGCGCGGTGGGACTGCAAAGCGAGAAGGGACTGGATACGCTGCTGGCCAAAGCCGGAGCGTGATGTTTGGTGGAGCGCGCTGTCCCAGCGCGCTTAGCCAACGATGTCAGCCGACTGGGGACAGCCGGCTCCACCGGTCAGCTTCTTCTCGTACCGCAACTGCGTCCCGTGCATCCCTTCGGCCCCGACGCGCTTGAAACCCGCCTTTTCGTACGCGCGGCAGGCCCGGGAGTTGTCCTCGCGCACGTGGATCGCCAGCCGCGTCAGCCCTCGCTCACGGGCAATTTCCTCCATTCGGCCGAGCAGCC
>Ga0209083_1004743_pt1 | contig 10106 bp, 8 predicted proteins | sample AM7aDNAmetaG_FD_184132 | JGI IMG/M metagenome (GOLD analysis project Ga0209083, IMG submission 184132) | Freshwater microbial communities from Finland to study Microbial Dark Matter (Phase II) - AM7a DNA metaG (SPAdes) (version 3) | ecosystem: Environmental > Aquatic > Freshwater > Lake ...
TGAGGCCATATCAGCTGCTGATACTGCAGCTTGGGTTGAAATGCTGGGCACAATGGCCCCGATCAACTTGAACTTATAGCGCTCGGCAAAATAACCTAAGGATTCATGTCCGGTAACCAGCTTACGAGAAGATTCCGGTATTGGGTTGAGGGTTTGCCTGATTTCCTGATCTAAATCGGCTAATTCGGTTTGAAGTCGTTTGGAATCATCCCCGACCTCGATATTTAATTCGCTCTTCAGGTGACTGGCCAGGGCTGCTACCATACTCTGCATCGATATGGGATCCATCCAGACATGGGGGTCTGCTGCTCCGATCGCTTGATCGGGATCACCGGAAGGAATACCTTCTTCAGATCCCACATGCCGCACCATGACATAATCCGTTGCACTGAAAATTGGCACTCTTTTTTGAGAAGCTGCCTCGAGTGTTTTAATAAGCCCGTTTTCCAGTCCCAGACCATTGCATACCACTAAAGACGCATTATTAATGTTTTCAATATCTCTGGCAGAAGGCTGCCACTCATGAGGATCCTGCCCGTTCGGAATAGAAACAATTATTTCGGCCTTATCTCCCACCAGTTCTTTCACCAGAGAACCCAGTACCGAGTAAGTGACTACCACTGTTTTGCGGTTATCAGAGCCTGTTTTTAATGGCTGGCAACCCACCACCAGAACAGCAACTATTATTATAGAGAAAACCAACCAGATATTTTTCAAAACTATTACTCCCGGAGGACGATGGTTCTAGCCGAAGCTTCAGCCACAAAGCGTTTTTTACCGCACTTTTCACAACGGCCGTAGAAGTCTAACCGGTGTTCGCTGATTGCAAAGCCGGTTTCTGCGATTAACCGTTTTTCTAGCAGGCCCAGGTTACATTGAGTAAAATTGATCACCTTACCGCAGTCTGCGCAAATCAAATGATCGTGATGCTCTGCGGGGCAGCCTATATAGCTATGGGTGTTATCTCCGGTATGCACCACACAAACCAGTCCCAGTTCTTCCAGAATATTAAGAGTACGGTAGACCGTTACTGCCCCTACTCCGGGATCGGCCTTTTTGACCTTCTCATAAAGGGCGGAAGGCGTTAGCAATTCTGGGCTTTCAAGCACAGTTTTGATGATGGCGATCCTCTGGGGTGTGACTTTGTGTCCGTTATCACGCAATTGTGCGATTATTTCCGGCAAATTCACCTAATTGAAACTCCTTTTCAATTAATGTATAGGATGGAATTGCCGGTGTCAATAGTTTTCGATCTACCTTGGCGCGAAAAGCTTAAAATGGAAAGCCGAATATTTTTAGGGCAAAAATGATATGAATAATTACTGAAGGTAAAAAGATGTACCACAGATAACAATGCCACTTGAAATAACGTTTGTACCATGGGTATTTGTTGATCCATGATGTCAGTTTCCACACATTGATACAGCGGCAAGACAACAGGACCATCAAAATCGAAATCAGATTAATCATTGCCGTTATAAAAACGATACGGGTCATAACTATACCTGAAAACATTTCACACCTCTAATGGTTATTTTATTCCGATGATTCTGTACTTATAGTATATGCAAAGATTAAAATTGAAAAGAACTTGCTCTAATAGTTATCAAAAAATATAAACATCGGGCAGGTCTCGTTTCAGATTGTTTAGACTTTTATTACCTTCTTCAACTATAATTGAGGTATGAATGTCGGCATATGTAAGATCAAGCTGCGACTGCCGGACAACCTCTCTCTTAAAGGAAAAAGGCAGGTGGTTAAATCCGTGACTGCCCGTCTGAAAAACAAATTCAATGTCTCAGTAGCTGAAGTTGAGGACAATGACTTATGGCAATTAGCCACCATAGGCTTGAGTTTCGTAAGCAACGATCAGCGCTTCACCAACGAGGTCTTATCCAAAGCCGTTGAAATGGTGGTCAACAGCCAGGGCGATTTTGAGTTCCTGGACTATCAAATAGAGATATTGGCGGTATGAGGGAGGCAAGCCTTGGATACAGCGGGCTTTCTGCACCACCTGACCGCTCAGCCAGAATATAGCGACCAGATAGCGCATATTGAGCATATCCCGCCTCGTTCCGCTGATTGCGGTGAGTTGGAACGACCACTAATAAAAAAACTACAAGATTGCCTGGATGATAATGCTCTATTGCCTCTTTACAAGCATCAGGCCTACGCTGTCAATGCTGCCAGGGTCGGTGCCAACGTGATGGTGGCAACCTCTTCTGCCAGCGGAAAAACCCTCTGTTATAATGTTCCAATCATGGAAGCCCTGCTGACGGAAAAGAGCAGCCGCGCCCTGTATTTATTTCCTACCAAAGCATTGGCACAGGACCAACTGCGCAAAATGCGCGATCAGTTTTGTCCGGATATACTGGCAAGTGAGGACTGCGCCACTTTTGATGGAGATACACCTCAGAATGAGCGCTTCGATATTAAAAAAAATGCTCGTATTCTGATCACCAACCCCGACATGCTTCACATTGGCATTTTGCCCAACCACCAATCCTGGTCGCGCCTGTTGCGGAGGCTTAGATACGTAGTGGTTGACGAAGCTCATATGTATCGTGGTGTTTTCGGTTCTCATGTGGCACTGGTTTTGAGACGGCTGCGCCGTTTATGTGAAATCTACGGCACCTGGCCTCAATTTATTTGTTGTTCAGCTACCATCGCCAATCCGGGTGAACATGCCGAAAAACTGGTAGGAATGCCTTTTACGGTCGTTTCCAACGACGGATCTCCGCATGGAGGCAAGGATTTCGTTTTCTGGAATCCGCCCCTGATAGATGAGAAAAAAGAGAGCCGCCGTTCCGCCAACAGCGAGGCCACTTTTGTTTTTACAGAGCTGGTGAAGAAAGAAATCCGTACCTTAACTTTTACTCGCACGCGCCGCCTGACCGAGCTCATATATAACTATTCCCGGCAAAATTTGCGGCAGACTGATCGCCGACTAATAGACAAAATAAGGCCTTACCGGGCTGGTTATCTGGCGAAAGACCGACGCAAGATAGAACACGAGCTTTTTACCGGCAAATTGATCGGTGTAGTGGCTACTAACGCTCTGGAAGTGGGCATAGATATCGGCGACCTGGAAGCCACCGTTTTGACTGGTTATCCCGGCAGTGTTTCCAGCACCTGGCAGCAGGCTGGACGAAGCGGCCGGTCCAAACAAAAAGCACTGAGTTTCCTGATCGCTACAGATAACCCGCTGGACCAGTATTTTATGCGTCATCCCGAGAATTTCTTTTTAAGAAATTTTGAAAATGCCTTGATCAATCCGGAAAATCATTATATTTTGCAGGCTCATTTGGCCTGCTCCGCCTGGGAAAAACCCCTCAACGAGAAGGACATTGTCTATTTTGGACAGACCATGTTACAGGAAATCCGGGATATGGAAAAACATGGTCTGCTCAAGTTGCGCGGCGGCCTATGGTATTTCCCGCCTGGCATCGCCTACCCGGCTCAGGCCATTAATATTCGCTCCACTTCCGGCCAGAACTTCAGCATTTTCGATACTTCCACAGACAGCCTGATGGAAACCATTGAAGCCTCTCAGGCCTTCTTCATGGTGCATACCGGAGCCATTTTCCTGCACCAGGGCGACAACTATCTGGTAACAAAACTCGATCTGGAGAGCCGTACCGCTTATGTCGAACCGGCCGAAGTCAATTACTATACCCGCGCCACCGAAATTTCCGATTTGAAAATAATTGAGGAGCAGCACCGGCAGACGCGCGGCCCAACAACGGTTTGCCTGGGCGAAGTAGAGGTCAATGACAGCGTTATTGGTTACCGCCGCAAATCCCAGTTGACCGAGGAAATATTGGGAGAAGAGGCACTGGAATTACCGCCACAGATTTTCACTACTATTGCATTATGGTTTGATTTGCCGCAGGTTGCTGTTTCGCGTATCTCAAAAACAGGAAGAGATTTTGCCGGAGGCATTCATGCTGTAGAACATGCTGCCATTTCCATTTTACCGCTTTTTGCGCTCTGCGATCGCAATGACATCGGGGGTGTTTCTACGCCTTTCCATGCCGATACCGGCAAGGCCCAGATTTTTATTTTTGATGCCCATCCTGGAGGTATCGGTATTGCAGAAAAAGGCTTTGAGTTGATAAATGACTTGTGGCAGGCTACCCACCGGGCCATCGTTGAATGCCCCTGTCAGGATGGTTGTCCAAGCTGCATTCAGTCACCCAAATGCGGGAACAACAATGAGCCTCTGGATAAAAAAGCGGCAGTGATCATTCTGGAGGAACTGCTGGGAAAGGAATCCTGAAAGGTTAAACAGTGGATTTGCATTTGCTTTGGCGTGGCGGATTGGTTAAAGTGTTAATAAAGGTTTCAGCCCGGCTTGCCTAAGGCCGGGCTGAATCTTGGAGAGATAAATGAAAAAGCCGTGTCAGCTATCCTGACATTGACTATAATAGCAAACAATTGTTAAGCGATTATTAATATTGCAGGTATTTTCCCCACTATTCCAGGAGAAACGAGTGTTTAAAAATATTTTTAAGAAAGCCTTACAAACAACTAAGGAAAATTGGTTTTCCAAGGCCATGCACCTCTTTGACCGTTCCAACATTGACGATACCATCTGGGACGAATTGGAAGAACTCTTGATTGCGGCAGATGTAGGCATGGAAACTACCGAAAAATTGATTGCAAACACCAAAGCGACTGTCAAGGAAGCGAACCTCAAAGACGGTGAACAAGTGCGGGAAGCCCTGAAAAACGAAATGGTTTCGATTCTCAATATTCAGGCACCTTCACCTGTCGTTGCTGCGATTCCAGAAGTTGTTCTGGTAATCGGGGTTAATGGCTCCGGCAAGACCACCTCCATTGCCAAGCTCGCCTATCTGGCGAAAAGTGAAGGCAAATCCGTCTTGTTGGCGGCTGGAGACACCTTTCGTGCCGCCGCAATCGACCAGCTCAGGACCTGGGCTGAACGGGCCGGGGTGGAGATTGTGGCACACCAGCCTGGAGCTGATCCAGGGGCAGTGGTTTATGATGCCATGGCTGCCGCTAAAAGCCGGGGGTCGCAGCTCTTAATTATTGATACTGCCGGACGCTTGCACACCAAGTTCAACCTTATGGAAGAACTTAAAAAAATCAGGCGGGTGATTAACAAAACCGATATTACCGCACCGCATGAGGTTCTGCTGGTGCTGGACGCCACTACTGGTCAGAACGGACTTTTACAGGTGAAAAACTTCACTGAGGCTGCTGGCATTACCGGCATCTTCCTGGCCAAACTGGACGGCACCGCTAAAGGTGGTATTGCCCTGGCTATTTGTGATCAACTAAAAATCCCGGTTAAGTATATCGGTGTCGGGGAGCACATGGAGGATATCGCCGCTTTTAACGCCCGTTCCTTCGTGGAGGCTCTCAGTTCCTGACCTGGTTAGGAGTGTGTGGGTATTATGAATAATGTATTTTATATCAATGTCGACCCGATTTTATTCCGCTTTGGACCATTTACGGTGGGTTGGTACGGGTTGATGGTAGCTTTGGCCGTAGTTTTTATAGTCGGCTGGATGCTCTGGCAGAACAAAAAATATAAGACCCTCAGTAATGATGCCATTCTAACTGCCTGTTTGATCGGTATTCCCTCCGGTGTGATCTTCTCCAAATTATTACATGTGATTGACCAATGGAAATTCTACATGGAGAATCCAGGTCTGATCTTCAGCGGCCAGGGATTGACGATCTGGGGGGCTGTGCTGGGCGCTGTTATCGGCATCTGGCTTTATAGCCTGATATCCAGGCAGATGCATTTTGCCGAATTCGGTGATATGGTCGCTCCGGGTGTGATGATTGCCCAGGCTATCGGTCGGGTAGGCTGCACCTTCAATGGCTGTTGCTACGGCATTGAGTCCGATTCCGCCTGCTCTGTAATTTACACCAATCCCAACTCTTTTGCGCCTAATGGCATCCCCGTTTTGCCTACACAGATTTTTGAAATCGGTTATGATTTGGTGGTCTTTGTGATATTACTGCTTCTGCGCAGAAAGCTTAAGCCGCAGGGTTCGCTGTTTGTGGTCTATTTCGCTCTATATGGAGCCTGGCGCTTCGGCATTGAATTCATCCGCTCTGGAACTCCTTTCCTGTTCGGCATGCACCAGGCCCAATTGATCGGCCTTATTGTCCTGCTGGTTACCATTCCGATCATCATATTCAGAGTCAGATGGAAAAAGAACGAAGACGAAAATATTATTCAGGAAAATACAAAGGATTCTGAAAATGGATAAACCGGTTAGAGTACGTTATGCCCCCAGTCCAACGGGCTTTCCCCATGTCGGCAATATCCGCACCGCCCTATTCAACTGGCTGTATGCCAGGCACACCGGTGGAAAATTCATCGTGCGGATTGAAGATACCGATACCGCCCGCACGGTGCCTGGTTCGCTGGAAGCGATCCTGGACAGCCTGCGCTGGCTGGGACTGGACTGGGATGAAGGCCCGGAAGTGGGCGGAGATTACGGTCCCTATGTGCAGTCGCAGCGACTGGAAACTTATAAAAAAATAGCTGAAAAATTAATAGCAGAGGGTTTTGCCTATCGCTGTTATTGTACTTCCGAACGATTGGAAGCCATGCGGACTGAACAAACGGCAAATAAACAAACGCCCGGATATGACCGCCACTGCCGCAACTTGAGCGCCGTGGAAAGACAAAAGCTGGAAGCCTCAGGCGCCTCCTCCGTCATCCGTTTTAAGACCCCGCTGGACGGGCGCACTATCTTTCAAGATATGCTGCGCGGGGAAGTGGCCTTTGAAAACAGCACTGTCGATGATTTTGTGCTGTTAAAAACAGATGGGTTCCCGGTTTACCACCTGGCTAATGTCATTGACGACCATTTAATGGATATTTCGCATGTCCTGAGGGCTGAGGAATGGCTTTCCAGCACGCCCAAGCATGTTATGCTTTACAATGCTTTAAAATTTGATCCGCCGCAATTCGCCCATATGCCCCTTATTTTGGGACCGGACCGCAGCAAACTTAGCAAACGGCACGGCGCTGCCACCCTTACCGAATACCGGGACCAGGGTTATCTGCAAGAAACAATGCTAAATTTTCTGGCGCTGCTGGGTTGGTCGCTGGACGATAAAAATGAGATTTTCAGCCGCCAGCAATTGGTTGATATCTTCTCATTGGAGCGGGTCAGTCGCACGGCCGGAATTTTCAATAAGGAAAAACTGGACTGGTTGAACGGTATGTATATCCGCACCCTGCCGGTTGACGATTTGACGGCTAGGGTCTTGCCATTTATGGAAAAGTATTTACCACCGGATGTCAGGCGGCCTTTAGATATTAACTACGTACGGCAAATCATGCCTCTGATACGGGAAAGGATTGTCACGCTGAAAGATGCGGCTGCCTATGCCGACTTCTTCTTTTTAGATAATCTGGAATATGATTCTGCGCAGCTTCTTGGCAAGAAGATGACAGCAGAAGCCGTGTTAACTGCTTTAAAAGGCGCGGAAACAGAACTTTCCGCATTGGAAGACTTTAATCCTGCTGTGCTGGAAGATACTCTCAGGCATCTTGCCGATGAGCTGGGCATCAAAACGGGAGAACTTTTTAATCCGCTGCGGGTAGCAACTACCGCCCGTGATGCCGCGCCACCGCTCTTTGAAACGATGGTGGTCTTAGGCCAGGCAAGATGCCTGAAAAGAATCAATGCCGCACTTGCCAAGCTCGCCGGCAATTAATATTGGCAAGGTAGAAAAGGAAATTAGAAGGGGGACAATATAAACATGACAGATTCAACTGCGCCTGGCGATTTTATCAGGGATATTGTCCGCCAGGATATCTCAAACAATAAAAACGGCGGACGGGTGCACACCCGGTTTCCACCGGAACCTAATGGCTATTTACACATTGGGCATGCCAAGGCCATCTGGATCAGCTTCGGTATCGCTGCCGAGTTCGGTGGTAAGTGCAACCTGCGTTTCGATGATACCAACCCGGTCAAGGAAGAACAGGAATACATCGATGCCATTATCCGGGACGTCCACTGGTTGGGATTTGATTGGGAAGACCGTTTGTATTACGCTTCTAGCTACTTTGAGCAAACCTATCAATACGCTTTACAGCTTATCGAGGCTGGTAAAGCCTATATTGATGATTTGACCGCCGAGCAAATCCGGGAATACCGTGGCACCCTGACCGAGCCTGGTAAACCCAGCCCTTACCGGGACCGCCCGGTGGCGGAAAACCTTGATTTGTTTAAACGCATGCGGGCTGGGGAATTCCCGGATGGCTTACGGGTTTTACGCGCGAAGATAGATATGGCCTCCCCTAATATAAACATGCGTGATCCGGTCATGTACCGTATCCTGCATGCCACGCATCCACATACGGGTGATGCCTGGTGTATCTACCCCATGTATGACTGGGCCCACGGCATTGAGGACTCCATTGAGGGTATTACACATTCTCTTTGTTCACTGGAATTTGAAGACCACCGTCCGCTGTATGACTGGTTCCTGGATGCGCTCGGCATCCATCATCCGCAGCAAATCGAGTTTGCCAGGCTTAATTTCACTTATACGGTCATGAGCAAGCGCTTTTTCAAGCGGATGATAGATGAAGGCATTGTGCGCGGATTTGATGACCCGCGTTTGCCGACCCTTTCGGGATTACGCCGCCGCGGTTACTCCCCCGAGGCTCTTATCAACGCCTGTAAGATGATCGGCGTGGCCAAGACTAACAGCACGGCTGATTTGGCTCTGCTGGAGCATTGTGTCCGCGAGGACCTGAATAAAAACTCGTCACGGGTCATGGGTGTCCTGCGCCCCTTGCGCCTGGTTATTGATAACTACCCTGAAAATCAGGTGGAAGAGTTCGATGCGTTAAATAATCCCGAGAATCCCGCCGCTGGAGCACGCAAAGTGCCCTTTTCCCGGGTTCTCTATATCGAGCAGGATGATTTCCGCGAAGTCCCTCCGCCCAAATACTACCGCCTGTCGCCAGGTCGAGAGATAAGGCTCAGGTATGCCTATTTTGTTACCTGCACAGGTGTAACTAAGGATCCCAATACCGGCGAAGTGATAGAGGTGCATTGTACCTATGACCCGGCTACGCGCGGCGGTGATTCCCCGGACCACCGTAAGGTTAAGTCGACCATCCACTGGGTTTCGGCCGCGCATGCACTGGAAGCTGAAGTACGTTTGTATGAAAAACTGTTCACCAAAGAAGACCCCGGCGATGTGGAAGAAGGGGCTGATTTCATGTCTAATGTCAACCGGGATTCGCTCGAGGTCCTACCCTCCTGCCGGATAGAACCTTTTCTCGCCGGCGCTGCTCCGGGCAGTCGGTATCAATTTGAGAGAATGGGCTATTTCTGCGTCGATCCCGATACTGCCCCGGGAAAACTCGTCTTTAACCGGACCGTGTCTCTACGGGATGATTGGGTAAAGGTACAAAAACAGCAGGAATAATGAGAGCTACAATATGCCTGGCATGTTAGAGGGGATAAAAGTCCTGGACCTGGCGGATGAGCCAGGTTTGCTGTGCGGCAAAATCCTGGCGGACATGGGGGCCGAGGTCATTCGTATTGAAAAACCAGGCCGGGCTTTGACTGACTGCTATGGAAACCGCGGCAAACACGCTCTAAGTTTAAATATAGAATCACCTGAGGGCGTTGACCTCTTTCTTCGTCTGGTTGAAAAACGCGACATACTTGTAGAAAGCTTTGCGCCGGGTTATCTGGCTTCTCTGGGACTGTCTTTCGACCGTTTAAGAGAGCATAATCCGGGTTTGATTATAGCTTCGATCAGCCCTTTCGGCCAAAGCGGCCCCTATTCTCAATTTCGTTCCTCGGAACTGGTTTCCGCTGCAATGGGCGGCCAGGTTTTTCTCAATGGAGAGGCAGGAAATCCTCCCCTTCAACCTCCGGTTCCACTAGCTTCACAGCTGGGCTGTTTGAATGCGGTTACCGCTATTCTGCTGGCTGTCCGGCAGAGACGCCTGACTGGACAGGGCCAATACCTGGATATCTCCATACAGGAGTCCTCGGCGACGGCATTAGATCATGTGCTCGTCCGTTATTTTTATACTAGGGAGATTGCGCAAAGATCGGGCAGTTTCAATTGGAACCACACTA
>Ga0209083_1004744_pt1 | contig 10104 bp, 10 predicted proteins | sample AM7aDNAmetaG_FD_184132 | JGI IMG/M metagenome (GOLD analysis project Ga0209083, IMG submission 184132) | Freshwater microbial communities from Finland to study Microbial Dark Matter (Phase II) - AM7a DNA metaG (SPAdes) (version 3) | ecosystem: Environmental > Aquatic > Freshwater > Lake ...
TGTTGTACATAAGTACCTAGATTATTAAACCAAGTTCTCCAGCTAAAGCTTTCCTCAATAGGAGTCTGAGGGATTGGAGGTAATAGATTAGATGCCACTCTCAACTCCTTCTGCATAACCATGTGCTTGCAACTCTTCTAAGTTCTTCTGAACCTTCTCACCAATGTCTGTACGGTAAGCAATAGAGTTAGGAATCTCAATCTTCTTCTTGATAGTGCTATATACCTTTTCACGAGCAGACTCAATAGAATCACCTAAGCCTACTACGGTACATACATAGTCACCAGCAGTAACAAACATAGGTTCATTGAACTTAAGCTTACCGTCAATCATTGCAGGGCCTTTGCCCCACTGTACTTCACAGAGATGCACATCAGTAACGGCATCATCCATATCAATACCCCAGATAGGATAGTTAGAGTTTTCTTTCTTGGTGATATGACTGAAAGGATAGTCAGGAATAGTTACAACAACACCTGCTGCAATCTTATTAGAGACACGCAAGGTATCTTCACCATTGATCAGATCTAACATCCACTGAGCAGGGTCTCCCTTGTGCAGGCTTAATTGAATATTAAATAAAGGCCAGCCAGGACGCATAGTAAACTCCAAAGGCCATGCTTGACCCTTATCATCCACAATGCAATTAACGTCAATATAGCCAGTGTATCCAAGTCCATGGAGCATGTCCTCTAAAGGTAATAACATCTGTTGTGCTAGTTTAGAATCTTGTGTATAACGAACAATAGTACCTTGCTCGCCTGTAGTGACACCAAGCTCACCGTCCATTAATTTCTTATGTTCCCAAGACTCGCAGAAGTTCTTAGAAAAACCTCCTTCACCAAACCAACCACCTACACCGAATTCTATGCCTGGACGAAACTCTTGAAGAATGAATTTACCTTTAAAGGAGTTCTTCTTCTTCCAACGCATGAGCATGTAGATCATGTCAGCAGCAGACTTAGCTACATAGGATAAAGTCTTGTCACCGTCACCAATAGGTTTAGATACAAACCTGCGAGGGTTCTGGGTAACGAAAGCAATAGCGTCATCATAGTTCTCAAACGTCTGGCTAGGAATAGTTTTAATCCCTGCTAGGTTCAGAATCTTTTCTCCATGATCACGTTCTTGTTCCCAACGATTAGTATCAATGGAAGGACCAAAGATAGGATAACCTTTATCACGATAACGCTCTAGGGCATGGATGTAAAATAGATTGTCTGTACAGAACACAAGGTCTGCCCAGTTCATGTGATCTTCCCAGTTGCTTACACGCTTAACAAGACCACCATCACCTACTTCAGAACGGCTACCGTCTTTGTTGTGACGAATAAACATCTTAACTTCATGTCCATACTCTTGACTACGTAGTGCAAAGGAAAGGCCACAACCACAGCCTGATTGATCAATGATTAGTATTTTCATTCTTTTTTCTTACCGTAAATAGGAAGACCTAGTGTACCAAATACTGCACGTTTAAGTTCTTCACCTTTAGGAGCACTGCTAGCAGCCTGTATTTGAAAAGGCACTGCCGTCTGACCAATAGCTTTGGCTTTAGCCAGTGCAGATTTATCTCGCATAGGGCCTAGACCTGGGATTGCACCTGTCGTTGCTATAATAGCAGCACGAGGAATAAAACCAAGCTTGTTAGTTAAAGTCTTTAATGGGTCCATTGTCCAGTGAATAGCTTCCATCGAATGTTTAGCTAACTGCATGGAAGTACCATCTCTGAACTCAATACGTGTAGGATCTTTGTTGTCCCAAATATCATGACCAGAAGTCCAGTTATTAATTCCATTTAATACTGTAGCATAAATCATTGCATTTCGCAACTGGTATTGACGTGCAAAGTCAGCTTCTAGTCTAGGGTTCCAAAGACCTTTAAGGCCAGAACCTTTATTAAACATTGTAGTAAATGCACGTAAGGTAGATACAGTCCAGTCAGGAGCAAACATCAATAACTGTAAGTTACGACGACCTGTAGGATTGAAAGCTGTATTAGCTAATTCTTTTAATACTTTATTATTAGTACGTGAACTAATCTCAAACCAGTTCAAGCTACCAAAAGTATTATTAGCATAAGAAGCAATCTCACGAGCCAATAGTTTAGGATCTACATCAGGATAAGCAAGCTTAGCTTCTTCTAGTTTTTTTAAAGCTACTAAAAGTTTAAAACCTGTAGCAGCAAAGTCCCAAGTAAGTTTATCAAAAGGCTTTAGAGTAATATCTTCTACTTTACGAAGAGTAGTCTCACCAATCTTAGTATCTTTAGTAGGTCCATACTTGTTTAATGTCCAGTCAGCAGCTCTTCCAATATCAGATAAGATACCTCTGGTAACGTCTTCAGGAGGCTCTACAATTACGCCTTCACGTAACAGTAAGTCAACGTCATCTTTAAAACCACCCTCACGTAGCATTTTTAAAGCTGCTTTAGTTCCTGGGAAACCTGTAGCTAGTTCTTTTAAAAATAATTTAGGGTCTGATAACAAGAAGGCTTCAGCTAAAGACTTAGCATGGAAAAGACTTCCTACAACGTTAGCACGTTTAGCCGCTTGAGAGACTGCATTAAGTCCCTTCATGATCAATCCAGGGTTTGTATTATCAAACACAAACTTCATAGGTAATGCCATGTCAGGATGAAAAGAATAGCCAGGCATCTGTGGGAATGTTACCCAGTCACGAGGTGAAGGTTCTTTCTCTGTAATTTTATGTGCAACAGGATAACCTTCTACGTCAGTCATGCCTTTCAAAGACTCAAGCATCTCTTTATTGAGAATAGCTTTTTCCATCGAGGCAGAGTATTGTTTCCAGATCTCAGCAGCATTTTTGGTCTTAACAACCATACCGCTATCTTTAATAGCAGCTTCTAAGTCTTCAAAGGTCTCGTACTTACGCTCTTTGCCGAATCTAGACTTACCAGAAGTACTAGGACTTCTTGAACCACCAGACTCAATAAAAGCTTTAACTGCATCAGCAGGAGTTTTGATACCAGACTTCTCAAAGTCTACAACGTGTGGAATGTAGTCCTCAATAAAGCCTTTAATAACTCCAGCTTTTTTTCCACGTTCATAGAACTCTTTATAACCTTTATCATAAAGCTTGTTAGCTTCTAGCTGTTCTGGGGTTAGTTTAGAGTAATCTTTAGCATCACGAGCAAGAGTAATAGCTTCCTGACCTAGTTCATCAGGTACAAGCTTCTCTGCTTTGATTTTTAGATTGTGAGACAGACGAGCATTAGCGTTATAATCGTTAATACGTTTACGAATAATGTTCTCTGTAGCTTTACCAACATCAACTTCTTCTTGTAAAGTGTTTAGATCTTTAATGTTCTCTTGCTCTTTCATCTTTAAAGTAGCAGGCACATCTTCAGACAAAGTTTCTAAATCGGGGAAGCCTTCGGCCTTAACAGGTTTAATTTCTTCAATCGGTTTACCTTGTTCAGTTTTACCTGCAATCTTTTCCCAACGAGAACCAAGATCTTCCATCTTCATTTGTGCTTCAGTCTTGGCAGGTGCTTTTTCAGAAGGAACAGGCATCTCTACAGTAGGCTCTTCAGGGGCTTTAAAGCCTTCTCTGGTAGCAACCTTACGTATACCCTTACCTGCACCTTCCAAAGCCGTGTGCATGGCCTCAAAACCAACAGCAGTATATATAGACTCAGTAGCAGCGTTCATCAAATCTTTAGGGTCTACATCACGACCTTCAAGCTTTGCTCTAGCACCTTCAGCACCAGCAGCTAGTACACCAAACTGTGTAGCAGTATTTGCTGTGTTATAGGCTGCACGACTAACCTTTGCTACTCGACCTGCATCAGCAGCTAAGGGAGCAATACGTCCTAAACCACCAGTAGCAAACATTTCAGGGTCATATACAAGACCCTTGATTAAATCAGCAGTAAAAGCTCCTGGATTGTCAGAAGCTTTCTTAGCAATAGCTTTACCAGTCTCTACAGGATCAGCAACACCTTCTTTAAGAGCACTAATAGTTTCAGACGCACTTCTAGCTACTTGCTTTTGTTCAGCAGGGGTCACAGGTTCAAGACCAGGCATAATGCCACCTAGAGCAGACCTTGCGGTGTACTCTACAATAGGGGCTATCATAGATTTTTCTTTCCAATCTTTCCATGACATTTCTCCTAAGCCTTTACCAAGCTCAGAAAAAAACCCTTTTGATTCTGCTGGAGCTGCTTCTACTGTTACGCTGCTGTCTGGAACAGGAAGGTCAGCTAAGCCTTTAGAAGAAGAAGGAGATGGGGGTGGAACAGGAAGACTTGAAATGTCAGCCATTAGTCACTATAACCTTTAGATTTAAGGAATTCTTTAGCTTTTTTAGTATCGCCACCAAAGTGCTGATCTGCGTAATCTTTTAATGTAGCAGCATCTGGCATCTTTTGAGTTTTAGTAGCAGCTTTCTTTTCAGCAGGCTTAGCAGTTTGTTTTCCTGCTGGTTTGTAAACACGTTCTTCTTCGCTAGTACCAGGAATACCTACACCAAATATAGTCTTTTTGGTTTTAGTAGTAGGAAAATCTTTTGCAATAATGTCGTCACGTGCTTCATCAACAGCTTCTTGAACACTTGAATAATCACCAGGATTGTTTTTATAACGTTGACGGCCTTCGTTTTCAATACGAGAAGCCACAGAAGAAAGCTGAGCAGAAGATAAAGGTTTTAAATTACCTTGAGCATCAGGTGTCTGAATGTCACCTAATTCTGCTTGTAAAGAACTTGTTTGACGTTTAATAGCACCTTGAGTAGCTTCTTTAGCAGGTTTAATGTTGCTTGCTTTGTTTGCAGCAGCTTTTTCTTTACGGATAACATCTAGTTTACGAGTATCCGCATCTTCTAAACGAGCCTCACCTACAGCTAGTTTGTATTCGGCTTCAGCATTCTGTAAAGCTGTCTGGCCCATCTTAACAAACATCTTTTGCTTTTGTTCAAAAGGCATACGAGGGTCATTAGCTATAGATCTAAGAATCATTTTCTCGTTAGTAGCCAAATTAGGAACAGCGTCAACAGCAGATAGAAGATCTGATGGATCTTTAGCACCTTGAGCTAACTGGCTTGCATAACCTAAATTAGTCTTAGCAAGCTTGATTTCATTTAATTTAGATTCTTGATTAGCAGTAGCTACTTCACCAGCTTCCTTTTGGAAGATGTGTTGTAATGAGCCTAAACCTTTTTGACCAGCAAGTACAGAAGCTTTAGTCAAAGCTGCCTGTTGCATATCAGGAGTCATAGCTTCAGGAGTAGTACCTTTGTACACCTCTTGAAGAATGTTAGACTGAGCAATCTCAGTACCAACTTCTCGGCCTGTTTTAATACCTGAGACTAGTGCCTCAAATGGTGATTGTGCCATATTGTTCCTTAGACTGCCATGTAAGCAAGGTCATAAACACCGCCTGCAGAAGAAGCTCCGCCTGCATAACCACCTAAATTAAACGCATCGCCACCAAAATAGCCACCAGAAGATGCACCGCTTCCTATAGAAGTAGTATTTAAACCACTTCCACCACTACCACCAAAGATACCAGAAGAATATAATCCTTGTCCTAACAAACCAGTTAAACCCAAACCAAGAGCAGCGTTCTGCTGTTGAATTTGATTTTGTAAAGTAGCTTGTTGGATTTGACCACTATATTGAGCCTGCGAAGCAGAAGCAGGAGTCTGAGTAGTAGCACCAGACAGCGTACCTAATTGATTGTACAGTTGATTATAATATTGATTAAAGATGTTCTGACCATAGCCTTGCAAAGCAGCAGCTTGCCCTCCAGACTGCAGAGTACCTGACGCAGCACCAGCAGCTTGCTGAGCAGCAGTTCCTTGCTGTAAAGTCATTTGATAACCAGGCTGAGACAACGCTGCAGAAGGGTCTGACATTAAAGTCTTTAATTGATTAGCTGCGTCTGTACGTCCACCAATAGCACCGTATGGGTCATATTGAGAATAGGGAGGTGCTGAAGGAACTGAACCGCCTCCACCGCCACCACCGAAAATTGAACTGACTACGTCACCCATGATTACTCCTTAAATATATTTGCTAAATAGCTTTTCAACGAAGCTGTATCCAAGGTACTCAAATAACTTAGAGTTATCTTGATGTACTTTAGTTGAACACAGTATTTTATTAACATTCAGGCTCTTAAGATGCTGTTCAGCAAACTGAAACAGTTTAATGCCTGTTCTACCTTTTCTATGCTGTTTACGTAAGAAGTAAATATCTTCGTAAGCAGTTAAACAAGTCTTTACATGCAGATGTCTAGATATAATATAAAGAATGTAACCAATCAATTCTCCACTACTTCTACATGTAATAAGCTGAATCATTCCAGCATTATCTAAATGCTTGTATTGATCCCAGTTTAAATCTAATTCTTCACCGCAAGAAACAGGACTCTGTACTTCTTCATAATGTTCAGGATAGAGAACTGCTAATTCAGGAACTACATCTGAATATTTCTCTATCTGGTAAGTAATCATTATGTCCTATATTGTAACTGTGTCGGTTCTGACTGTTCTAATTCACCAATATCAAAGTCTACTTCGGCTGCTTGCAATCTTAATGGTTGATTGTCTGTGCAGAGAAACTCCCATGACCTACGACGAGCTGCACCGCTTTGATAAAGTTGTGGACGAGTCTTGTCTAGGTTTACTGCTCTATACGGAGAATAACTTTGGTAATCATTATCCGAATGTCTAATGTTCATTGTAGCAGGTACTTTGTCACCAACGATTTCAATACGCTGAAAGAATTTACGTTTAGTAGTTCCACCATCAATAATGTCTGTTACAGTACGATAGTAGATTGGAGCACCAGCATCATTATACACGTGATCTGACATTGTGTACAGTGTTCCATTATCATCATCTAGGACGTAATAGGTATCATTAATTTGGGCAAAGAAGCTAGGACGGAAGTACTGCTCGGCATAGATGCCAGGAACTCCTGAACCTTCGTCTCCAATGGCCCACATGGTCCACTGAGTCCAAACTTTCTCGTTTACGTCGTATACTATTGTAACATTTAAATCAGCTAAAGTCAAGACATAAAAGGTGTGTCCGTTGATACGGAACGAGTAAGCTCTAATGTCTGCTAGTGTGCTATTTTGTAGAATACGGTCAATATAGGGTGTAGAGATCTTAGTAGGGCTAACACCTGAAATAGCATAGACTGAAGGACCTGCATCTCTAGAAGTACCTACCCAGACTACAATGTTCTCAAAAGCTACAATAGAAGTACCGTTAGCACAACCTAACTCAATCTTGTAAGTAGGTGAGTTAGCTAAAGGAGAACCTGGATAAGTTCCTGCGTCGTAGAACCAGTCAATAGACCACTGACCAAAAGTTACAATGTAGTTTAAATGCTTAGCAATACCTACTAAAGCGTCTGGTTCAGATTCGGCAGTAATGTAGTTTAAGGCATTCCATGATCTAGGATTATTAGGATCACTAGTATAGATTTGTCCATTAGGACTAGCAATAACTGTATAAGTATCTAAGTACGCTACACCAGCAACTAAAGGACCTGAAGGAAAGCCAGTAAGAGACGCTGTAGCAGTAGCTCCATTACCTGTACTGTCACTAATAGTAACAGTTAAAGTATCTGATGTAGTGTATCCTGAGCCACCGTTAGTAATGTTAATACTGGTTACTACGCCAGAAGTAATGTTTACTGTACCAGTAGCTGTTGTACCGCCACCCGCAGGAGCTGAGAAAGTCACTGTAGGAGCTGTGTAGCCTGTACCACCAGTTAGAATCGTTGTACCACCAATAGAGCTATTATCTACTAAAGCAAAGGTGCTAGTAGCAGGATTATAAGTATAACCGTTTACTTGATTGTGCATAAACAGATAAGTACTGTTTAGAGTCTGTTCAAAGTAAACTTGTTGTACTACACCACCAATCGTACCAGTCATAGTACCAATAGTAGTACGAGCTAGGGTAGTAGGATTAACTTGATATACTACGTTGTTAATAACAATGTATAAATAGTTATTAAAGTAATAAATGCCTTGAGCCTGTGCAGAAGGCAAAGCAGGACTAGTTGTTACTGTAGTTAGACCAGGACGCTTGACAAACTCACGCTTGCCGTTAAGCATCTCAAAATAGCCATTCACACACTTAGAGTCAGTGTTTAAATAACCATTACGAGTCTCAATAGGTTGAGACAAAGGTATTCTAACAATAGGCATTAGTTAGGTGTTCCAAAGTAGTTGTTAGCCATACGAAGGTCAGCTTGGAAGAATGTAGAGGTGCTTTCAATGTCCCAATCAGATAACTGCTCTTCATAGTTCTTAGCACGAGCTGCAATTTCTGCTCTGTGGTTCTGGGGTACAGAGTACTCAATAGCAAGTTGATCTGCTAAGTTCCATACAAGGGTATTCATCCACTCATTAGGAAAGTTAGGAACTTGACTACCAGTAGTAATATCAGCTAAAGGAATCTGAGCCATGAAGTACAACTGGTAAGTTGTAGCTGCATTGTTGTCAGGAGTCAGATAGACATACATGTTACCTGTGTTCTGTTCAATCTGGTAGTACACAGAGTTAGCAACACCTGTAGAAGCTTTAGAGCCTAAGAAGTTGTATTCTTGCTGACTTAGGATCTGCATAGGGGTATCTACGTTAGGAGTAACACTAACGTTACGCAACCAAGCCTGAATAACCTTTAGAGGCTTATCTGTTTGCAAGTCTGTGCTGTACTGTGCAGGGCCAATAGAGTACTGTGTTTGACCGTTAACTAAAGGCAGCACATATTGAGTTACTGTCCATAACTTTAAACCTTTAGTAGCCATCTGTTTGATGTAAAGATTTAAGGCTAAAGACGCATTAGATACTGTAGCAGCATCTGGAGTGTCACCAAGTTCCAATACACCTAACTTGCGTAAGGCTAACTGGATAACTTGATCCCTCGTTACAGTGAAGACTGTACTCATTTTAACTCCCAAGAATCATTTTGATGGCTTTATCTAAGCCGACAGTTTGTGCAAGAACAACAGCTAAAGCACCAATAGCAATATATTTAATTTGAGCCAGATTCTTCTCAATAGCAGTCATCGTCTTTTTTAAGTCGATATTACTAGTACGAAGTTCTTTGATATCTTCTTCGTGGTTATCTGTTCGGACCTCTAGGCGAACAACTCTATTTTCAAGTAAGTCTGACACTTTAATATTTCCCTTCAGCAAATACGTTAACAAATACTGTGTTGTCCTCTAATGCTTCAATTTCATGCCATTCACCGCCTGGCAAATTTAATGGTTTACTATTTTTATTAATTGTATAGCTACGACCTTTTAAACTTACTAAACAAGAACCAGAATTGCACATTGTTGAATGTGAATATCCATGACTATGTTTAGGTAATCCCTCACCTTTATTTGCATGATATACATTTATCTGTGCCCCATCATAAGTAAATTGATGGGCTGGAAATATTTCAATAGTCATTATGCGGTTTGTGTACCAGAAGTTACAGGCTGTAATTTAGTTGGGTTTGCTGGTTTAGGTTGATTGGTTGTTAATACTGAACCATCCCAAGTAAATCCAATATCACCAACACCTATTTCTTCTTTTAAAACATATACAGGAGGGTTATCGCCATTTAATTCCCACACCATAGCTGGCGTAGTTGCTTGAACTAACATTGTTGCATCTGTGGGAGGTTGCCATGTATCTGTATCACCATCCCAAATAACAAGATTGACTGCAACATTGTTTTCTATTACTAAATAATTTTGAGTTGTCATATTAGATTACCATTCAAAAATTACAATACCACCAAAACCAGAGCCACCAGTTTTACCAGAACAAGCATAATACTGAACTGAGCCACTTCCTCCACTACCATATCCAGTAGCACTATTTCCATTGCTTAAATTACTATAAACTGAGCTTCCTCCTCCACTAAATATTGAATTTCCTCCATAACCAGTTAGACCTTGTGCTGGGCAACCACCTACTATAAAACCAGTTCCCCCAGGCGTTCCTCCTATATTTATTGTTCCACCACTAGCCGACCCACCAGCACCTCCAGAAGAAGCCGAGGCTGTATTGGCTGTGCCTGCTGAACCACCATTTGCGGTAACTGTTGTAATGGTTTGAGTGCCT
>Ga0209083_1004745_pt1 | contig 10103 bp, 23 predicted proteins | sample AM7aDNAmetaG_FD_184132 | JGI IMG/M metagenome (GOLD analysis project Ga0209083, IMG submission 184132) | Freshwater microbial communities from Finland to study Microbial Dark Matter (Phase II) - AM7a DNA metaG (SPAdes) (version 3) | ecosystem: Environmental > Aquatic > Freshwater > Lake ...
ATGCCATTAGAAAAAGGTAAATCAAAACAAGCCATTACTCGCAACATTATGGAGTTGACATCAAAAGGCAGACCACAGAAACAAGCGGTTGCAATTGCTTTAAATACAGCACGTAAATCTCGTAAACATAAAAGAGGAAGATCATGAAAAAAAATGTAGGTAAGGGTAAACCCCCAAGAATAACACCTGGTGATAGAGCGGAAGGTATAACAAAGCTCCATAATCATGCAAAACGTCACAAAATTAGCACAAAGCGTAACACAAAGCGTAAAGCTAAAAGATGAGCAAAAAAAGTAAAGGTTTAAATTCAGAACTGGAGAACGCAGTCAGTCAATTGTTAATCTCCGTCATGAATGATGACCTAGCATCCTTAACTGATAAGTGTAAAGTGATTGATCGTGCCATTAACATCGAGAAATTAAAACAGAAAATTTCTGACGATGAGTGGGGATCAGGATTTGTCACAGATGATGAAGAAGGTTAGAATAAGTGTTGATTAACACTTTTGGGGATAAAAATGGATGCAGTAGCAATGGTACGTATAGCGTTAGGGGTCATCTCAGACCGTTTATTGGTGATCTTGTGTTTGGGTCTTTCGTTCGGATTAGCGTGTTGGACAATGTGGGATCCAAGATGGGAGAGATTAGCAACGATGGCGTTTTTTGCAATTTTCAGTTACGCTTTATTAAATTCCAAGGAAAGGAAACAAAATGAAAGAGTTAGAGAAGAAAAGTACAGTTCCGAAAAACAATGATAATTTAAATTGGTCACAAAAATATTCAAGACCAATACGTCCTCAGAAACCTTCTGATAACACAATTAGTCATGAAAGATGGCAAGTTGGAGAATTACCTGCTGGTGGTTACAGATCAGTATTTGATTTTTCTGACAAACCATTTAGTTCTAAAATTTCTAATACTTCTAAACCAGGCAATGCAGGTGGGAAGGACATTATTTAATGGCTAATAATATTGCGTTTCAACCAATGGGGAAAACCGTTAAGGTTGTTGTGGCTGGTGCTGCCAACACGCAATCTAACGTGTTTACTATAACGGCTGATAGTCCTTCAAACCAATACTATGTATCTAATGCAGATGTAAATAACGCAGTTTATGTATGGATTAATCCAACCAATACATTTAACGTGGCGTTGCCAGATAACGGACCCGTATACGTTCTTGCTGTACCGCCTTTTGGTTACAAGGTATTTACAGGACCTCAAGTCAATTCCAATACAAGCGTATACGCCAGAATAATTGGTGATGCTGCTAATGCAAGTGTTTACATTACTCCAGGTGAAGGATTGTAATGTCATTGGATCCGATCTCGGCAGCATTGGATTTAGGGACAACATTAATTAATAAGTTGTTTCCTGATCCTGCTCAAGCATCGGAAGCTAAACTCAGATTATTAGAGTTGCAACAAAATGGGCAGTTAGCAATTATGACGGCTCAAACTGATATTAATAAACAAGAAGCTGCCAGTTCATCTGTGTTTGTATCAGGCTGGCGACCTGCAATTGGCTGGGTTTGTGCTTTAGCTCTTGCTTATCAATATTTATTCAAACCTTTGCTGACTTGGTTATTAATGACGGCGGGATTTCAAATACCAACGATGCCAGGACTTGATGATAATCTGTGGCAACTCATGATGGGTATGCTCGGCATGGGTGGTCTAAGAACATTTGAAAAAACGCAAGGAGTAGCGTCAAAATGAAAGTAAAAAAATGGAACTTTTTGAATGGTTGGCTAAAGGTATAGGTGCTGCTTCAGGATTAGCAATGTCTTGGGCAAAACAATGCCAGGACTTGATGATAATCTGTGGCAACTCATGATGGGTATGCTCGGCATGGGTGGATTAAGAACATTTGAAAAAACGCAAGGAGTAGCGTCAAAATGAAAGTAAAAAAATGGAACTTTTTGAATGGTTGGCTAAAGGTATAGGTGCTGCTTCAGGATTAGCAATGTCTTGGGCAATTTCACCATTGTCCAAAACTGGTCAAACTATTGCATTAATTTTTGGTGGATTCTTTATATCTGCCGTTGGTTCTCCTTTTACCTTAATGTTAATCCATGACAAATTAGGATTTAATTTGCCTAATGATAGTTCTGCTTTATTTATATGTGCAGCAATTAACGGTTGTTTTATAGCACCGATAGTCAAAATACTACGCAATAGGCTAGAAGAACAAGCATCAAAACCAATCAGAAAGGTTACAAAATGAATGTGCTAGACATTATGACGTTCGTAGACCCAATAGCTGCTTGTTTATTATTTTGGTTTGCAATATTTAGTTATCAATTTGAAAAATGGCCAAGGTTTGCAAGAATAGGATTTGCTGTTGCTTCTGCTGGTTTAATGTATCAAGGATGGGCATTGTTTATGGGGTTTGATAGACCCAATGCTCCAGCATCAACATTTTGGTTTTTAAAAGATATAGGCTTATCAATCATAGGTATAACTTTTGCGGTAATATGGGCAAAAAAGAAATTTATTGTTACGCCAATAATTAAAGAACCAGTTAAAAGAACGCCAGTTAAAACAACAGCTAGAAAAACAGCTAGAAAAACAGTAAAGAGGATAAAAAAATGATTGAGAATTTTGATGTTGCAATGCAAAACGTATTTAAATCTGAGGGTGGTTACGCTAATGATCCTAGAGATCCTGGTGGCGAAACAAAATTTATTGTTACGCCAATAATTAAAGAACCAGTTAAAAGAACGCCAGTTAAAACAACAGCTAGAAAAACAGTAAAGAGGATAAAAAAATGATTGAGAATTTTGATGTTGCAATGCAAAACGTATTTAAATCTGAGGGTGGTTACGCTAATGATCCTAGAGATCCTGGTGGCGAAACAAACCTTGGTGTTACTAAAGCATCGTGGGCGGAATATTTAAACCGTTCTGTCGGTGCAGGTGAAATGGCTGCATTAACAAAACAAATGGTTATCCCGTTCTATAAAAAAACATTTTGGGATGCCTGTAAATGCGATTTACTGCCAACGGGGGTGGATTATGCCTTATTTGATGCTTCGGTCAATATGGGTTGTAGCAGAGCAATTAAATTACTTCAAGAAGCTATTGGAGCAACGGCAGATGGTGTCATTGGTCCTAAAACTCTTGCACTTATTGAAGAAACAAATCCTATTGAAATGCTCGATAAGTTTTCTGAAGCCAAAAATCATTTTTACAGATCATTACCTACATTTGCCACTTTTGGCAAGGGATGGCTGGCTCGTGTTGCAAGTGTTCAAACTTTATCGGAGAATATGATTCATGCGTAAACTTATGATTCCAATTTTATTATTTATTGTTTTTAATACTCAAGCTCACACCATTGCAGTTTGTAAAGGTGAGTACGCTTTATGTGCAGCAAGTGCTACAACGCCAACTGGTAAAACCATGACTGTTAATGGGAAAGTCTTTAAAGAGGGAATGGCAGTCTGCCCTGTTTTAACAGGAGATGCTATTGCTGATTTAAATTTAATGAATGGTTCATGCGACAGTAAGCCTGGCATGGTTTGGTCATTATTTGGTGTACCACCCGTCACAAATTATCCACAAGCACCGAGTTGGTCTACTGTGCCAGCAGTATTTAGATCATTTACTGTGGGGAGTACGCCAGTCACAGGCATGAGTAATATGTGGTCATTTCCATGTCAGATACAAGCCAAAAAAGTCAACGGGGTTAAATTGGCAAGTTGTTATGGTCCAATTATGGAAAGTCCTTGGGATTCTAACCATGTAAAACAAGGTGAAACTGCTTTTACACAAGCTCCTGAAGGTTCTATTTACCCTGTAGGTGGTAATGCTCCTTAAATGAGTGATAAGCCAAACCTTTCCGTAGGTCGTGGAGAGAAACTCTCAGTTTCTAAAGGGGGTGGCTTAACAGAAAAAGGCAGAAGAAAATACAACAGAGCAACAGGCTCAAACTTAAAAGCCCCACAAAAATCAGGATCACGACATAACTCATTCTGCGCTCGTTCTCGGAATTGGAAGGGTCCACGTGGTAAGGCTGCTAGAAAACGCTGGAACTGTCGCTAATATCGACTAATCCCGTGCCTGACCAATGACCAAATGAAGTCATATCCACTTTGGGGTGTTGAATAGCTCTCCATAATGGAACCATATTATCAAACCAAATATCATCAATCATCAATATTCGACCTTCTTTTGACGTTAATTTTTTAAATAATTCCATCATTTTATATTCAAATACCCCGTCTTTAGGACCATCCATAAATATAAAATCAGCTTCATTTAATATCTCATAATATTTAATAAACATTTCAGGGTCGGATAAATCTGCAAGTGATTGATGAACCCTTAATGAATGAAAATAAGATTTATCTAAATGAGTTGCAAATTCATGCCAAAATTTCAGATCAAATGTGGTAATTTTTGAGTTGGGGCGATCTTCAAACATGGCAACCACTCCCATGCCTGTAAATGTACCAATCTCTACAACATTCTTAGGTTCTTCAATCGCCATAATAGCCTTTAGGAGCCGATAATGCTCTCCAGGATAGATATTCATATACTGAGAGTCTGGTAAGTCTTTTAAAGGCGTTTTAACGGTGTTGTTAAACGCATAATTAATGGCGTGAGTTGCCAAATTAATCAAACGTTGGTTCGGATTGGATTGATGAGGTGAATAACTCATGCTGCGGGGGTCAATCTACCTTCAAAGGCATAAGTACCGATGTGTGAGAGTTCTGCCCATGGTGCTGCAAACACTTTGCCCCCAATTTTTCTCCAAATATAGCAAAAATGATAATCCTCAGACAGTAAACGCTGTGTTTCAGGTTCAATGCTTGTTGCAAAGTATTCATGAATAGGATCATTGTTTTTAAGGCTCTTTCCGAGATCCATGACATCGTTGTAATAAATTGGTACGTGTTTTTCAAGTCTTTTAAACACATTACGCTTGATTAACAAGAATCCAGTACCCGCATTGTAAATTTCTACGGGTGCATTAAGGGGAACGGTTACGCTATTGACGTAATTGACTAGATTAACCACAAAACTACCTGTGTGATGCTTGAGTTGATCGCTTGGAACCTGATCATCCATGGCTCGTTTAACGGTATCCCAATTAATCTCTTTCTTCGGGTAAATGCCACCCAAAACATCTTTGTCAGCAGCAATCATGTGCATAATGTCGCTGGGTCTAAACTTAATATCAGCATCAATAAACATTAAATGAGTTGCATCTGAGTTTATAAATGCTTTAGTGAGGGCGTTCCTAGCTCGTGTAATGAGCGACTCATTAAACATGAATGAGAACATACATTCAATGCCATGACTGCCTAACAACTGTGACATCTGTAAAATACTCTGAGCGTAATAACCTGTACATTGACCACCGTACATTGGAGTTGCAATAAATAGTTTTATTTTGTTTTCTTTAACAGTCTTTGGCACAACTTTTGCTTTAGCTTTAACTGTAGGTTTAATTGCTGCGGTTAATTTCTTGGTCATTGCTTTCTCCATGGTTGAGTCGGTTGTAATACTTTCATAATTTCATTACCTTGCTTAAACATATTGATCAGATCAGGTCTGGCTCTGTAGTTGACGGTGTACTTGCCTGTACATTCATACTTAGGGAACCGTTCTGATAGATTTTTATAGAATATTCTGTCCTCGCCCCATCCCCCAGTATAAAAATAAGGAGATACTAAAGGTGCTATGTCACCCCTGATACAGTAACAAGAGGTGTCCACAAAGGATAGGTTAGGGTCATAAAAGGTAGCCCATTTACCGAGTGACTCGCAATCATCACGGCACATATACGAGCCTTCTTTGTTCATGATGTTACGTAAGCTGTAACACCAATCTAATTTCTTGGTCATCATTAAATCAACCATGCTTTCCACATGGTCTGGCTCCAACCAATTATCTTCATCCAAAAATAAAATGTAATCAGCGTTAATTAAAAATGGCAATCCTGCGTAAATCCGTTGCCCATTCCATAATTTACCTGCTGCCCTTCCTGTATTTTCTGGCAAATTGATAATGTGTTCCCCGCCACAAGAAAAATCGGGTTTTCCATCATTTATGATGTAATGCTCAGTCCTAAGTGTTTGTTTTTTAACGGAATTGATACATCTCTCTAAATGAGGTGTTTTGACTGTTGGCGTAATTATTGCCACCCTAGCCATTTAAAACCCCATCACATTTAGCTAAAAACCGATCAATATTGACGTTTTCACGTGATTCAAACAAATGGTAGTTGCAATCACCAAATGTTGTTCCAATGCCGTAAGCTAATTCTTGTTCTGGCAAGTTCCATTTTGGTTTTTCAACGTGAGTAATTGGAATCAACTCAACGGGTACGCCTCGATGCCTCCACATATCTGTTAATCCTTGAGCAATATCTCCATGAGAAGATGATTTAAAAGAAGGTTTATTCAGCGTTTCCCACATAATTTTGTTAACAAAGAGGAAAGAAGGTGCTGCAAAGGTGCGAGAAGCCACTTCTTCACCTAAATGATTGGTTGCTTGTATATTGCCCACTAATGTGCCATTGGATCCCTTCTCAGCGTAATCCAGCACTTTCTTACGATCAAGAACAATACAGTCAATGTCCACAAACAGAATAAGATCTCTACTTTTACGCATAACCCATTCCATCCACGAACCATGCTCATATAAATGAATCCGATGTTGTTGGATAGGGAGCTGCATCTTATCCATAACTTTCTTTTGTTGATCAACAATACGATCATCAATATTGTCCCAATAGAGCGAGAAGATAGATAAATTCAAAATAAAGCATCCTTAATAACAGGTGAAATAAGTTTTCCAGAGATTAAACATTTACGTTTGCATCCTTCTTCAATCAGTCCCATTTCAAGTAATTCGTTGACTCTGCCACAAACAGATGACAATTCAATGCCGATCAGTTTAGAGAGTTCACGCCTTGAATAACTAACGCCTGGCTTCATGAATTTATAGATGGTGTTGGATTGTTCTCCCATCTTTCCAGAAAGAATATGCTCTTGATAAGAAATTAATGAGGTTTCAGCGATCATTTCTCACTCTCTTTCTTTAATGCAATTCCACCTAATCCGCTATTTGGGTTTGAATCTACAGCTACCAAACTCTTTTCCCATCCAATAAACGGATTAGGCTTATTGATATTTTCCCAATCAAGTATTTGTTTTTTCAACGCTTCTATTTCAGCTTGTTGCTGGCGCAGCATGGCAGAAACTTCTTTACTATACGCACAACAAGACCACTCATTTATATCAGCAAGTTCATTTGCAGTCATAATGTCAGAACCTTCCACATATCTCTGAAAAAAGAAAATACAGTCTTTTCAGTTAACAAACATTCTTGCAAAAACAACATATCTTTATCGCTTTCCACAAATGGTGGGGGTTGATAATTGATACCAATCTTTACTTTTCCAGTATCGTAAGGCACGTTCATGTTTAAATCTCCTTATTGTTAGGATGCCAGCTACCAAGAAAGTCGGCTGGCGCAACCACCTAACTATCTAGCTAATTAACGCTAAATTCACATCTTGGCTTGCGGGAAAAATCATTACAACGCAACTCCCACCTTTATGCACCAAACCACGCTCAATCGTGACTTTAGCTACCTGTACATCATCATCAATAACTCCTGCATCCTGTATAGCATCAAGTATAGGTTTGATGCAATTATCAATATCCATGAGTCTTTTGTTTTGAGGTCTTAAAATAATGTCAACAATCACCTGAATCCCCCCAAGTTTAGGAATATCATGCTCGATCACGTACTCAGACACGGCAGCTTTAAAATCTTTTCCCCGTTGGCTGATAAAGCGTCTGTGTCCGCTTGCAATCCAGTAGTTATTAATACTTGGAGGGTAAGGTAAGTACATTAAGATCACCAGGGAACATCCCCACCATCTTTATTCAGTTCTCTAGGATAAGAAGGTGCTGGACTACCGTCTTGTGGCTTTGGAACCCAATTATCTTCTGACAAGCTCACTAGGTGACCCTGTGGTGTGGTTTTTAACCATCCTGAGATCTTGAGAGTCTGTCCTGCCTTGTAATCTTTGCTTAATAACAGCGTTCCCTTGTAATCAGGTGACTTTTCAGAGGTTTTCTTTTCGTTTTGAAATAAAACACCTTTGCCCAACTGTGGAATATGACCATTAGCCATTTTGTAGCTCCTTTTTTAAAGTTTCAATGCTGCCTAACAACTTAGCAATGTCTGTACTGTTAAATTCATTAACAATCGCTGAGTTCATGGATTTTAAATCTACGTTCTTTTGATGCTTATCTTCTTCGGACAACTTCTTGCTTGTGGCGATACGTCTTAACATATCCACATACCCAATAATCCAATCATGCTCGTTAAAGTAATTAGCATAAGCCTCTGACTGACCAGGAACATATAAAGGGATCGTATCCACTAAATCCTCTTTGATGCTTGCTAATTGGATGGGTGTATCACCTGCATAAACTGTGGGTGCTACGGATTGTTGTAACTGTTCCACGGAAATGTCTTTAACTCCTCTTGATGGCTCAAAATCTTGGACTTCTTCTGGGCTATAAAATCCTGTGACTGATCCTGGGAATACTGATCTAATGCCTTCGCTAATGCAACGAGAACGGAGCATTGCTCTGGGAAACTTCTGCCAACCTGAACCTGGCTTAACAAGTCCGATCCGTTGAGCTTGTTCAATAGTCCATTCAACTGCAAGTTCACCCCCATTAGGGTGACTAAAGACTCCTGTGACTTTAGCATCTGTGTAATCTCTCCATGTAACTTTACCTCCTGCGTTTTGAAATCTCGCTAACATTGCATCTGCTTTGAGAGCGGGTCTGCCTTGAATGACATGATATTCTTGAACCGCTTTAGCAGGATGTAATCCTTCTGCCTCACAAACTGCCATGAGTGCTAACACTTGATTTGCATCTGTCATGCCAAATAACTTGGACTTGGCAAACGCTTCTGCAAGTTTTACTTTATCGTCAAACGACATTATGCTGGACATGATCTTTTCCTTTAGTTAGGTTGTATTGCGTGATATTGCGTCTTGAAGCCGCTATTTGAGATGGCTGCATTTTAGTTAAACCAGTCTTAAATGCGTGTTGTTTATTTTCTGAATGCGTTACCCATTCGAGATTAAAAACTCTGTTATCAGTTTTAATACCATTTTTATGATTAACGCAATTTCTGTTTTCGTCTTGCAATAGATAAACTTGAGCAACTAAACGATGCACATAAAAATGTTTTGTTTTACCTTTTTTAGATAGAACCACCTGTTCATATCCACATTTTGTTATTGATGATTTTAAAAACCTACCATCATGAATGTTATTAGGATATGTCCAAATTAATCCATCTTGAGTAACTGCATATAAACCTTCGTATTCTGGAATATCTTTCATGTAAATTTCTCCATTAAAGTTAGGATTGTTTCAATCACGCTACTTGCTGCCATAACGTAAACTGCGAAATCAAGATTATTCATTTGATAAGAAACCTCCTAGAACCTGCCATCTCGACAATGTATTTCTCGTACAAATCTGGCATACTGGTTTTAAAGAGATCAGCACTAAATCTCATGCTCGGCTTTGAGGACTTCCAAGTCACTAAAGTATTGCCATCAAAAGAGCGTATTTCAGCTTTATCCGCCAATTCATTACGTATTTGGACTTCCCATTGTTCCGCAACTGTTTCTAACTCTTTAATCTTGCCTTTAATAGCCTTTAAATCACCGATAGTGCGTTCTAATGTGCCTGTGGCTACAATCACCCCATCATTAGACTGCGAGTAAACTAGCTTCGTTTCTTCAATCGTCTGTGGTGCTGGCGTTGTATCAGCTTTAACATGACCCCAAAAGACAGCCATCTTCTTAATCAGATCTGTTTGTTCTTGTTCTGTAAAATTGAATTCAAAGGTCTGGAATTCTTGTCCACCAAAAAGAACAGCTAAAACAACTTTTGGAATCCTATGAACAGCACTTTCGTGCAATAACTGAGCGTAATCAGCATCGGGGATACGATTAGTATCAGGATCAAACTTATTACGGGTAAGAGAATTATAGTTTTTAACTTCAACCAGAGTTGAGCCGTCAGCACTAATGAAATCAAAATGACTACG
>Ga0209083_1004748_pt1 | contig 10096 bp, 6 predicted proteins | sample AM7aDNAmetaG_FD_184132 | JGI IMG/M metagenome (GOLD analysis project Ga0209083, IMG submission 184132) | Freshwater microbial communities from Finland to study Microbial Dark Matter (Phase II) - AM7a DNA metaG (SPAdes) (version 3) | ecosystem: Environmental > Aquatic > Freshwater > Lake ...
TGAGCCTCAGCCGATAAATAAATCCTGCGCTGCCGCTCGTTCAATATTGGGAGAACTGCCTCTATCCGAGTCTTAATAATGTCATTAGTTTCCATTGTCGTTTTCGACAAAGATAACTAAATAAATTTAATTATTGAGCATGTTATATATTGACAATTCCTTAGTAATTATAATTCACGAATCTTAATGTTGCGGAACCAAACGGCGTAACCATGGTCCTGAAGTCCGATGAAGCCCTCCTTGGCAATCCCTTCAATGAAACCGGGGAATGTTTTGAATTTGCTCTTTGCAACCATGGCATCCCATTCAGGAGTCCACAAGGTATAGGATACAACCAGTTTACCATTCATTGTATGGGTGGCTTTACCGTCTTTTAATTTAATGACCATCGTGTTCCATGATCCGGTAGGTTTTACCGTTTTGGGATCAGCAGCGATCATATCGTACAGTGATCCAGCAAGGTGGCTATCGATTTTATTGTCGGTCGCATCAACGTTGTCGAGTACCTGAACTTCGGGTGCTGCATAATAAATGGGTTTTCCTGGTACTTCCCTTACGGAATAGAAAACCCCTGAATTAGCCGCTTTCCCAGCTTTCCAGTCGATAGATAGTTCAAAGTTTTTAAATTTTTTTGTGGTGTAAACAATATCACCATCTGAACCTTGTCCCGGCTTTTTACCTTCTGCCGTAAATACGTTCATCGACTCTTCGTTGATGGCCCAGTTTTTGGGCATCTCAGTACCATTGCATTGTCTCCAACCATCGAAGTTTTTACCATTAAACAATAGCTGCCAACCTTCGGCAATCTCTTTTTGGGAAAGCTTGTTCTCTTTCTGAGCAACAGCAGGCAGTGCGACCAACAATGCAACAGCCAATGAAATCGTCAAAATAATGTTCCTTTTCATGATGTGTTTTTTAAATACCGGAAAGTGAAATTAATAATTGTGCAATTGATGATTTTTGCCCCCAAAGATAAAAAGTATATCAAAGGTTGGCACTAATCCGAACAATCAAATAAATAAAAAAATGTGTTTCTTTTAAGATGATTATTTATCTTTCGGAAATTTATCACTAGGCATTTCATGAACACAATATTAAGGAGCAAAGAAATCAGTTGGTTATCGTTTAATGACAGAGTGCTTCAGGAAGCATCACGGCCAGAGGTTCCGCTGATCGAACGGTTAAAGTTTTTAGGCATCTATTCAAATAACCTAGATGAGTTTTTCAGGGTGCGTGTTGCCATTCTTAGGCGTTTGGCGATGATAGGTCAGTTGACCCTTGCAGAGGGGGGAAATCCGCGTGAGGTACTTTCACAAATCGAAGAGATTGTAAAAGAACACAGTAACCGGTTTGAAGAAATCTACAACCAGATTCTTGCCGAATTAGCCTTGGAGAAGATATTCATTATCAACGAGAAACAATTATCACATGAACAGGGAGATTTTGTAACTTTGTTTTTTAAACGGGAAGTTAGGCCCAGGATCATGCCCATTATCTTAAAGAAAAGCACAAAAATGCCACTCCTAAGGGACGATGCGATTTACCTGGCTGTAGATATGGTGAAAAACAAAAAATCGGAGTATGCTCTGATCGAAGTCCCAACCGATCTGCTGCCAAGGTTTGTGATCATTCCTTCCAAAGATGACAAGACTTATATCATTCTGCTCGAAGATGTGATCAGGTACGAATTGGACGATACCTTTTACATGTTCAGCTATAAAAAAATCAGTTCCTACATTTTTAAGCTTACCCGTGATGCAGAACTTGACCTCGATGATGATGTTGCCGAGAGTTATGTGAAAATTGTCTCAAAAAGTATCGTAAAAAGGGGCAATAGTGCCTTGGTAAGGTTTGTACACGATAAGGAGACGCCCGACAACCTTTTAAATTTCCTGCTGTATAAACTGAATTTTAAGAAAGAAGATGTCGTGATCGGGGGTAGCAGGATCCATAATTTCAAAGATTTTATGGGATTTCCTAAAGTAGGTGCGAAGCATCTTTATTATCAGCCAATCAGCCCGGTCAAGCACACAAAAATATTTCATGGGAAAACCTATTTGAGTAGCATTTCAAAAGGCGATATTTTATTCCATTTCCCCTATCACTCTTTTTACCATTTTATTGATTTGTTGAGGGAAGCATCGATCGATCCAAAAGTGACCGAGATCAAAATGACCGGTTACCGGATGGCACATAATTCAAATGTGATCAATGCCCTGATCAACGCTGCCCGTAACGGTAAAAAGGTAACAATGGTGCTCGAATTAAGGGCGCGTTTCAATGAACAGGAGAATATTCAATACGGTAATATGCTCGACAAAGAAAATGTTAAAGTTATTCTTGGGGTGCCAGGCTTAAAAGTACATTCCAAACTTTGCCTTATTTCGCGCAAAGAAAATAAGGAGTCGATAAATTATGCCCTGATCGGAACCGGGAATTTTAATGAAGTTACTTCAAAAGTATTTTCCGATCAGCTTTTGTGTACAGTAAATCAAGATATTACACGGGAAGTGATCAGAATTTTTGAATTTTTTGAGCGAAATTACAAGATTGGCAGGTTTCAACATCTGTTGGTTTCACCATTTACCATGCGTAGTAAAATAGTGACCATGATCAAACAAGAAATTTCAAATGCAAAAGTGGGCATAGAATCACGTTTCTATTTGAAATGCAATAATTTGGTTGATCAGGAAATTATCAGTAAAATCGAAGAAGCAGCCAAATGCGGAGTTGATGTCAGGTTGAACATCAGGGGGATGTTCGCCATTTTCCCAACTTCTGTGGATGGTAAAGTAACTATCCCTGCAATAGGGATGATAGACAGATACCTTGAACACTCAAGGCTCTATTATTTCTACAATGGGGGTGAGGAGAAAGTTTATATTTCGTCTTCCGATTTTATGTCGCGCAACCTCGACAGAAGGGTCGAAGTGGCTGTTCCAATCTATGATCCGGACATAAAAAAAGAGTTGATTGATTTTTTCGACCTTCAGTGGCGCGACAATACTGCTGCGAGGATTCTGGATAATGAACTCAACAATACAATAAAAGATTATGGGAAAGAACCACAATTAAAATCTCAAGCACTCTTTTATGAATACCTTGGCGAACGGAACAAACAATAACATTGAAACATCCGACGTAAAACAGCTTATTCTTTCTTTTGGATCCGGGGAAAGGGAGCTACTGAAAAAGCTTATTGGTACGGATAAGGGTCTTTTTGACCAATTATTTTGCTGGATTTTTTCTGATAACCATAGGCTTGCCTGGCGATGCGGTTGGATTATTGACACGACTTCTGAACAACTACCTGATTTATTGACAGATAGAATTCCAGCAATAATATCCGGTTTGTCAGCAACCACAGACAGCTCTTTAAAAAGACATTTTACTCGGATCCTATGCCGGTATCAAATTCCCGAAATCTATCAGGTTGTTGTCATTAACCGTTGTTTTGAGTTGCTTGCTCCTTCAGAACCTGCCGCTGTTCGTGTAAATGCCATGCAGATGCTTTTTAACATGTCGCTTCAGTTGCCGGATTTAAAAGGTGAACTTAGGTCGGTATTAGAGGGCTTAATCGATGAAGGAGGTTCTGCCGGGTTTATTAACCGGGCAGAAAAATTGCTGAATCAACTTTAATGATGGTGTACCATAAATGTACTGAAAAAGGAAACAGAAATTACTCCCCAGACAAGGATTGAAATGAGCATATAAGTTATAAAATGACGATTGTGCTTGAAGTATTTAAACCCAAGCAAAGCACCAACCGGAATTGAAAGGATCACAGGTGACAATATAACGATTCCCCACATTCCGTATAGCTTTCGGACTTTTACAATTATTTTATTGCGATGGGTAAATTTCCTTGCAGAGGATTTTTTTGCTTTTTGCCTCGCCCGCCACATCTCAAACCTCACTTTAAACAGAATTGGGGTAAACTGGTAAACGATAGGCCAAAGTAATTTTAGCTCCTTAAAAAGAAATCCAAAGAAGTAATAATAAAAAAGGAATCCCAGTATCCCTCCGGCTTCCATGAAGATCAGTGTCTCCCATACATTTAGCCTCATACCAAAGGAATATGGGGTTGCCCAAAAGTATTTAATACCCGCAACAAGAAACACAGTCGCTATTTTCAGGAAGTATTCCATATCTTTTTGCTCTGATGCAAATTTAGTGAGAATTACGTTAGTTTAAACAAAACCTCATTTTCTTTGTTGGGTTATTATATGGAATTAACGAACTTTTATATTGAAATATTCTATGGCGTAGTTGCTTTCGCTATACTTTTAGGAAGTTTGGTGATCAACCCCCAAATGCTTAATCGCATTTATTATAAGATAACAATAGCAGGTTTTGCAATTGGTGGTTTCTTCGTCCATTCCACCATTATTGCTGGTTCAGCATTTCTTGCCGTTTTGTTGGGAGTTATAAGGTTCAGGAAGCAACTCAATCGAAACAAACGACTGCATGTCATCCTGATCACTGATCATGACGATGCTTTCGTTGAACATTTTCTTAATTATTACCGAAAAGACATCTTGAGATATTTTCCAAGGTTCGATTTCAAGATAGAACAGGAATTTCTAGTTGCGATCGTTTTATCGGAAATGGAAACTGTTGGGCTTGTTATTGCGGAGATAAAAAATGCTGAGACCATTAGGATCTGCCTTGATTATCTTGTGCCAAAACACCGTCATACTCAGCTTGCCAAAACATTCTATAATTGCGAATTGCGTTGTCTTGATTTTTTGGGTTACCCCAATTTTTATATTGAACCCCAAAGCAGAGGCCACAATGCTTATCTCGAGCGGATCGGCTTTAAACTGATTGACGGGAAGTATGTCAATCAATGTTTAAAAAATACCTAATAATAGGTATTTTTTCATTTACGTCCATTCCTGATATTTGCATCGTTAAATGATACAACGATGAAAACAATACAAACCGGAAATAATTCACCCCGAATTACTGAAGCCCTTCCCAAGGTTTCCAATTGGTGTTGTTGCTGTATGATATTTGACCGAATGTGCCGGTAAAGAACTACTCAAAATATCTTTTTATTTCAGGCTCTCGAAATCTTTTCCCAGTGGACAGATGAGGAGATAAAAACAATCAATAAATATTTATAAATCACAAAATCAATTAATTATGTCAGATCAAGCTTTAAAATTCGAAACACTGCAAATCCATGCAGGCCAGGAAGTCGATTCAGCAACCAATTCAAGGGCGGTGCCCATTTATCAAACCACCTCCTATGTGTTCAACAATGCCGAACATGCGGCCAACCTTTTTGGACTGAAGGAGTTTGGAAACATCTATACCCGGATCATGAACCCAACAACCGATGTTTTCGAGAAAAGAATTGCAGCACTCGAAGGTGGTGTCGCTGCACTTGCTACCTCTTCGGGTCAGGCAGCGCAGTTTATCGCCCTCAGCAATATTTTACAGGCAGGTGACAACCTTGTATCCACATCATTTTTATATGGTGGGACTTATAACCAGTTTAAGGTTCAGTTCAAAAGGCTTGGGATAAAGGTAAAATTTGTGAACGGTGACGATCCATTGGATTTTGAAAAGGCTATTGATGAGAATACAAAAGCCATTTATCTTGAAACTATCGGTAATCCTGAATTTAACATTCCTGATTTTGATGCTATTGCTGCCATTGCCAAAAAGCACGATATTCCATTGGTCGTTGACAATACTTTTGGCACAGCAGGTTATCTTTTCAGGCCAATTGAACATGGTGCCAATATTGTGGTAGAGTCGGCCACAAAATGGATTGGCGGACATGGGACCACAATCGGAGGCGTGATCGTAGATGCAGGAAATTTCAATTGGGGAAACGGTAAATTTCCACAGTTTACTGAACCGTCTGAAGGTTACCATGGATTGGTTTTCTGGGATGTTTTTGGTGCAAACGGTCCTTTCGGAAATATTGCCTTTATTATCCGGGCAAGGGTCGAAGGGCTTCGTGATTATGGTTCCGCCCTAAGCCCTTTCAACGCATTTTTGTTGCTCCAGGGCCTCGAAACACTCACATTGCGCGTTGACCGCCATGTCGGGAATGCCAATATTATCGCAGATTGGTTATCTGGTCATTCCCAGGTAAAAAAGGTCAATTACCCAGGGTTGCAAACAAGCCCGTACCATGTATTGGCGAAAAAATACCTAAAAAATGGGTTTGGTGGCGTTTTATCATTCCATATAAAAGGTGGGACTGCTGCTGCCGATGAGTTTATCAATAGCTTGAAATTGATCAGCCACCTCGCCAACGTGGGCGATGCAAAAACCCTGATCATCCATCCTGCCTCCACAACCCATCAGCAACTATCGGAGGAAGAACAGAAATCCTCAGGTGTCGTTCCAGGATTGATCCGGTTGTCAGTGGGCATCGAGCATGTGGAAGATATCATTAACGACCTTTCACAGGCTTTTGAAAAGGTGAAGCATCTGGGGTAGGTCTAAACTTGAGGAAGGATCTGGTAAAGTGATGACTCAATCTTGTTGAATTGTTTTTTCTGCGGCTGTCGGCTGGTATCTGTCGGCTGGCAATTTCTAAAACTTAGAATAGTATCCTTAAATTGAAAGGTGGGTATAAAAAGCAGGGTTTGTTGAAAAGCAAGAATTTCTAATTTAATCAACAGTTAATTCAAAGAATTGATAGATGAAAAAAGGGCTGGTTATAAACCGGCCCTTTTTATTGATGTTTTTCCCGATTTGCTCATATGAAGAAATTATTTGAAAAGTTTCGGGAAAAATAGAAAGAAAGAGAACCATGGAGTTTTTACTTCCATGGTTCTCTTTTCAAATTACTTCCCATCTTTGAAGAACACCTTCTTCGTTTCGTTGTTGACCTTGCAGAGATAGATCCCCGGAACCACCTTTTGGCCCGAATCGCTGGTCCCGTCCCATTTTAACAGCAGTTGCCCTTCGTTTTCAGCATTGTACAGGTTTTTGATCCGCTGTCCTAGCAAGTTATATATTGCAACATCAACTTCTGTTTTTTTTGTGTTCCAAACCTCAATCGTGATTTCACTTGTAAATGGATTTGGATAGACAGTAAACTGGATCCCATTATGATAGACCGTTGAATCAGCAAGGTCGATTGCCAGTCCTTTCTCCAATAAAGATCCATTCTTTAGAGAAGGACAAGAGGGGTCAACAAAGATCGCAAGGTTCGCCCCTACACCGTCCCCACAGTCATTATGGCCTTTTACAGTGATATTGCCTGAAACTGCAGAAATCCAATAACTAACAGTGATACTGTTGGTTGTACTTAAGCCAGTTGCCCCTGTTGGAAGTGTCCATAAGTAGGAAGTCGCATTTGCAATGGTTGGAACGGTATAAACCTCAATACTCTGTCCTTTACATACCGATGTGTTCCCACTTATTTGCCCTGCATTGGAAGGCTTGGTGTTCACCGTAACGGCATAAGTTGAGGCAGGGCCTTTACCGCAACCGTTTTTGCCCTTAACGGTAATGTTCCCAGAAATGGCAGTTGGGCCATAAGTGACTGTGATGCTGTTTGTCGTGCTTGCCCCTATTGCCCCTGTCGGAAGTGACCATATGTAGGAAATCGCATTTGGAATTTCCGGGACTGTATAAACTACGGGAATTTGTTCCTTGCAAACGGTTCTGGGCCCCGAAATTGACCCCGGACTATCCGGTAAGGAATTCACTGTAACGGCATATGTTGAGGCATCGCCCTTTCCGCAACCGTTTTTGCCCCTAACGGAAATGTTCCCAGAAATGGCAGTTGGGCCATAAGTGACTGTGATGCTGTTTGTTGTGCTTGCCCCTATTGCCCCTGTCGGAAGTGACCATATGTAGGAAATCGCATTTGGAATTTCCGGGACTGTATAAACCACGGGAATTTGTTCCTTGCAAACGGTCGCGGGCCCCGAAATTAGCCCCGGACCATTCGGTAAGGAGTTCACCGTAACGGCATAAGTTGAGACAGTGCCCTTTCCGCAACCGTTTTTGCCCCTAACGGAAATGTTCCCAGAAATGGCAGTTGGGCCATAAGTGACTGTGATGCTGTTTGTTGTGCTTGCCCCTATTGCCCCTGTCGGAAGTGACCATATGTAGGAAATCGCATTTGGAATTTCCGGGACCGTATAAACCACGTGAATTTGTCCCTGGCAAACGATCGCGGGTCCCGAAATTGGTCCTGGAGCATCAGGTAAGGAGTTCATCGTAACAACAAAAGTTGAGGCATTGCCCTTACCACAAGCGTTTTTGCCCCTAACAGTAATATTCCCCGAAACAGCAGCTGCCTCAAAGCTTACGGTGATACTATTGGTTACGCTTGACCCTGTTACCCCTAGTGGTAAAGTCCACAAATATGAAGTTGCTGAAGCAATAGGTTGAACGGAATATATCACATTAGTTTGACCAGGACAGACATTTGAAGCCCCAGATATCACCCCAACATTTGGTACAAGTGGTTGTGCGTTGATCACAACACTTCCAGAAGCGGGTGACGTGCAACCCGCTGCATTTTTCACCGTGAAGGTATATGTCCCTGCCGCAAGGTCCGCGAAGGTATAAGTTTGCCCTGTCCCGGTTTTGACGATAGCGCCAGGTGATGCCGTCAAAGTCCAAGACCCAGAGGCCGGCAGTCCGTTGAGCACCACGCTCCCTGTCGCAAGGGCACATGTTGGTTGGGTGATAGTCCCGACCGTTGGTGCCGTTGGCGTTGCCGGTTGTGCGTTGATCACGACATTGGCCGATGCCAAAGAGGTACATCCCGCTGCATTTTTTACCGTAAAGGTATATGTCCCGGCCGCAAGGTCAGTAAAGGTATAAGTTGTCCCTGTCCCGGTTTTGACGATGGCACCTGGTGATGCCGTTAAAGTCCAATCTCCTGTGGCCGGCAGTCCGTTGAGGACCACGCTCCCTGTCGCAAGTGCACAAGTTGGCTGGGTTATCGTCCCGACCGTTGGTGCCGTTGGTGTTGCCGGTTGTGCGTTGATCACAACACTTCCAGAAGCAGTCGATGTACAACCCGCTGCATTTTTCACCGTGAAGGTATATGTTCCTGCCGCAAGGTCCGCGAAGGTAAAAGTTTGCCCTGTCCCGGTTTTGACGATGGCACCAGGTGATGCCGTCAAAGTCCAATCTCCTGTGGCCGGCAGTCCGTTGAGGACCACGCTCCCTGTCGCAAGGGCACATGTTGGTTGGGTGATAGTCCCGACCGTCGGTGGCGTTGGCGTTTCCGGTTGTGCGTTGATCACAACACTTCCAGAAGCAGTTGATGTACAACCCGCTGCATTTTTCACCGTGAAGGTATATGTCCCTGCCGCAAGATCAGTAAAGGTATAAGTTGTCCCTGTCCCGGTTTTGACGATAGCACCAGGTGATGCCGTCAAAGTCCAATCTCCTGTTGCCGGCAGTCCATTGAGCACCAGGCTCCCGGTGGCAAGGGCACATGTTGGTTGGGTTATCGTCCCGACCGTTGGTGCCTTTGGCGTTGCCGGTTGTTCGTTGATTACGACATTGGCCGATGCCAAAGAGGTACAACCCGCTGCATTTTTCACCGTAAAGGTATATGTCCCTGCCGCAAGGTCCGCGAAGGTATAAGTTTGCCCTGTCCCGGTTTTGGCGATGGCACCTGGTGATGCCGTCAAAGTCCAAGACCCAGAGGCCGGCAGTCCATTGAGCACCACGCTCCCGGTGGCAAGTGCACATGTTGGCTGGGTGATAGTCCCGACCGTTGGTGCCGTTGGCGTTGCCGGTCGTGCGTTGATCACGACATTGGCCGATGCCAAAGAGGTACATCCCGCTGCATTTTTCACCGTGAAGGTATATGTCCCTGCCGCAAGGTCCGCGAAGGTATAAGTTTGCCCTGTCCCGGTTTTGACGATGGCACCAGGTGATGCCGTCAAAGTCCAATCTCCTGTGGCCGGCAGTCCGTTGAGCACCACGCTCCCGGTGGCAAGTGCACATGTTGGCTGGGTGATAGTCCCGACCGTTGGTGCCGTTGGTGTTGCCGGTTGTGCGTTGATCACAACACTTCCAGAAGCAGTTGATGTACATCCCGCTGCATTTTTCACCGTAAAGGTATATGTCCCTGCCGCAAGGTCCGCGAAGG
>Ga0209083_1004749_pt1 | contig 10095 bp, 9 predicted proteins | sample AM7aDNAmetaG_FD_184132 | JGI IMG/M metagenome (GOLD analysis project Ga0209083, IMG submission 184132) | Freshwater microbial communities from Finland to study Microbial Dark Matter (Phase II) - AM7a DNA metaG (SPAdes) (version 3) | ecosystem: Environmental > Aquatic > Freshwater > Lake ...
CGTGCCAAAACTACAATGTGTCGATAACTCCCGGTGGGCCAGATCACCCCAGACGGCGCGGTCGGGCCTTCGCCACGCCGAAGTGGCTACGGCCACGCAGGCGGGACACCGCCTACCCCGGATTTTCCCGGTGGCGGGCTGTCCCGAGCCCGCCGTTCGCACCGAAAATAATTCTTAGCCGAGGATTTGGGGACGGGGAGGCCACTGTCAAACTGCCGGACTATTTGCCATACTTCTTGCTGGGCTTCTCGCGAACAACCGCAGCCGGGGACGCAAGGAGCATCTCGCGCTCGTCACCGGCCTCTTCATTGACCACGATCAACTTTCCTTCATCCTCGCCGCGCAACTGTTCGTTGGCGTTGAGCAGTTCAATCCCGTACACCGTCCCATCGGGGGCCACGTCCACGTTCAACTCGTCACTGACATGAATCGTCTCGACACTGGCCGGCTTCTCATGCAGCCGCAGGTAGGCGATGTTGTAGCGGGGATCGTAAGTTAATTTCATGGTGTCCTTCGTCGGTTCAAAAATAGCGCACAATCACGGTGATTACCAGCCAGCCTTTTTCGGCGACCGCAATCGCTTCCACCTGTTTGGTGCGATATGTCTGGCCATGCCACTGACCAGTGAAACTGAAATTCCGCCGAAATCCAGTCCGCCCGAACTTGACGGGGAATTGTTCACCCTGCTCGACGGTCGCCACCACCTTGGCGGCCGTTGCGCCACGCTCAGCGAGCCGTTGTTGTGCGTGCGGATGAAGGCGAACGCTCATGCTTGTCGGGGCGCAGATTACTGCCTTGAGTCGGCGGTTGCAAGCTACTGCTATATATGGAGCGCGCCGACTTGTCGGCGTTTTGCCGTTCCCAGGTCTAATCGCGTCTTATAAAATAGTAGAACGGGCGTCTCGCCCGTTGAATAGTAGGACAGGCGTCTCGCCTGTCTATTTTCCAAACACGCTCCAAGCTTGAATGACCGTGTGTTTCTCGGTTACACTCTCATCACCGAAAGGATCAATCACCAGTTACCGCGAACCACTAACCAAATTTATTTCGCGTAGCTTCGGCTGCTGTCCATCACGAAACGTGGAAATTTCGACTAAGAGACGGCGCTTTGAAGCGCGCCCCGCAAGGGGCGTGCTGAAAGCGTACTCTTAGGGCATCCACGTGCCTGTGATGGGGCGTAAGTAAGTGCGCCCCCTTTTTTTGGCACGGGATTCCTTGAGAGGAAGCCATCTGTTGACAGAGCTGAGTCGCACGCGAGCGAACCATGCTCATGTCTCGTCTCACAGACGCAGAAAAGAAGACGCTTTGTGCCCTCATCGAAACGGGTGAACCGCTGCCGGAGAAGTGGCGCTATTGCCCACCGCTCGACCCGGCTGGGAGTTCTTCGGGTGGCATGAAGATCTCGCACCGATCATCGGCCGCAAGGAAAAAACAGGTCTCATCCAGCAGCATCGGGTAAACGCCCATGACAAAATCCTTGCCCATCTGATCCTGACCGGAGAGGTGCCACCGGACCGCCTGGTCGGTCACCGGCACAAACCGGCGGTGGGGACAGGCGGCACATTTCAGCTTGGGTTTGTCACAAACGCCGCGGACCCACTCGTTCCCGCAGGCCGGCATGTAGCCCGATTTGCCGGTCCGGCGGCTCTCGAACCGGCGTGGATAAACGGCGTCCCGGCCTCGGAACAACGACTGAAACAGCGCGATCTTGGCCGCAGGCACGGAGTGGTGATTCACCTCGGCTGTTTGTTCGCTTTGACTCATAGTGCGTCTCCGGATCTTCAACCACAAACCGACCAATGAGCAGAATGCTCCGCTCGCCGCGAAATGGTCAAGCGCTTCGTCTTAAACGAGTTTCGGAATGGGGAAATCTGGCGGGTAGGCGCGGTTTGGATTTTTGCTCTAAATATAAGATGCGTTTTGTGGTTGGCGTGGTAGAATCTATTCCATGTATGATCGATGGTATGCCACTCAGTTGCGGGAGAAGCTCACCCGGCCGTTCGTGCATTTGATTTTCGGCGCGCGGCAAACGGGGAAGACGACGCTGTTGAGCGCGTTGTTGCCGCCGGAGCCGGAAACAGTGACAGTGGATTTGTCTGATCCCGCTGAGCGGTCGCGCCATCTGGCCGACCCCGGTGCGTTTGCGGCGCTGTGCCGGAAGATGCCCTCAGACCGGGACGGACAGTTTGTGTTCGTGGACGAGGCGCAGACTGTGCCGTCCATCTTCGACGCGGTGCAACATCTCTACGACAAGGACAAGCGCCGGTGGCGGTTTGTTTTGTGCGGCAGTTCTGCGCGCAAACTGCGTCTGACCGGAGCCAATCTGCTGCCGGGCCGGAGTTTTCTCCATCACCTGTATCCGCTGACACTGGTGGAGCATCCGGCCACGGCGGTGCGGATCAGGTACGCGGTGTCGCCGCTGCCACTGGAGTGGCCGGGCGGCGCGGCGCCGGCGCAACCATTTCCGGCATGGGATTTGGAGACGCGGCTCGCTTACGGGGCGTTGCCGGGAGTGGTCGCAAGCGAGGAGCAGGACCGGGCCACGTTGCTGAAGTCCTTTGCGCTGGTGCATCTGGAAGAAGAGATCCGGCGAGAGGCGTTGGTCAAGGACTGGGGCGCGTTTGTGCGGTTTCTCCAATTGGCCGCGAGCGAATCGGGGCAGATTCTCAACTACGCTGGCATCGCCCAAGAAACGGGGTTGTCGCAACCAACAGTCAAGTCGCACTACCAGTTGTTGGAGGACATGTTCATCGGGTTCCGGGTGCCGGCCTTTTCCGGGAGCAAGCGCAAGAACCTGCTCTCAACACCAAAGTTTCTATTTTTCGATTTGGGTGTGCGACACGGGGCAGCCGGTCTGACCGCCTCGACAGAGATCGTGAAGGTCAATCCCGGCGCCTTCTTCGAGCAATGGGTCGGTATCGAACTTTGGAAGCGTCTCCAATACCTAGGCGGTGGTCAACTGCACTACTTGCGAACGCGGGATGGGATGGAGATTGATTTCATTCTCGAACACAACAGCAAATTGACGCCGGTGGAGGTGAAGTGGACGGAGAAACCAAGTGAATCGGATGCGCGGCACCTGCGGACTTTTCTGAAGGAGCACCCGAAGCAGGCGGATCAAGCCTACATCATCTGTCGTTGTTCGCGCCCCATGGAGGTTTGCGAACATGTCACAGCCTTGCCGTGGTTCTGCTTGTAACGGCCGGCAGCGGCCCTGTTCAAACGCGCGGTCGGCGGCTTGGCCCAGCTTGTCCAGCGACGTCCGCCGCAAACCGCTGCTCCCACTTCTCCGCCAGATAATCCTCAAACCAGTGCGACAACCGTCCCAACGCGCCTTCGTCGAGCCGTTGGATTGCCGATTCAATTTCCTGTACCGTGCTCATGCGGTGGAACCTGACACGCCCCCGCGATTGTGACAACCTCCGGCAATCTCGTCTGCCTCGGTTTGTCATTCTTAGCCTGGCGAAGAATCTCGTCGATTTTTTTCGTGTTTGACAGCTTCGTGCGGGGTCTCAGGCAAGGCAGCTTGGTAAAACAACCGGCCGGAATTGGCAAGCTTTGGATGGGAACGACCGGCTGGAAATCACAGAGCCTTGGCCCGCCACAGCCTTGCGAAGGAGGCTTGCCCCGACCGGTTAACGTTGGCATACTCCACAGCCATGAGCGAAAAAGATTTAGCGGTTCCCGTCGATAATCTCGACCGGCTGATTCACGAGATTCGTGGCCAGCGAGTCATGCTCGACCGGGAGCTCGCGACGCTTTACGGCGTCACGACGTTCAACCTCAACAAGGCCGTACGCCGCAACCGGGACCGCTTTCCTGCCGACTTCATGTTTCAACTGACGACCACCGAGGCCCGGCAATGCCATGCTTCAAGATTCCAATTTGGAATCTTGAAGCGCGGCCAGAATATCAAGTACCTGCCCTACGCCTTCACCGAGCACGGCGTGGCCATGCTTTCCAGCGTCTTGCGCAGCCAACGCGCCGTGCACGTGAACATTCTCATCATGCGCGCCTTCGTGAAAATGCGCGCCGCGCTGTCGGACAACCGCGAATTGGCGGGCAAACTGGCCGCACTGGAAACGGAACTCAAGGAGCGGCTCAACGTCCACGAAGCGGCCATCGTCACCATCCTCCAACGCGTCATGGACATCCTCGACCCGCCCGCATTGCCGGCCCCGCCAGACCTGCCGAAGAAGGACATCGGCTTTCACGTCAAGGAATCCAAGGCCCGGTATCGCACCCGCGCCGGCTAATAGCGCCAGAACTTTCGGCGAATTGGGAACGTATTCGTTGCGGGAGTGCGGTCAACCATCGCCGATCCGCCACCAGCCAGACCGGGAAGCCGAAAGCTGAACGCCGAGAGCTGACAGCTAATAGCGGATTGTCAGGCATGACTCTTGGTAGAGCACCTAGCCGGAATACGCGGGCTATTGCCGGCAGAGACACTCTGAGAATCGCGGGGCTTGCCCACCGTAGGCGGGAACATCGCGCACCAAACATCCGGTCGCTTGCCAGTATTCCGGGGTGGTGAAATGCGTCATACCGGCCGGCAGCGGCCCTGTTCAAACGTGCGGTCGGCGGCCTGGCCCAGCTTGTCCGGTTTTCCGGCTTGGACGTCCGCCGCAAACCGCTGCTCCCACTTCTCCGCCAGATAATCCTCAAACCAGTGCGACAACCGCCCCAACGCGCCTTCGTCGAGCCGTTGGATGGCCGATTCAATTTCCTGTACTGTGCTCATGCGGTTGAACCTAACGCGTCCCGGCGATTGTGACAACCTCCGGCAAGACCCACCCGCCGCTGACCATTGCCGGCTGACTCAGCCGAAAAGATTGTCGAACTCGTTATGCGTGCCGATCCAGACCCACGTGATGGTGTCGCCGTGGCGTTCGCCGATGGCGCGGTATTGTTCGTTGATGCGGACTGACCAGACATGGTCCTACCCGCCGAGTTTCTAGAAGCGCAACGAGGGATGCTCCGGATTCTCAGCAAACAACGCATACGCGCGGCCCGCTGCCTGGCGTTGCGCCTCGCCCAACCGCGCGTACGACAACAGTTGCAGGAATGGACAAAGCATCCTGAACTCAGCAAGACCGCGAACAAGCTTAAACCGGGGACAGATCCGGCGCGGTTTCTGGATGACTTTGCCGAATACTCTATTGCACGCTGTTTTATACAAATGGGCTGTGACGTTGCCGTCGAAATCCCGAATCCGTCCGGTAAGTGTGCCGACTTCAAGTTTTGTAAAGGTTCGGATTGCCTCTATGCCCACGTCAAGCATCTGAATCCTGATCAATATCACGCAAGGCAGGAGGTTATCGAAATACGAATCGAAGAAGCGTTGAAGAAAATCCAGCGCCCTGTAAGTGTTTGGCTGCATCTTCCGCCGGATTTAACGAATTCCCAAGCCGAAGACTGTATGAAATGGGCTAAAGTCTTCGCTAAAAATGCAAGGATAGGCGCAAAGGAAGCGATTCTTGATGCACAAGGTGTGAAGCTTGGCACGGCCGAGATGCGCGGCGAGCACAACGGTTTGAATGTGCAGGTGTGGGTGAATTTCAGAATGCAGGTTTGCACAGATCACGACCGCTTGCCGACCAAGTTTAGAGACGCTCGTGGCCAATTCATGCCGGGTGCGACGAATGTAGTTTTCTTGGCCTGTAACCGGTTCACAGACAGCGATTATATGGAATTTGAAAATTTCTTGCTCGGTAGTACGTGGGGAGTCCGTGACCAGAGCATGAACCTAATTCAGTCCGGCAGGAAAGCTGACGGATTTTGGTCCGGCACAGAACACCCTGATTCACAGGCGGCGGTCTGTTTTCGTTTCATGCTATCCACCGGTGAAATCGAGCCTCGGACGTGGATTCGTGAAGGCAGAGAGAGCGAGTTACCAGCTTGGTTTGTTAGTGCATTCAAGAGTCCCGGTAACGCCTCCTCGGAGGGGCCATCTCTGGTCGGGGTCAACGCTGTAAACTGTAAACCGGGTGAGGCCGGGTAATCCACCTGCGTTAGAACTACTGAGGACAAGAGGCGGGCCATGGTCGTCGTTGTTCAGCCCGCCCGCGCCGCTTCGGCAGCGTTAACGCCGCTAGAGACTGCGCAGATCGCGTCGGGCGCGATGGGTCCAAACTACCTTGCTCGCCATGTCGCGGATTCTCGCTTCAGGTCTTCGTGCGCCACGACTTGCCCGCGGTCCGCCTCCGCTTCGGCTTTAGAATCTTGCCAATAATTCCGCCACGGGTTTCCAGTCGGCGGCCGGGTCTTGGACGAAAGCCTGGAGGACGGGAACCGCTTCGGCCCAGCAGTGCGCCAGCGGTGGTTGCAGCACATTTTTCGCGTCGGCAGGTTCGACCAAGCGGCGCTCCACAGCCAGCGCGCAGCCGAGCGCGTGCAGGGCCTCCAGCAATGCCGGGCGGGCTTCATCACCGAATCCGGCGTTACCCAACAAGTGCGCCAGCTTGAGTTTGCGCGCGGTGCGGTCGCGATGCGCCTTGACCTTCGCCTGTTCCTCGGAGGAAAGCGGAGCGGATTCGGCTTTTTCCACAGCGGGGAATAGTGGGCGCGTGGCTCGCGTAGTCCGGCTGATGAGTCCGGCGGCAATCAGGCGCTGGATGGCTTCGTCGGTGGCGCGGTCGATCACTTCCAACTGGACCGGGGAGAGTGGGTCGGACTGGCCAGGGCCGAACAGTTCCTGGTGAATCGGCTTGAGTTTTTCGGACCAGACCGCGGCGTCGCGATCGACAACTGCAACCACCACGCTGTGCGGGCCGTCGAGTGGATAGCGTTCTTCACAGCGCACAAGGCCGGTGCGTAACAGGTCAACTGCGCGTCCACAGAAAGCCTGGGCGCGGTCGACAGGTAGTGGTTTCGGGACGGGGCGGCTGGGGACAGCCGCTGCTACACCGGCGGTGGCGACCAGTTGCTCCAATTTCGCGAGAAAGGATTGCCGGCCGCTGGTCAGTTTGATGGCGGTCAGGTCGCCGCGCAGTTCCAAGACACCCTCCGCCAAAGACTGTTTGGCGGCGAGCGTGCCGAGCATGCGCTGTTCGATGGTGGCTTCGGAGACGAGGTTGATGACGGTGACGGGTCGGGTCTGGTGTTTGCGCCAGGCGCGGGCAATCCGTTGTTCGAGTTTGGCGGGGTTCCACGGCAGATCGCAGTTGATGACCACGCTGGCATTCTGGAGATTCAGGCCGGTGCTGCCGCTATCGGTGCTGAGAAAGACGCGACAATTCGGATCGGACTTGAAAGCGTTGATCTCGGCGCGGCGGCGGCGTTGCGGAACGGAACCGGTATGCCAGGCGTAGCCGAGGTCGAGCCGATCACAGAGGTCGCGGACCAGTTCGAGCATCCGTTCCCACTCGGAAAATACAATGACCTTGGTGGAGTCGTTGTCGCGGCATTCTTCCAGGACTTTTTGCAGTTCCACCAGTTTGGGACAGGTCCGGTCCTCGTGGTCGAGGATGTAATTGGTGTCGCAGGTCATGCGCATCATCGCCAATTCGCGCATGAGTTTATCCTGTTCCTGCTGCGTCAGCGGCCGGCGTCTGGCGATGCTAACCAAGCGGGCGACTTGCGCCTCGTGGTCGGCATAGCGGTTCTTTTGTTCGGGACTGAGGGCGACGAAATGGTTGCGATCGGTGCGTTCCGGTAGCTCGGTTTCCACGTCCGCTTTCCGGCGGCGCAACATCAATGGTTGGATGCGGGCGTGGAGTTTGTCGAGGTTGCGGTAGCCGGCCGGTTTGCCGCGGTCGTCCAGTTCGTAGTACTCGCGGTTGAAGCGGAACAGCGGGCCGAGCACACCGGGGTTGAGGAAATCGATCAACGACCGGATTTCGTCAATGCGGTTTTCGATGGGGGTGCCGGTGAGGATGAAAGCGTACCGGCTCTTCAGACGTTTGACGGCCTGCGCGGTCTGGGTGTTCCAGTTCTTAATGCGCTGGGCTTCGTCGAGGACGACCACGTCGGGCCGCAGCCGGGCATTCACGTCGGGGGCGTCGCGGAGCATCTGCTCGTAGTTGACGATGGTGAAAAACGGCGCAGTTGCGGCGGTGTAGTCGGCCAGCCGGTGCTGGCGGCCGCCGAACACGAGCCGGTAGGGCAGTGTGGTGAATTTTTGAATTTGCTCTTCCCATTCAGTTTTCAAGGAAGCGGGTGTAACGACCAGCACCCGTTGCGCATTGCCGAGCCGGTGGAGCAATGCGCAGGCGGCGATGGCCTGGATGGTTTTGCCCAGGCCCATTTCGTCGGCTAGCAAAGCGCGTTCGGTAAATGCCAGGTGCAGCATGCCGTCACGCTGGTAGGGGTACAACGGCACGAGAGTCTCGTGCGGGGGCCACTCCCCAGAGTGTACTTTCGCCTCGTAGTCGCGGCGCAATAACTTTCGTTCCGTCATCTGCCGGCGGGCTTCGAGCCACGGGGCGACCTCCTGTGAGATGCGCAAATCGGTGCCGCCGTCTTGTTGGAGCAACTCCACGGCAGCCTCGGGCGCATCGTCGCGGAGCAGACCGGTGTCGTCAAACAACTGTCGCAGCCGGGGCGGCAGCCGGTCCAGTCTGCGTTCGACCCGCAGTGTGCCGCCGCCGGTGTCAGGAACAACATCCATGCGGTCTGACCCGTTGCGGACGGCCTGTTGGAACAGCCGCCGGTGGCGCGCTTCCAACAGTTGCAGGACCGCCTCGACGTGTTTGCACGTGCCCAACCCGTTGCTGCGAAAGTCCGGGCACTCACAGGCAAATTGGCGCAGGGCGATCTCGCGGATCTCCACCGCGTAGGTCATGCCACTGGGGGATTTGACGCGGAAATTGGAAAAGATCGGCTGCGCGGCGTCGGTATTGGTGATGTGCAACGCCTCGGTGCGCGCCCGCAGCCGGCGCTTATTGATTTCGTCCTGGTCGGTGGTGCGCCAATCGTGGGCTGGCGGCACTTTGATGTCGTGCGCTTGTCGTTTCATAAATCTCTCGCTGGCGTTGCTTTTATCACGCGGATCGGGCGTGCGGCAAGTTGAACCGAAGCGCGTGTTTTAGAATTTCGAGTTGAACAGGGTTTGCGGAGAACCGCGTCTCGGCCAATGTGGTATTTCATTGGGTCAAGGCTGAGATTGTAACCCCAAACACTTTTGAGCCGTAAACACACGGCGAGTTACTATAGCTACCAACCGGATTACAGCCACTGATCACCCCCGTTGGTACAATCACGGGAGTACAGATGCTGGCGATGCAAATTGAGAACTGGTTGGCACCGGAGTCGTATGTCAAAAATGCACCACCATAACAAGAGCTACCTCCGTACCAACAGCAGGGAGTCGGATTGCAAGGAGAGGAGTTCGCCGAAAGCGTATAGGTACAGCTTTGGTCAATGTAGCCACCTTGAAGACCATACGGTCCACCGAAAGAAGGATAAGGGATGCCACCTCCGTTCGTTGTACAAATACCGCATTGTGCACTATCGGCGTTGCAATGGTAGGGGTCAGAAGAAAGTGCCGTCTCAAAGGTACAATTATAATCGCATGTGCCGCAGTAATCTATGGAGTAATTGCGAATCGTGTAGGAGATTTGATATGTGGTTAGCGCGCTGGGACACGCCACACATGGAACTACTGGAGGGATTATCAACAATTCGTACAACTGGTTTGTCGAGCAGCCGTTGGTTTCAGTCGCCGTGATCACAAATGTATTGGAGCCGACGGTGGTCGGCGTGCCGGTGATGGCGGCAGACGTGTCCGTCAGATTGGTGAGGATCAAATCCGGCGGCAATGACGAGCCGGACGCCACCGTGAACTTATAGTGTGGACAATCCGTGCCACCGGCTGTGATGGTTGTGCTGTAGACAACGTTTGAGGAGCCATCCGGCAGTGCATTCGTGTCGGTAGCACTCGCAGAGGACGGACTGAGGGTGATGATCACATTCGAGCAACAACAATGCAACTCGGTGGTCAACACGCTGAGCACCTTCTGGAGTTCTGTGATGTGACTGGATAGAATCAATCCACCCACAATGGTCGACCAAGTGTCATTGGAAATACCTGCTGCGTGTAGTGCTGTTGGCAAATCGTAGCCGCCGCAGGCGACACAGGCGGTATTGGTCTGATAT
>Ga0209083_1004750_pt1 | contig 10093 bp, 8 predicted proteins | sample AM7aDNAmetaG_FD_184132 | JGI IMG/M metagenome (GOLD analysis project Ga0209083, IMG submission 184132) | Freshwater microbial communities from Finland to study Microbial Dark Matter (Phase II) - AM7a DNA metaG (SPAdes) (version 3) | ecosystem: Environmental > Aquatic > Freshwater > Lake ...
ATACATTGATGCCCAACGCATCGGCCGCGGCTGGATGTTCGCCCACCGCGCGCAGATGCAACCCGGGTCGCGTGCGGTTGATATAGAACCACGCCGCAGGTGTCAGAAGATAACCCAGGTAGGTCATCGGGTTGTGGTTGGTGAACAGGATCGGCCCGAGGACCGGGATTTGTGACAACAACGGCAGCGAAAAAGTCGGCAGCAGGTTGACCGCTCCGGACTTGCTTAAGCCTTCCCCCAGCACTGTGCTCAAACCTATGCCGACGAAGTTGATCGCCAACCCACTCACAACCTGGTCCGCCCGGAAATTTATCGTCACGAGCGCATGCAGCAGGCTCAATACTCCTGCAGCAACCATGGCCAGCACCATGCCCAACCACACGTTACCAGTCACAACAGCTATTTTGTATGCCGTCATGGCGCCAATCAGCATCATGCCTTCGATGCCAAGGTTCATCACGCCCGAGCGCTCAGCCAGAATTTCGCCGAGGCTGGCAAACAATAAGACAGTGCCGCTGGCAACCCCGGCTTGAAGTATGACGATCCAGTCAATCATGGTTCACCTGGTTACGCGCGATTCGCACGCGATATCGCAACAACACATCACTCGCAATCACGCAGAAAAGGATGATGCCCTGCAACATACGGGGCACGCCAGACGGTTGTATCTCCCGGCCAGCGTTGATCAGACCCCCGAATAGAATCGCCACCAGCACAACGGCGAAGGGATTTAGCTTGGCCAGCCAGGCAATGATGATGCCGGTGAAGCCATAGTTATTCGAAATCGAGCCCTGCAGGCGATGCACCACGCCAGAAATCTCTGCCATGCCGGCCAATCCGGCCAGGCCGCCCGAGACCATCATGACGAGCACCGTGTTGCGCACGATATTGACGCCGGCATAAAAGGCCGCTTGTTTGCTATCGCCAATCAGACGAATCTCATAGCCCCAGCGACTGCGCGAAATAAAAAACCACACCACCACCGTAGCGATCAGCCCGAAGAGAATGCCTGCATGCAATGTCAGTCCCCCCAATTCGGGAAACTGTTTGGCATAATCGGTCAGGCGGGGCAGCCAAGCGCTCTTTGGGAACACGGGTGACATCTGAAAACCAGCTTCACTCCAGACGCCAAAGACCCAGAACAGCACCCACGACGTGGCAATGTAATTCATCATGAGTGTGGTGATAATCTCGTTCACATTAAAGCGCGCCTTGAGAAAGCCCGGGATGAGCCCCCACAATGCGCCACAGGCAAATCCTGCCAGCATCATTATCGGGATCATGAGAATGCCCGGCGTCGTGGGCGGCAAAATGGGGGCAAGCACGATGGCGCTGGCGCCCCAGGCGCCCATATAGAACTGGCCCTCTGCGCCGATGTTCCACAACTTCATACGGAATGCCAACGTGCAGGCCAGGCCGATCAGGATCAACGGCGTGGCTTTCACCAGCGTATCGTTGAAGACGCCAATGTCGCCAAAGGCAGCCTTAACAATGTGCTCATATGAGGCGATGGCGTCTCCACCGGCAGCCCAGATGACCACGGCGCCGATCATGAATGCCACAACCAGAGAACCGACAGACGTCAAGGCCGGCAGCCATGCTGGCGTAGACAGGCGTTGCTCAAATCGAACCGAAAATGGAAAATGAAAACCTTTCGCGATGCTTTCTGTCATGGCCATCGGTTACTGTTCCTTCGTCTGGGCTGAACCTTGCGGTGTGCCCGCCATCATCAGACCTATCTGTGTCAACGTCGCCGTCTGGGCCGGCAACTCGCCCATATTCTTGCCCTCGTAGATACCGACAATGCGGTCGGCAAGCGCCATGATTTCCTCCAGCTCTTCGGAGATGAGCAGGATGGCAGTGCCTTTTTCGCGCTCTTGGAGCAATACTTTGTGCACCGCCTCAATGGCGCCCACATCCAGACCGCGCGTCGGCTGCACGGCGATGATCAGCTTGGGCCCGGCTGACATCTCGCGCGCCAGAATCGCTTTCTGCAGATTGCCGCCCGAAAGCAGGCGCGCCTGCACGTCGATGGACGGCGCGATGATGTCGTATTCGGTCTTTAACTGGTTGGCCTGCTTGCGAACGACAGACCGGTTTAGCACCCAGCCTTTTGACACGGGTGACTCCCGGTAGTTCTTCATGATCAGATTGTCGGCCAGGCTGAGACCGGGCGAGCTTCCCACACCGTGGCGATCCTCTGGCACATGCGCCACATGGCGCTTAATCGCCGCATAGGGTTTCATGTTGGCAATATCTTCGCCGGCAATCAACACGCGACCACACGAGCAGCCGCGCAAACCGGTAATCACCTGCGCCAATTCGCTCTGCCCGTTGCCCGCCACACCCACCATGCCGATAATTTCACCCTGGCGCACCTGCAGCGAGAAGTTGCGCAGGGCCGGTAGCCCGCGATCGTTTTCAGCGCAAATGTCATCAATCGAGAGTGCAACTTCGCCGGGAACAGCTGGCTTCTTGTCTACCGAGAATACCACCTCGCGTCCAACCATCAATAACGCCAACTGGGCTTTGGTCACACCAATTGTTGAAAGCCCTGATGCGGTCACCTTGCCGTGCCGCAACACCGTAACGCGGTTGGCAATTGCCAGCACTTCATCCAGTTTGTGGCTTATAAAGACAATCGAGTGGCCACTTGCGGTCATTGATCGCAATGTTACAAACAGTTCATCGACTTCCTGCGGTGTCAGGACGGCCGTCGGTTCGTCCATGATGAGCACCCTGGCGCCACGGTAAAGCATCTTCAGGATTTCGACGCGTTGCTGCTCGCCAACGGATAGCTGCCAGATTTTGGCTCTGGGGTCCACCTTAAGCCCATACTGTTCCTGCAACGCCATGACGCGTTTGTCCAATTCCGCCATGGGCAGGTAGAAATGCGGCTCACTGAGACCCAGGATGATATTCTCAGTAACCGTCTGTGTGGGCACTAACATGAAATGCTGGTGAATCATCCCCAGCCCGGCGGCGATGGCATCGCGAGGTGAGCTAAATCTAACCTGCGCGCCTTTGACGATGATCTGGCCTTCATCCGGTTTGTACATTCCGGCCAGCACATTCATCAATGTGCTTTTTCCTGCGCCATTTTCACCTAATAAAGCATGAACCTCACCCAGGCGCAGATCGAAATCCGTATGATCGTTCGCGAGAACGCCCGGAAATCGCTTGACAATGCCTCGCATTTCCACGGCGTTAGGCGTGTCTTGCATGGAAACCTCATTGAACAGCTTGCTGTGAGACGAACAAACACAAAGGACGGTGACAGTAGACCGTCATCCGTCCTTCGTTCACTGACACTCTTAACTGCTTACGATCACTTGGGCAGTTCGGCTACGATACCGGGAGCCCACCACTTCATGCAGTATTTGCACGCCAGGCCATCGGCGCCAGGCGGGAATTGATCGAGGTCAGCCTGCACCATCTTCTGGCCGGCAGGCACGACCACTTTGCCGGTGTTGTCTTTGACCTCACCGGCGAAGACATCGAAGCGGGTGAACTTACCGCTGAGCATCTGCGCCAGCGTGTCCTTGACCATCGTCATATCAGCGGCGGGCAGGTCGGCCATGCCCTTAGTGGGCTGCTGACCTTCCATAAAGCCATACAAGCCGAGTGCGCCACTATCGGCATCAAAGTAGTCGAAGCCGGGCTTGTAAGTCTTGTCCATTACGCCCTTGGCAATCTTGGCGTAAATCTTGCCCCAATCCCAATAGATGGTGGTCAGACAACGCTCGACTTTGCAGGAACCCACCCAGTCGTAGGTGAGGCCCCACTTGCCTTTGGCCTGTGCCACATCGGCTGGCGCCGGGGTGTCAGCGCCGGTGAAGACGACTTGCGCGCCCGCATCGAAAAGCGATTCGGCGGCGGACTTTTCCTGCACCGGATCATGCCAGGTGTTGATCCAGCGCACATCCATCGTGCAGTCCGCGCAGGTCTTGCGCATACCCAGAGCGAAGGCGTTGCCCAATCGCAATTCCTCAGGAATGGGGAATGTGGCGATGTAGCCCAGTTTGGGATTCTTGTCGAGTTTTGCGCGCGAACCGGCGACCATACCGGCCAGGTACTTCATATCTTCCATGGCGCCAAACAGGTTGCCGAAGTTCTTGCCATTGGTCTTGAAACCGCTCACGTGAATAAATGTCTGGTTCGGGAATTCTTCGGCGACCGCAGCAGTGGGGTCCATATAGCCGAAGGAAGTGGTCAGGATCAGGTCAAAACCTTTGCGCGCTAAACCACGGATGACCTGCTCGGAATCAGCGCCCTCAGGAACGTTCTCGATATAAGCCACATGCGTGTTGGGCACGTTCTTTTCGACGTATTGCAAACCATCGAAATGCGCCTGGCTCCAGCCACCATCATCGTGTGGGCCAAGCAGAACGGCGGCGATGTTGAACTTGCCTTTCTCAACATCCGGGATCTGGAGTGCTGATGGCGCCGCAGTGGCTGCCGGCACGGCGGTGGCAGCTGGGGCCGCTGTGGCTGCGGGAGCGGCGGTGGCAGCCGGCGCAGCCGTCGGAGCGGTTGTGGCTGCGCCGCACGCGCTGACTAACATGCTTATCGCTGCCAGCGCGGTAAACGACTTGAGCAAATGTGTTTTCATGCGAACTATCTCCTTCCTTCTCTTCTTTTTGTTTGCTTTGTAAATGAGAGCATCTCGGCTAAGCTGTGTAATCGATGGAAACATTGTGCTTCTGCGATCAGCACCTCCTTATTCTGGCTCTTTCCGGCCATGAATAAAAAAACGGGTTCCCGCTTGACTGGCGTGGTAATGACACGACAGCTCGGAACCCGTATCCTCGCGGACACCAGATATCTATTTATACATCATAATGTAAATCCATGCGCGGCACAGGCGCGTTAAATATCATGGACTAGAATGCTCGCTCGTTCCCACAATCCCACAACCGTCCGAACCGCACTCTTACCGGGGCGACCAGAAGGCCAGGACGCCATCGGTCAGGCGACTTAATGCCACTTTGTCTGCCGCACTGCTGAGCGTGGCGACAACAAGGTCCATGCGCGACTGTTGATGCGAGACGGTGGTATAGACCAGTTGTTTGCCATCTGGCGACCACGGGGTGACCGCGCGCGAGTACTGATCGAAAAAGCCCATCACGTCGATCACGGCGCTTGTCGGCGCTGTATCGGCCACTTCGATTGGCTTGGCGCCGCCCACAGCCGCATCCACAATCTCGATGCGCAACATCTGACTGCCCGCTTGCGCCGCGATTGACGCTTGCTCATCAACCTTACCCGCAGCGTTGAACTCTGTCGGGACGCCGTCTGTAACCACCGAATAAACGGCAATATGCCTGCTGTCGGGCGACCAGAAGAATGCTATCGCCTCATCGTGCGCCTGCGTGGTTGCGCCAGTGGTGAGATCGAAGATCGACAACGGCGCCGGGTTCTGCAGCGTCAGCGAGCTGCTGATCCACGCGATGCGCTGGCCGTCGGGCGACCATGCAAAGGACGCGCCGGCCTCCAGCACCGCCAGCGAACACAGCGGTTTTCCAGTTGCGTCTGAGATCACAAGGTCGTCATCGCCGCCAGTGCGGGCGACAAACAACAAGTACTTTGAGTTCGGCGAGAACTGCGGCGCCTTGAAGTTTCCGGGCAAGCTGGTGATCTTCTTCGGATTGGCGCCTTTGGCGTCAGCAATAGACATGTGGGCGTCGGCGCTGGTCGCGGGGGAACCACTCAGATGCGTCATCAGCGCTGTCGAATCAGCGCGCCAGTGCCAGTAGGCCGATGAACCTTCCTCAATCACCGTCGCTTTGCCGCCATCCTTACTGATCATGCGCATAGCGCCTTTGCCCGACCGGATGGTCAGGAACGCGATCTGCTTGCCGTCCGGCGACCAATCTAAATACGGGATGCTGTCGTCTGAGGTGGTATACAGTTTGAGTGTCTTCGCCTTCTGTTCCGGAGTCGTCACATACAACGTCTGCGTTGCCGTTTGGGTCCCCGAAATGGTGGCATACGAGACGAACGCGAGCGACTTGCCATCGCCGGAAAAGGTCGGGAAGGTGTAAATGCGGAAAGCGCCTTTACTGGCATCGGTATTCGCGTCGCTGGTGACCTCAATGACGTTCTTGCCAGCAACATCGCTGACGCCGATATTGCCGTCGATAGTGACATACACGATGCGCCCGGCAGCACTGGCAACCTTTGTCGTCGCGGAAGTCGCGCCGGCATCCAGTTTCAATGAGGAACATGACGTCATGCTGGAGACACGGGTTGGCGCCGGCGTCGCAATTTGGCTATCAGCCCCGGATGACGGCGCTGCGCTTGTCGGCGCCGGGGGTTGGGTTGGGTCAGGCGTCACAGGCGCAACGGTCCGGATGGGCGCCAGTGTTCTGGTGGGCAGCAGTGCCGGCGCCGCCGGCGCGCCTCCCGCCAACCCGCTGCACGCGCTCAACAACACCGCCGCCACGGCTACGGCCATCGCTATGACGCGCGCCGGGCGCGTCGCACCCAGCCGGCTCAGACGCTTATGAACATTCATGACTTACCTCCAGACCAATAACAACAAAAACACCACTGTAGACTCACCAATGAGTGATGTTATCGCAGGTAATGCTGAGAGAATGATTATCTGAGCAGCAGATTCGCTACGCGCAACCCATCCCTGGCAGCGTCATTTGGCGCTATCGGCTGGCCAGGCCACGTTCCGCCGGCCGCAGCGTGGAAGATGATGAAATAGGAAACCGTGAGCGGGCCAACCGGCGTCGCCACTGTCCGTATGGGGATGCGACGCAGCAATTCTTCCTGAGGCGCCTCGGCTTTTTCCAGCACGGTCTTGCTGTTCACCATCTCAATCTCGTTAAAGTACGTGCGCCAGTGGCCGTCAGGGTCAAACTCAAAAACGATGTTGAGATAATCGGTTTCCCACTTGAACGGCGCGCCGTTATCGACCATGAATTGCAGCCATTTAGGCGTTGCCACGTTGTAGAAGAACCTGCGATCGTAGTACAGGGAGTTGGTCGTCAGGCTTTGCAGCCCCTGCAAGTGAGCGCCGGTCATGATGCTGGAGAGGTTAAGCGCACTGTGTCCCACCGCCTCCAGAATATCCACTTCCACATGGGAATCATCAAACTTGTGCGTGATGCGCGCAACATCCGCTTCGGACAAGCCCTTATTCTTCTGCAGCGATGCCAGATCGTCCGACAAGCGAAGCAGGTCCGGCAGAACCCACACGCCGACGAAGGTATTGTCGATGCCATTCATCACTTTCGCGCTACCAACGACTGTTTCATGAATTCCGCGCGGCAGCTTCAAGGTCACTTCCATGTGGCTGAACCCGTCGGGCGGGTAAACATGGAACGCGGAACTGGCGAAATCCTGCCCGGCAGTCGCTTGCCGGCGCGCCATATCAACAATGGCGCCCTTATCGTCAAGCAACTTGTGTTCGGCCTTCGTCAACCGATGGACGCTCAGGTCGAGCATTTGACCATAGACGGGATCATCCACGACGCCGGGCTGGAACGGAAACCCGCCCAGGTTATTGGCGACCATCGCCGGCTCGCCCAGATTAGGCAACCCCCACGCGCGGCCATACCCGACGCCAAACTGCTTGTTGTTGAACCCCCGGATAAACTCCTGCGCGTCATTCAGCCTGTAGAAAAACGGCTTATTGTCGCCGGCCATCACGACAGGCATAAAACGGCGCAGTGATCCAGCGGCCAGTCCCATGCCGGCAGCAGCGCCAAGTCGGAAGAGTTCTCTGCGGGTGAGTTTAAATGTAGACATCGATTGTCAATCAACCACAATACAGGGCATTTCAACGAACATCAATAACAAACAACAACAAACATACGCTGTTGTGCGGACAGCGTGAAATACAGAGCCAACAAGCCAAGTATAAATACGAAGACAGGAAAATGAAAGGCTGACTAAGGTGTACTATTTTCATCGTCTATGATAAATTGTCATAATAAGGACTGATGAGGTGAACATGTTGGATTTTTCGCGTGTACGAAGTAAGGAACTAACGATAGCTGATCTCGCACAGGGGTTGACGGTAGCAGACCTCCACCGCCTGACGGACGAGATGGTCGACACGGTGAGCGCATTAATCGCCGATGCGATTGACGCTGATGTGACGTTCACGCCGGTTGACCCGGCCGCGAACGACACTTTTGCAACTAATCCGGAAGAGTTAAACATCGCATGGACGCTGGGGCATGTCATCGTGCATGGGACAGCGTCGTCCGAAGAAGGCGCGGCGCTATCGACCGAATTGGCGCGCGGTGTTGAGATCAAGGGACGATCACGCGCCGAGACACCCTGGGAAACCGTTACGACAATCGCTCAGGTTCATGCAAGGTTAAGCGAGAGCCGCCGAATGCGACACGCATTTCTGGACGCGTGGCCGGATGCGCCAAATCTCACGCTTACTTTCACGATACCCCGACCTGGCGCTGCGCCTGTGAACGCAGTAGGGCGATTTATTGGCGGTCTGGCACACGAGGACTCGCACGTCGATCAGATCAAGGAGATCATGCGACAAGCGCGCCTTGCGCGCCTCGCGCGCGCATAAGCAGTGCGCCGGTATTTGTCAGGGTTTTGAGACACAAGTCGGCAAAGCGACTAGAACTCGACGATGCCTTTGAGCATGCCCGATTCGGGCGAAACCCACTTGGGGAATAGCTCCGGGAGGGCGTCGGCACTGGCGCGGTGGGTGATCCATGGATCGGTGTTTACCCGGCCGCTCTCCATCAGCGCGATGATGCGCGTGAAGTTCGCTGGCAGCGAGTTTCGGCTGGAGAGGATCGTCATCTCGCGGCGATGGAAGAATGGATCGCTGAAGGTGATGTCGCCCTGCATCAACCCGACAAACACCAGCCGGCCGCCATGCGCGACATACTGGAAGGCGCCCATCATCGACTCACCGCTTCCAGTCGCGTCAAATACCACCGTGGGGAGATCGCCGTCGGTGATCTCCATCACCCTGGCGAGAGGATTGTCCTGCGCATTGACGATATAGTCCACGCCAAACTGGCGGCGCGCAAAGTCGAGCCGTTGCGCGTTAACGTCGAGCACGATCAACTTGACTTCGGCCAGACGGGCAAACTGGATCACCGACAGGCCAATGGGGCCCGCGCCGATAACCAGCACATATTCACCCATCCCCAGCATGGCGCGATCCACCGCATGTGAGCCGATCCCCAGTGTTTCGACGAGCGCAAGTTGGTCCAGCCCAAGCGTATCGGACTTATGGAGCTTGGTGACCGGCACTTTGATCAACTCGCGCATCCCGCCATCGGTATGAACGCCAAGACACTGCAGGCTGATGCAACAGTTGGTTTTGCCGTGACGGCAGGCGATACAGTGGCCGCAGTTGAGGTATGGCTCAACTGAGCAGCGGTCGCCCGCCTTCAGTCCGCGCTCGTTCAACCCCACCTCGACGATTTCGACGCCGAGTTCATGGCCGATGATGCGCGGGTAACTGAAATACGGCTGCCGGCCGCGATAGGCGTGTATGTCGGTGCCACAGATGCCGACGCGGTGGACGCGCACCAGCGCCTCGCCGGGCTCGCAGCGGGAAGGTTCTGGCGTTTCGCTCAGCGTAAACTGAAAGGGTTGATCAAGCGTTACTGTTTTCATATCCGTCATCCAACTTGCACGAGATGGTTCAATGATACTCAAAATATGAAAGCCGGTTACGGCTCGATCTTGCTCGATTCATACACCCAGGCGTGGAGCGGCATAGGGGACCTGACTTAAAGGTATACTGCGAACATTATGAGTATCGTGGAATTGGAAACTGCTATTACGCAATTACCAACGAAGGATCTGGATCAATTGGCGGAATGGCTGGAAAATTATCGTGAAGAAATGTGGGATAGGCAGATCGAGAATGACCTGGCAACCGGTCGTCTCGATGCGTTACTTAGTGAAGTTGATAAGGAGTCTAAAGCGGGTTTGGCCAGGTCCATTTGAAACACCTGGCTTTGCCGATCTTCTGGCGACACTACCAACAGTTACCCAGGGAAGTGCGCGAGTTAGCCGATAAGAACTTCAAACTGCTTAATACCAATCCGCAACACCCATCATTGCATTTCAAGAAACTTAGAGGGGC
>Ga0209083_1004757_pt1 | contig 10084 bp, 10 predicted proteins | sample AM7aDNAmetaG_FD_184132 | JGI IMG/M metagenome (GOLD analysis project Ga0209083, IMG submission 184132) | Freshwater microbial communities from Finland to study Microbial Dark Matter (Phase II) - AM7a DNA metaG (SPAdes) (version 3) | ecosystem: Environmental > Aquatic > Freshwater > Lake ...
CACAGTCTTATCGGCTATTGTTAGTGTAATTTTTGGAATTATGCTTGTTCCTCTATTTGGTCTGACTGGAGCGGCCTTATCTAATCTTTTTGCATATATATTTTATGCAATAATAATTTTCTTTGAGTCAAGAAAATATTTAACATATAATTTTGACGTAAAATTTTTATTTAAAAGTGTTGCGTCGTCACTTATAATGGGTTTTCCTATATTTTTACTTAATCCTCAAGGGCCACTCTTTACTGTGTTATCGATAATTGTAGGCGCCTTAGCGTATGTGGGTTTATTGTTTTTAATGGGGGGTATTAATATTGAAGAGGTTAAAATATTATTCAAATCATCAAAGTTAAAAAATGAATTTGGGAAATAATAAGGTGCTTAAAATTTTAAAAGAAATATTTTTAACTATAACTCGATTTTTTGCTGAGCCATTTAAAATATTAAAAAGTAAAGATTTGAATTTTTGTTATAGGGAAGCAATATCATGGATAAAAAATAATACTATTAAAGATGAGGGTATAGTAATAACTTCTAAAGTGGTAAAGTCATACCCTGAAGTGACGGGATATTTGATTCCAACTTTAATTGACGCTAAAGAATTTGAATTAGCCAAACAATACGCAGATTTTCTTGTTAGTGTACAGCGTCCGAATGGGGCATTTGCTGGACCAGATGGTCGCGAATATGTTTTTGATGCTGGTCAGGCGTTAAGAGGCTTAGTTGCCGCAAGTCAAAAGTGGGATTACTTTAAGCTCTCTGCAATAAAAACAGCGGATTATATAGTTTCTTGTACTGAGGATAATGGAAAAATACCCGCAATATATAATGGGGCCCCTTCAGAAAATATACATGTTTTTGTTCTCCCAGCTCTAATGCAGGCTTCAAGAGTTTTTGGGATTCAAAAATATGCTGACTCAGCTAAAAAGTCAGCCTTATATTATAAAAGTGTGCCGAATATTTTAAATGAGAATACGATGATACATTTTTTGGCCTACATATTAGATGGATTTATAGATTTAGGCCAGAAGGAATTTGTATACGAAACTGTTAAAAAAATTTTTTCACGTCAAAATTTAAACGGTAAAATAAATGCATATCCCAACGTTAATTGGTCCTGTAGCACTGGAGTTGCGCAATTGGCTATTATTGCTTATAAATTGGGCCTAAAAGGAGAGGGTGATAGGGCACTGGAGTATATGTGTAATTTGCAAAATTTTTCTGGCGGATTCTTTGGCAGTTATGGCTTGATGGCTAGATATTTTAGAAGTGAAGAGATATCATGGGCGAATAAATTTTTTATTGACGCAGTTATCCTTAAAAAAATTATAAATAAAAACTAATTATAAAAATATGAAAACAGTAATTTTAGGTGCGGGAATGGGTAGCAGGTTAAAAAAAATGACACCAAAGCCATTGGTCATTTTAAAAAATGATAAAAATATTTTAGATTATCAGTTAGAAAAAATTTTAAAACTTTCAGATAATAATGATATTATTGTGGTTGTTGGATATAAAAAAGAAGAAATAACGAATAAGTATCCTCAATTAACGTATGTATTTAATGAAAGATATTCACAAACTAATACTGGCAAGAGTCTTCTCTTGGCTTTAGAGAGCACAGAGCCACAGGATATTCTATGGATTAACGGAGATATTTTTTTTGAGGAGGGGATCCTGCCAAAACTTTTGGAAGTTAATAATTCTTGTGTTCTTGTTGACCAAAAAAAATGTAGTGATGAAGAAGTGAGATATGATCTCGATGATCAGGGTTATATAAAGAATATCTCTAAAGTTGTAGAGAAAGGAGTGGGTGAGGCGTTGGGAATTAATTTCATTAAAAAAGAAGATTTTAGTACATTTAAGAAACATCTAGATTTAATTAATGATAATGATTATTTTGAGAAGGCGTTAGAGAATATGATAAGAGCGGATGGAGTTAAGGTACTGCCGGTTAGTGTGGGTGATTTATTTTGTCAGGAAATAGATTTTCCATCCGATCTTGAGAATGTGCAAAAATATTTATTTAAAGGTTGATAATATGACAATAAAATTTAAATTAAAGGATGTTGATAAAAAACCGAATTGGATTGCGCCATGGTTTGGTTTTATATTTTATGAACCAGTTTCAGAATTTTTAACATGGGTAACGGCGAATTTTACAAATCTTACCCCGAATCAGATCACCTATATTTCTTTTTTAACTGGGCTTGCGTCCGCTTATTGTTTTCTTCAAGGGACTTATTTTTATATTATAGTTGGCTGTATAATATTTTTATTCAGTTATCTTCTTGATTGGGTGGATGGGCGTCTTGCTCGTCTGAAAAAAGTTGAGAGTAATTTTGGGGGATATATTGATTCAATGCTCGATCAATTTAAATTCTTTATAATTGTTATGTTTTTAGTCCAGGGACAATATATGATACACAAGGACATTTTGTTCTTTTGGTTTGGGTCAATATTTATTCTTCTGCATTTGACTCATTGGATAAATGAATATGAAATAAATACAGTAAGGTCTAGATTTATTAAAAAGGGATTTGTACCAAACGCTTCAATCGGTAATAATAAATTACACACTATACATAAGATAAAATTATATTTTGATTCAAGAAGAATCTCGATCATGCCGACATTCGTAGAATCAGATACGGTCGCGTTTTTTATTTTTCCATTATTGATGCAAATAAAAATTGGCTTAATAATTGCATCTGTGATCCTAGTCCTTGATATTCTAGCTAAGGCTGTATACTTTTTCGCCTTCACGTTGCCAGAAATGAAAAATAATACATCTAATGCATAAAAAATTAATTTGTATAATTTTAGGAACGCGGCCTGAAGTAATAAAGATGTCACCGATAATTAGAGAGTGCCAAAAAAGGAAACTCGATTTTTTTGTTCTACATACCAATCAACATTACTCAAAAAATTTAGACGACATATTTTTTGAGGAATTAAATTTGCCAAAACCAAAGTATAATTTAGGTGTTGGATCTGGGACGCACGTACAGCAAATAGGGAAGATGATGTCTGGAATTGAAGAAATCTTTATTAAAGAAAAACCTGATATAGTGTTGGTGGAAGGTGATACAAACACCGTATTAGCTGGGGCCTTAGTTTCTGTTAAGATGGATATAAAAATAGGGCACATTGAAGCAGGCTTGAGGTCATATTTTAATGGAATGCCAGAGGAGATTAACCGGGTTTTAACTGATCATTGTTCTTCTGTTCTTTTTGCCCCAACCGCTGAGGCGAAGGGTAATTTGTTAAAAGAAGGCATTTCTAAAAATAAAATCATTATATCCGGAAATACGATTGTTGACGCCGTAAATTATAATTTTAGATTAGCTGTTAGAAGATCAAGTATTTTAAAAGATATACGGATTGATGAGAAAAAATATTTTTTATTAACTTTACACCGCCAAGAAAATGTCGACTTTAAATTAAGATTGGAAAACATTATTAGAGGATTAGAATTGGTTTATAAAAAATTTGGCTTGCCGATAGTGTTTCCAATTCATCCTAGGACAAGAAAGAGAATCGATGAATTTAGTATTGAGTTGCCTGCATGGATTAGGGTAATTGAACCGGTTGGATATTTAGATTTTTTGAATTTAGAAATAAATGCAAGACTAATTTTTACTGATTCTGGGGGCGTACAAGAAGAGTCATGCATTTTAAAGGTTCCGTGCATAACCTTGAGAGACAATACGGAAAGGCCTGAAACATTGAAAATAAAAAGTAGCATTCTTGCTGGGGAAAATCCTAAAAAAATTTTAAATTCATCAGTAAAAATGATGAACAAAAATATTCAATGGAAAAATCCGTTTGGGGACGGTAAGAGCGCGGAAAGAATTATCAAAATATTGATGAATAATGACTAATAGAAAAAAAATACTTTTTGTTAGAACGAATGCTATAAATCCTGATCCAAGGTTGGAAAAAGAGGTAAAGTTTCTTTCAGATAAATATGATATTGAGGTTTTGGCCTGGGATAGAGAAAATGAGTCTAGTCGATTTGAACAAAGACAAGGGTACTCTATACGACGCTGCAGAATCATTGGAAGATATGAATCTGGTGTAAGGTTTTTAATCAAATTAATCATTTGGCAATTTTTAGAATTTGTTTGGCTTTTTAAAATTGAATTTGACGTTGTGCATGCTTGTGATTTTGACACTTTAATTCCAGCCATCATCGTAGCGAAATTACGTAGAAAAAGAATAGTTTATGATATTTTTGATTTTTACGGAGATGCGATAAGTAGGGCTCCACAATTTTTAAAAAAATTTATAAGGAATTTTGACATTTTTCTAATTAGCTTTGTGGATGCTTTAATATTGGCAGATGATAATAGGAGGAAGCAGATATATGGAGCTAAACCTAAAAAGCTGATAAGTGTTTATAATGTACCGGATGATTTATATAATCAGTTTAATGTATCAAACAAAGAAAGTAATGATTTTAATATGGTTTTTATTGGCATGATACAAAAATCTAGGGGATTCGATTCTATTACAAATGTTGTCAAAAATATGCCAGATGTTAATCTTAAAATTGGTGGATATGGTCCATATGAAAAAGAGTTATTTGGGCTTATTTTTGATGTAAAAAATATAGAATTGTTGGGTCGAATTTCCCCTTATGAAAAAGTTTTGAAAATTGAATCTGAGTCAGATTGCCTTTTTGCGCTATACGATCCGGCGATTGAAAATCATAAATATTCGAGTCCAAATAAACTTTTTGAGGCGATGATGCTTGGCAAGCCAATCATTGTCAGCAGTAATACTGGCATGGATGAATTAGTTAAAAAATATAATAATGGTATTGTTGTTGATTATAATAATGAGCAGCAATTAAGATGTGCAATTTTATGTTTAATAGAAGCTAAAAATAATAAAGACCATTCTTATGGCGAGAATGGAAGGCGCGCCTATCTCAATGCTTTCTCTCCCGATATTTTCAAAAAAGAAATTTTAAAATTATATTCAGAAATCATATAGAAATGAAAAATAATAAAGTGTCGTTTTTCCTTCCAAGTTTTGGAGCAGGAGGAGCTGAGCGGGCGTTAATTAATATCTTTAAAGGACTAAATAAAGATTCTTATACTTTGTCGCTTGTTTTAGTTGAGAAAAAAGGAGATTTTATTAGAGAGCTTCCTTCGGGGTTGGATATTATAAGTTTTGAAACCAGATCAATTATTAGAATTTTTTTTAAATTAAGATCATTTTTTTTATCAGAGAAACCCGATATTTTTATTTCAGTTTTTCCTAGACTTAGTGTTTTAGCTGTGTTGGCCAAGATTTTATCAAAAAGTGATACAAAGGTTGTCATTATTGAGCATAGTGTTTTCTCTAGCACTGCAGCTAACGCCAGAACTTTTTTTAGAAGGATTATTGCTAAATTTGTATTTCCCATTTTGATGAGAGTATTATATGGACACGCTCAACAAGTAATTTGTGTTTCGGGTGGTGTTGCAAATGACATATCAAAAATCACTGGAATTAGTAGAAATAAAATTGAGGTGATACATAATCCAATAATAGGTTCTGAGATACGCAGTCTAGCTCAAGATAACGTGTCTTTTTCGTGGATTTCAGAGCGACGTGAGCCAATTATATTGGCGGTAGGTAGGCTTGTGAAAGCAAAAGATTATCCGACCCTATTAAGGGCATTCTCTTTAATAATTAGAGAAATTCCAGCTAAGCTTATAATTATAGGTGAGGGTGAGGAAAAAATAGAGCTTGAAAAGTTTGTAATCAAATTAAACATTGCAGATAGTGTAGCCTTTTTGGGGTTTCAAAGTAATCCATATAAATATATGGCCAAGTCATCAGTGTTTGTTCTTTCTTCAATCCAAGAAGGTTTTCCAACTGTTATTGCAGAGGCTATGGCCAGCGGAGTTCCAGTTGTGTCTACTAATTGTAAGTCGGGCCCCTCTGAGATTATTAAAGATGGAGAAAATGGATTGTTGGTGCCGGTGGGCGACAGCAAGACATTGTCTAAGGCGATATTGAAATTATTAAATAATTTGGATCTTGGGCGGACGATATCAGAAAATGGTAAAAAAACATCAGAAAATTTTTCCATAAATATTATTGTACGACAATATGAAGAAATTATAAATAAGTTATTAAAAAAATAATATGAAAAAGAGTTTACTAAACTATATTTGTTGCCCCACTTGTAAGAAAGAATTTAGTCTTTCAATTTTTAAAGATAAAGATGGAGAGGTGTTAGAGGGCGCGCTTAAATGTTCTTGTGGTAAGTCGTTTCCAATAATTAATAGTATTCCTAGGGTCTTGCCGGACAATTTAATGGAAACGGTAGAATCAAGGTTTCCTGAATTTTTTTCAAAACATAAGGAATTTTTTAATGGAATACGCAAAGGGAGCGTATCTTTTGAGTCGGTCAAAAAAGAAAAAACTTCGAAGAGCTTTGGATTTGAATGGGAAAAATTTTCTGATATGAGAGGTGAGTGGGAGAAGAATTTTAATTTTTATTTTGAGCCGGCCGATAAAAATGACTTTCAAAATAATATAGCTTTAGAGTTGGGTTGTGGGAATGGCAGACATACATTTTATGCGGCAAAACTTTTTAAAGAGTTAATATCCGTTGATTTGAGTAGCGCCGTTGATGTGGCTTATCTAAATAATAGACAATATAAAAATACACACTTTATACAGGTAGATATTTATTATTTACCGTTTAAGGATAAGTTTTTTGATTTTGTTTTCTGTATCGGGGTATTACATCATTTGCCAACCCCAGAAGAAGGTTTTAAAAAATTAGTTAATCTATTAAATAGCGGTGGGGGGATATTAATTTATGTTTATCATAGTTTTTCAAAAACAATGTTTAAATATTATCTGCTGAGAGCTGTAAATTTTTTCCGCCGTTTTACGACAAAAATTTCTCATAAACTTCTTTATATTTTGTCATATCCTATGGCGATTTCATCTTATTTAGTTTTAGTGTTACCATATAAATTTATTTTTAGAAGATTTATTAAAAGCGGATGGCCGTTGGGGGCATATGCGGATTACTCATTTTTTGTTATGTTAAATGATACGTTTGACCGTTTTTCGGCCCCTATAGAAAACAGATATTCAAAAGAGCAAATATTAGAGTGGTTCAACAAAGCCCATCTTAAAGATATAAAAATTATGGGCGGGACGGGTTGGAGAGTTTTTGGAAAGAATATTAATTAAGTTTTTAAAGCATGTGTGGAATAACGGGAGTCTATAATTTAGATGAAAGGAAAGCAGATCCTATTTTATTGAAAAGCATGACGGATTGTCTCAGGCATAGGGGCCCTGATGATAGTGGTATTTATGTAGATCAAAATGTTGGATTAGGGCATGCAAGATTGTCTATTTTGGATCTTTCTCCTGCGGGGCATCAACCAATGTCAAATGACGACCAGACAATTTGGGTCACGTTTAATGGAGAAATATACAACTTCCAGGAAATTCGTAAAGAATTGGAACAAAAAGGATACAAATTTAAAAGCAATTCTGATACAGAAGTAATAATAAAATCATATGAAGAGTGGGGTTTGAAGGCTGTTGAGAAATACCGGGGGATGTTTGCTTTTGCTATTTGGGATAAGAAAAGGGAGAAACTTTATTTGGTTAGAGATAGGGCGGGAGTAAAACCATTGTATTATTATATAAATAATGAAGTTTTTTTGTTTAGTTCTGAATTAAAAAGCTTTCATAAGCATCCAAATTTTAAAAAAGAAATTAATTTTGATGCTTTAGCTTTATTTTTACAGTTCGGATATATTTTAGCCCCTCATACAATTTTTAAGAATGCTTATAAGGTAAAACCTGGACATTATTTGGAGGTTGATAAAAATGGAAAAATTGAAGAAACAAAATATTGGGATATTGTTGATTTTTATTTGGCGAGCCCTATTGATAAGTCAGAAGATGAAATTGAAAAAGAGCTAGAGCAAATTTTAACAGAGTCTTTCAAATATCGGTTAGTTTCAGATGTTCCTGTGGGAATTTTTTTATCTGGAGGAATAGATTCAAGTTTAGTTACGGCTATTTTACAAAGTAATTCCAAGACTCCAATAAAAACATTTACAATTGGTTTTCATGAAAAAGGATATGATGAGGCTCCATATGCCAAAAAAATTGCTGAATATTTAAAAACAGATCACCATGAGCTTTATTGTACCGCGAAAGATGCCATGGAAATTGTTGCTAAATTTTCAGAGATATATGATGAACCTTTTGGAGATAGTTCTGGAATTCCAACATATCTAATTTCTAAATTTGCCAGGCAGGAGGTGAAAGTTGCGTTGTCAGCCGACGCAGGAGACGAGCTTTTTTGCGGATACTCAAAGTATGAAGCGCTTAATGCATATTATAAATTAATCCAGAAGTTGCCCAAGTTTGCACTTTATATTGGGTCTTTATATTCATCTTTATTTTCTCCAGAAATTATAGGAATAATGTACAAATCCATATCTTTTCTTTTGCCAAAATATACAAATCTTGAAGGGAAGATCTATAAGCTCAAAAACATGTTAAGATATAAGAATGATGATTTGAGAGGGATATTTATGAATAGTGCTAGTTATTGGACTGAAAACCAAGTTGAAAAACTTATTAGAAAAAAAAATAATATTGAAGATAATTTTTTTGACTTTAAAGAAGTCCAAAAGTTACCTCTATTATCTCAAATGCAGGCTGTAGATTATAAAACATATCTTTGTGATGACATTTTTGTAAAGACTGATAGAGCAACTATGGCCACGAGTTTAGAGGTAAGAGATCCTTTGGTTGATCATAAAATAGCCGAATATATTGCTCGTGTCCCAGTGAATTTGAAATATAAAAATGGAGAGAGTAAATATATTCTGCGAAAAATACTTTACAAATATGTGCCAAAAAATTTATTAGATAGACCGAAACAAGGATTTGAAATTCCAATAGATAATTGGTTAAAAAATGACCTTAGGGGTGTTTTAGAGAAATATCTTTCAGAGGATAATATAAAAAAGCAGGGAATTTTTGATGAAGAATATATCAAAAAAAGTTTAAATAAGTATTTATCTGGCAAAGCAGATTTTGCATATAAATTTTGGTTTTTATTAGTATTTCAAATGTGGTATGAGAAATGGATGTATTAGCATTTTATGAAAATTTTAGATTTTATTAAAAAACATAAAATATTAAGCCTTTTTATATCAGTTTTTGTTATACATGCATTTTTTGTTATAGTTATGAATAATTTTAATCTTCAGCCATTTTTCAGCGGTGGAGATGATGTAATGTACAATAGAAGCGCCGTAGAAATATCTCAGGAGTTCAGTAAGGGAAATTTTTCATTAGAATCAATAAAAATATTATATCCGGACGTTTATCTTCTTCATTTTTACCCGATACTAATAGGTGTTGTATATACTATTTTTTCTCCTAATATTATTTTTGGAGAATTATTCAATGCTATTTTGTGCGCCATGGTTTCATTGTTTGTCTATTGGATAATTATTGAACTCAACGGGTCAGTCAGAAAGGCTTTTGTGACGGGATTTATAGTATCTTTATATCCAAGTTTGGCACTTGATGGAGCATTGTTGTTGAAGGACGCATTAACGGCCTGTTTAGCTCTCTCAATTTTACTTTTAATTATTAAATTAATTAAATGCTTTGATTTTTGGCAGTTTGCATTGTTATATCTGTTGCTTATACCCATAATTAATCTTAGGTTTTATTTAGGTTATGCATTAATGTCGACTTTTATATTTTGCTGGTTTTTGTTTCACAAAAATATAAAATTTAAAAAAAGAATTTTGTATACAATTATAATAAATTTAAACCTATATTTAGTAGATTTTTTCATGAGTTGCTGAGTTGCATAGTTGTTGTAACTATGTTGGCTATGTTGTAATAACTTACCTTCTCCTTTTTCAAAACGCAAGGCAATAATAAATAAAACATCAATTAGCATTTTAACTATCATTTTAATAATTTTATTACAATCATAAATTTTTACAAACAAATACTTAAAAACATGAGCTATATAAAGGTTTTAAAGGTTACTTAAAATAAAAGGTGAATGATGTCATTCCAC
>Ga0209083_1004758_pt1 | contig 10084 bp, 18 predicted proteins | sample AM7aDNAmetaG_FD_184132 | JGI IMG/M metagenome (GOLD analysis project Ga0209083, IMG submission 184132) | Freshwater microbial communities from Finland to study Microbial Dark Matter (Phase II) - AM7a DNA metaG (SPAdes) (version 3) | ecosystem: Environmental > Aquatic > Freshwater > Lake ...
ATTTGTATATCACACATCAAAAAATTATTGGCATGATATTTGTATATCACACATCAAAAAATTATTGGCATGATATTTGTATATCACACATCAAAAAATTATTGGCATGATATTTGTATATCACACATCAAAAAATTATTGGCATGATATTTGTATATCACACACCAAAAAAATGTTGGCATGATATTTGTATATCACACACATCAAAAAATTAAAGTGGTAATTTAACCATTGACAAGTCGTATTATAATTATTATAATACCACTATTTGCGTTTGCGTTAGCACGTTCAACTAACATAGATCCGTCTATGTTATCAATATATTGATAACAGAAATAAAAAAACCCTACTATTATGTAGGGTTTTTTAAGAGTGGGAATTGAGTTATGTGGGAATTACATAACTCAATTCATTACATACATTCTGAATATGTTTTTCAATAGAAATTCGTTCATTGATCAGATCAATTGAACATTGTTCAAAGTCTTGAATTATTTTTTTGATATCATTCACATCATGAACTCCGACAGTCGTTGTTTGTTGTAACAACAAACAAAATAATGAATTGTTATTACTTCGTTCCGATGATTTAAAAAAAATTCTCGTTGCATTTTTTCCTGCATCATTTAAATAGACATAAGTGTCTATTCTGAATTTGATGTCAAACCAGGATACTTTGATCGTTTTTTCTACTATTGCCGCCATGTGCTAAACTCCAAAAAAATAAAATTAAAAAAAATAAAAACTAAAGTCGTATTATAATCATTATAATACCACGTGTCAATGGTTATTTTACAAGCGGCTTTGATGCCACTTGTAAAACTTTTTAGTTAGAGCCGATCTCATATATGAGAACGGATACGCGCGGCTTGGTTTTCGCAAGTGATGAAAGTACTCGCGTATGTCGTCTGTTGGATACCAACGTCCAGCCGAATCGAATCTACCGAGTTCTGACAACTCCGAATACTCGTATTTTGTTTTTTCTACTGTAGTAGTAGTCATTTTAAACTCCAAAAATAAAAAATTAAAAATTAAAGTGGTATTATAATCATTATAATACGACTTGTCAATTGTTATTTTAACTCCAAAAACAAAAAATAAAAAATTAAAAATTAAAGTGGTATTATAATCATTATAATACGACTTGTCAAGAAGAAGAATATTATTTTAAATCTAATAATAATAATAATCGTTATCATCGTCAATTAACATAGAATCTATGTTATCAATATATTAGATAATTTTCAGTAACAGAATTAACAAAACCTTTTTGCTTTCAGGTTTTGTTAATTCGACCCAATAATTATCAGGTAATTATATTATTTTTGGATTCGTTTTGATATATCAATACGGCTAAATCGTATTGATCTTGATCTAAAATAATATACTCGTAATCGAGAAAATAAATAGCATCAATACCATTATCTTTTAAGAGATTGGTATTAACATTTTTATTTTTGAGGATATTATTTTTGAATTTTTCATATACTTCACTAATATTATGATATTCTACTCCATTTATAAACCAGTATCGATTTTCATATATTAAATATTCGACATCACCGTCGTGAAAAATAACTGCTGGCAAGTTATTGTCTCGGTGTGGTATGTCATTTTCATACCAAACTTTGGTACCATTTTTATTTTTCACGGCTGGTTCATCATCGAATGAATGTATTGTGTAATCATCATCATCGTCGATGTATCCAGTTACAATTGTTCCATCCTTATATTTTTTTATTATTTTTTTTGATGCGTTTGATGCTACAGTAATATTTTTCATTTTATTCTCTCTTCTAGTTAATGTTAGATATATTATAAGTTAAATATTACTAGTTGTCAAATGAAATTAACAGCGTGTTATTTAAAACTTAACTCATTTGTCAAGTTATAATATTTAACTTATAATATATCTATAACGCAGCCCCGGTGGGTTGTGTACATGTCACGATAATATAAAAGTATAATGTTTAATCTGATTTTAGCAATGTATCTTCATCTAAAGTAGCATTATCTAAAGAATCATTATCTAAAGTAGCATATCTTAAATCCGCATTATCTAAAATTGCATGACTTAAATCAGCACCACTTAAAATGGCATGACTTAAATCAGCACTTTTTAAACCGGCATATCTTAAATCCGCACCACTTAAAATGGCATGTCTTAAATACGCACCACTTAAATCCACGTCAAATAAATCCGCATTATCTAAAATTGCATGACTTAAATCAGCATTATACAAAATGGCATAACTTAAAACAGCATCACTTAAAATGGCATGACTTAAATCAGCATTAGTTAAATCAGAATTTCTTAAATCAGCACCACTTAAATTGATATTGCTTAAATTGATATTGCTTAAATCAACATCTCTCAATTCAATATTTTTTAAATTAATACCTTTTTTAACTGCTTCTTCTACCGTTTTTTTATAAGTATTATCAATGCAAGTATGACTGAAAATAATTTCACCAAAGGTATCTTCAAGTTTCATTTTTTTCATTTTTTATACTCTTCTAGTTAATGTTAAGATATATTATAAGTTAAATATTATAACTTGTCAATTGTTATTTTAGCATTATCTAAAGAATCATTATCTAAATCCGCATTATCTAAATCCGCATTATCTAAAGAATCATTATCTAAAATGGCATGACTTAAATTCACATTATATAAATCAGCACCACTTAAAATGGCATGACTTAAATCAGTACAATTTAAAATGGCACCACTTAAAATGGCATGACTTAAATCAGCACCACTTAAAATGGCATGACTTAAATCAGTACAATTTAAAATGGCACCACTTAAATCAGCACCACTTAAAATGGCATGACTTAAATCAGCATTATATAACATGGCATATATTAAATCCACCTTAGTTAAAATTGCATGACTTAAAATGGCATGACTTAAATCCACGTCAAATAAATCAGCACCACTTAACATTGCATGACTTAAATCAGTACCACTTAAATCAGCACCACTCAAATTGATATTGCTTAAATTGATATTGCTTAAATCTGCATCTCTCAATTCAAGATTTCTCAAAACTATACCTTTTTTAACGGCTTCCTCTACCGTTTTTTTATAAGTATTATCAATACACGTATGACTAAATATAATGTCACTCGATGTATTTTCAAGTTTCAGTGTTTTCATTTTTTATACTCTTATCCTAGTTAATGTTAGATATATTATAAGTTAAATATTACCAGTTGTCAAATGAAATTAACAGCGTGTTATTTAAAACTTAACTCAAAGTCTTTGATAACGGGCTGAAAACTAATGTTATCAGTTGTATTTTTAATTATATTATATTACCGTCTTCATCAAATTCATATTCATATGCATATGCATATTCTTCAAATACTTCCATACTTGTCTGATAATCATATGCACGTTCTAATCTTTTATAAAGAACTTTCATTAAATTCTTTAATTCATATTCAAGTTTATCAACTTCATCGCTATTATAAAAATTATCTGAATGATCAAAACTAGCAGTATTTTCATGATCATAATTACTATTGGAATGTGTAATATTAGTGGTTACACTATAAAAATATTTACGTTGTATCTGTTGTAATTCGTTACCAATTTCAAATAATTCAGTGTCCAATGGAGAATATTCTTTTAATTTTTGTTTCCATCCTTTGTTATATGAATACCCACCCGTAAACATAGCACCGTCACCTTGTGACCAAAAACCAGAATAATATATATTATCAATCTCAATACCCATTAATTCCATTTGTGTTTTAAAATCTTCCATTACACATTCAGCATAATCATCAAAATCAAAGTTATTATTATAATCACTCAATGCCTTTTCTTTTGATGCTTGCGATAATTCATTAATTTTCATTTTCTTTTCTCTAATAGGTTAATGTTAGATATATTATAAGTTAATTATTACCACTTGTCAAAATAAATCCTTATATTTTAACCTATTGACTATATTTGACAATTCACCAGAATTAATTAATTCAATTGCCTCCTCTAATGATAGCACACGAACAATAGTTGTCGCACACTTACCCCTTGTCTTACCCCTTTTTATAAAACGAAAGCATTTAATCTCACATCTTGGAGTCTTGCTCTTGTCTAAGAACGTCAGACCTAATTTACGAGCTTCTGATCTGGCATATTTTAGTGTTTCATTATAACTCATTTTTATCTCTCTTATCTGGTTAATGTTAGATATATTATAATATTAATATTATGACTTGTCAAGAAGAATATTATTTTAAATCTAATATCGTAAAAGTTAAAGTTGTTGTAGAAGCAGTCATGTTAAACTCCAAAAAAAAAATTAAAAACTAAAGTCGTATTATAAATTAATTATTATGACTTGTCAATTGTTATTTTAACTCCAAAAACAAAAAATTAAAGTCGTATTATAATCATTATAATACGACTTGTCAATAAGAATATTATTTTAAATCTAATAATAATAGTTATCATCAATTAACATTGCCGGATCTATATTATCAATATATTCGATAATTTGCGGTAACAGAAATAAAAAAACCTTTTTGCTTTCAGGTTTTGTTAATTCGACCCAATAATTATCAGGTCTGGCGGGATTTTCGTTCAATTCCCCACCGTTCAAAATTTCAGTATCTAACAATACCTTTATTTGTATGACATCCTCAAAAGTTAATACAAATAAATCCATATCAAACGAATACGGAATTTTTATGAAGATATCCACCTTACTGGGCGAATATGGATAATTGACAAACTTGTCAATTATTGTATCATCCGTGCATAATTCGTGCAACTCCACTATGAATGCATCAGATTCTTCATCTATGATTAATTTATTCATTTTTTATTCTCTCTTCTCTCTTCTAGTTAATGTTAGATATATTATAAATTAATTATTATGACTTGTCAAATTTATTTTAGCATTATCTAAATTAGCATATCTTAAATCCGCCTTAGTTAAAATGACATGACTTAAATCAGCACCACTTAAATCAGCCTTAGTTAAAATGGCATGACTTAAATCCGCCTTAGTTAAATTGACTTTTCTTAAAATGGCATGACTTAAATCCGCATTATCTAAATCCGCATTATCTAAATTAGCATATCTTAAAATGGCATGACTTAAATCCGCATATCTTAAATCCGCATATCTTAAATCCGCCTTAGTTAAAATGACATGACTTAAATCCGCATATCTTAAATCCGCCTTAGTTAAAATGGCATAACTTAAATCAGCACCACTTAAATTAACGTCATATAACGTGGAATCCGTTAAAATGGCATGACTTAAATCAGTACCACTTAAATCAGCACCACTAAAATTGATATTGCTTAAATTGATATTGCTTAAATCTGCATCTCTCAATTCAAGATTTCTTAAATCAATACCTTTTTTAACGGCTTCCTCTACCGTTTTTTTATAAGTATTATCAATACACGTATGACTGAAAATAATTTCATAAAATGTATCTTCAAGTTTCAGTGTCTTCATTTTCTTTTCTCTTATCTAGTTAATGTTAGATATATTATAAGTTAAATATTATAACTTGTCAAATGATATTAACAGCGTGTTATTTAAAACTCAACTGAATAATTACTTTGAAAATATAATCTTTCCACCCCCCACCACCATTCTAACATATTTTCATCCATTTTAGTAATTTCTTCATCAGAAAATGATTTCCATTTGGTAATAGTACATCGTATATATTCAATCGCTAACATATCTTTAATATTGGCAATTGTATTGAAAATATTTCTTCAATGATATGTTTGATAAATCAACACCACAGTTAAATTTGAATTAGTTAAATTAGCAAAACTTAAATCAGAATGACTTAAATTAGCACGACCTAAATCAATACCTCTTATATTTCAAAAACGCAAAACTTAAATCAATCCCATTCTTCACGGCTTCCTCTACCGTTTTTGTATAATTATTATCATCACATTCATTAATGTCACCCGATGTATTTTTAATAGTGATTGTTATTCCAATTCGTTAATGTTAAGATTATTATAATATTATGACTTGTCATCATTTAATATAAAATCTGGTATACTTCTATTTTTCCACTTATGAATTTTAATCTTTTCGTGTATATAATAATTCTGATATGATTTAATAACATCATTACTTATTTTATATTTATCTGGCATAGCTAACGTTGGTGGTGTGAAATCACCAAAGGGAATATTATTGGGTAAATTATATAACATATCAATTAAACCAATCCGTTCACATTTATGTAACTTCTCATATCTGAACGTATATTCTTTGCTTAATTCTACTAATAAGTCCAATAACCATAGATAATTTTTATCGGATTCTCTAGCCCATATTACACTTGGGTGGTTCATATGAGTTGCTTTATATAATAGATATTCTCTATTATCGGGCAGTATATATAAACAACCATCTAATATCCTATGAGTTGTAGATAAAATTTGACAATATTCCAATATCATTTTAACACAATGTTTGTCACAATGATACTCAGAACATAGTTTTGGATTATGACTTAAATAAAATATATTCATTAGTTGATAAAAAAATTATAAAAAAACCCTACATAATAGTAGGGGTTTTTTAAGAGTGGGAATTAATATGTTGTTGTAATATAACTCAATTCATTACATATTAATAATGTATCTTGTTCAATCAAAATCAGTTCATTTATAATATCAATTGATTTTTCTTCCATTTCTTGAATCATTTTTTTGATATTATTTGTATCATGAACTATCATTGTGTTTTTATATAACACAAAATAACTCACAAATGAATTATTATTTCGTAGCGATGATGATTTAAACTTTAATTCAACCACCGGTTTCCCATGATCATTTAAATAGACATCAATGTCAATTTGAAATTTAATATCATACTCATACACTGCTATGTTAATTGTTTTTTCTACTGTCATAATATTCTCTATTCTAGTTAATTAAAGTCGTATTATAATATAAATATTATTATTAGTTGTCAATAATATTTAAAGCTTCACGTTTTGCTTTTAATTTAGCACGTTCAACAAATGATAATTCCAGATTATCATTTAAATTTTCTTCTGGTTTATCATTTAAATTTTCTTCTGGTGGTTTTTGTACAATATTACCTTGTAAATCCACTTTAATAAAATTATCAGTAATGCGTTTACGAATAACTGATTTATTTGAATGTTTTTTGTTTGGTTCTGCTAAAAAATCCATAATAATTTGTTGCGATTCAGAATCTTGAAAATCTGGCAATTTTAATAAAATAGCCGCACCATGTATTTTAGTAACTGGTGTGATAAATTCAACTGGTTTAACATTTTTCATTTGATACATACGCATTCGATTATTAAAACCTTGTACTGTTCTAGTACCATCAGATTTTGTCGCTAATGCTATCACCTCATATAATTTAGTTGAATCATTAGGCTGGGCAGTCAATTCACTTAACGAATTCACGACTCGTTTATTGATTTTTGGAATTAATAATTTTAGTTCTTTGTTTTGTTTATTATTTAGTTGATTAATTAAATCTTTTGCGGCATTATATTCAGTTGTATCATCAATTTCTGAAATACAACGGATTGATGATAATGATGTTAATGCTTTGTTCAATGATGTTAGTGCTGTTTTATACATTTGTTATTTCTCTTCTATAAGTTATTAATATATAATTGTATTCATCAGTATTTAGTCAATTGTTAAATACTGATGAATACTCAATTTTCACTATGATGTTATGCCACACAAACTTCTTCTTGTGAATTATTATTATCCAGTTTGATTTTACTTTCTAAACTTGATAAACCACCCAGTGCAATTAATTCTTGGACTTTATCATAATGTTCTTTTAAAATCATACCATTATGATTTACATATCCATCCCAATGACAATAAATAGTTGGTATTGTCATTATTTACCCACCTTATTATAATTTACTATACCAACATTTTTTATATACATATACAATAATCAATCCGGAAATCGTTACTGGTAATGAACCAATCAATAATTGATATTGTCCTGTAATAATTGGTAATATCGTTAGTGATAGTGCTGTTATGAATAAACATAATATTGATAATTTTATTTTCATTTTATTTTCTCTTTGTTGTTAATGTAGGTATATTATAATATAAATGTTATTAGTTGTCAATAATATTTCAATACGGCTAAATTGTATTGGTCTTGATCCAGAATAATATACTCAATACCGAGTATATAAATAACATCAATACCATTATCATTCAATATATTAACATTTGCTACATTGTATAATTTGATGATATTATTTTTGAATTTTTCTTTAAGTTCATTATACCTGTATTCAGTATCATTTATAAACCAATATCTTTCATCATTTTTAAAAAATTCATAATAACTATCATCTGGATAAACACTATCTGGATAAACACCAACTGGATAAATAACTGCTGGATTTTGATTATCTCTATGTAGTTTACCATCCTTATACCAAAATTTAGTACCATCCTTATAAATTAGTGCTGGTTCATCATCAAATGAATGATATATGAATTTACCTTTTTTATCAGAAAGATATCCAGTGTATATAACATTTTGATATTCTTTTATTACTTTTTCTCTTGTTATCATTAAATTTTCTTATTACTTTTTATTTATTCATTGGATATAATGTTAAGATATATTATAAGTTAAATATTATAACTTGTCAAATGATATTAACCGCGTGTTATTTAAAACTTAACTCAATTCCTTAATGATATGTTTGATAAATCAACACCACTTAAATTAACATCATATAAATCCGCATTAATTAAAATGGCATGACTTAAATTCGCCTTAGTTAAAATGGCATATCTTAAATTCGCCTTAGTTAAAATGGCATGACTTAAATCAGCACCTTTTAAATTAACGTCATATAACGTGGAATCCGTTAAATTGACTTTTCTTAAATCAGCACCACTTAAATCAGTACCACTTAAATTAGATCCAGTCAAATCAACATCACTCAATTTGATATTGCTTAAATCTGCATCTCTCAACTCAAGATTTCTTAAATCAATACCTTTTTTAACGGCTTCCTCTACCGTTTTTTTATAAGTATTATCAATACAAGTATGACTGAAAATAATTGCATAAGATGTATCTTCAAGTTTCAGTGTTTTCATTTTCTTTTCTATTATCTAGTTAATGTTAGATATATTATAAGTTAAATATTATGACTTGTCAAATTTATTTTAGCATTATCTAAATTAGCATATCTTAAAATGGCATGACTTAAATTCGCCTTAGTTAAAATGGCATATCTTAAATTCGCATTAGTTAAAATGGCATGACTTAAATCAGCACCACTTAAATTAACGTTATATAAATCCGCATTAATTAAAATGGCATGACTTAAATTCGCCTTAGTTAAAATGGCATATCTTAAATTCGCATTAGTTAAAATGGCATGACTTAAATCAGCACCTTTTAAATTAACGTCATATAAAATGGCATATCTTAAATCCGCCTTAGTTAAAATGGCATGACTTAAATCAGAACCAGTCAGATCAACGTCATATAACGTGGAATCCGTTAAATTGACTTTTCTTAAATCAGCACCACTTAAATCAGTACCACTTAAATTAGTACCAGTTAAATCAACATCTCTCAATTTGATATTGCTTAAATCTGCATCTCTCAACTCAAGATTTCTTAAATCAATACCTTTTTTAACGGCTTCCACTACCGTTTTTTTATAAGTATTATCAATACAAGTATGACTGAAAATAATTTCACCCGATGTATCTTCAAGTTTCATTTTTTTCATTTTCTTTTCTCTTATCTAGTTAATGTTAGATATATTATAAATTAATTATTATGACTTGTCAAAATATTCCGAAATAATACCCGTTATGTTTATTATAATCATGTCTTAAATATGCATCCCACACTCTTTGCCAATCAATACAGTCAATTATAAATGATGGTAAATCATTAAGATTTATCAGGTTTTCGCATGCACTCTTCGAAAATTCTTCTTCACTGTCATATTCACCAATATAACAGTCAATAATATCATCCAGTGATATATCCAGATATAATGCTGCATCTATTGCGGCATTCGG
>Ga0209083_1004763_pt1 | contig 10078 bp, 8 predicted proteins | sample AM7aDNAmetaG_FD_184132 | JGI IMG/M metagenome (GOLD analysis project Ga0209083, IMG submission 184132) | Freshwater microbial communities from Finland to study Microbial Dark Matter (Phase II) - AM7a DNA metaG (SPAdes) (version 3) | ecosystem: Environmental > Aquatic > Freshwater > Lake ...
ACACTCCGTTCCGATGGCTTTCAGGTCGTCCTGAGAAACGGCTTTGACAGTGCCCTGGGTGGCCACCGGCATGAAGACAGGAGTGTGAACCACGCCGCTTGCGGTTTTTAGACGGCATATGCGGGCGCGGGTCGAGAGATCGTTTTTGATAACTTCGAAGTGTTTCATAAAAATAATGTGCCACCATTATGCTAATTATTGCTGATTCCTGCCCCGCTGTCGTACTAGCTTATAAACATCGCGTCGCCATAGGAATAGAACCTGTATTTTTTATCCACGGCCTCTTTATATGCATTAAAAAGAAGGTTCCGGCCTGCGAACGCGGCGGTCATGTAGAGCGGCGCGGAAGAGGGCACGTGCAGATTAGTGAGGAAAGCACCCGCGATTTTAAACCTGTAGCCCGGATAGATGAAGAGTCCGGCTTGCCCCTCACCCGGCAGGAGCCTCCCGGACTCGTCCGAAAAAGTTTCCAAAGTCCTCATGGACGAAGTTCCAACTGCTATTATCCTGCGTCCTCTTCCCTTTGCGGAATTGAGGGCGTCAGCAGTTTCGGCTGACAGAGAGCACTCCTCGGCAAGCATCACGTGCGCCGCCGGATCTTCGCCGCGTACGGGCTTAAACGTGCCCCAACCTATATGCAGAGTTACGTAGCGCACCTCAACGCCTTTCGCTCGTATCGCACTCAGCAGTTCAGGTGTAAAGTGGAAGCCGGCTGTCGGAGCGGCGATGGATCCTGGAACCGCGGCAAAAACTGTCTGGTAACGGGAGTCGTCAGGAGTTTCGCTTTCCCCTGCCTCGTTCTTTTTTCTTGCTTTAAGGATGTACTGAGGCAGCGGGACTTCGGCGTTATACTCCAGGTAAGCCTGGTCGAGAGGGCAAGAAAGAGTGAACAGAAAACTGCCATCCGGATTTTGACGCAAACAGACGGCTTTTGCCCCGCCTCTGCAGATAAGCGTCTGGCCGGGCTGGATCTTGCGGGCCAGCGCGCTCCATGTTTTCAGGTCCGCGCTTTCCGGCTTGATCAGCAGCAGTTCAGACTTGCCTCCCGTGGGTTTCAGGGCGGGCAGTTTAGCCTTCCAGACCTTGCTGCGGTTAAGTACCAGGATATCTCCGGGCAACAGGAGGTCCGGCAAGTCGCTAAAAACTTTGTGCTCTGTATTTTTGCCGGCGCGGTTAATGATTATAAGCCTGGAAGAGTCCCTCGGTTCAGCCGGTCTGGCCGCTATGAGGGGGTCAATGTACAAACTGTCAAATTCTGTAAGGGCGGCCTCAGTCATTAACATCCCCTATTGATGTTCCGGGGTAATACTGGCGGAGTATTTTTTTATAGTTCTTTCCGTTCAGAGCCATGTGCTTGGCGCCTTCTTGACACATCCCCACGCCGTGCCCCCAGCCGTAACCGACAAAATCCACGAACCAGCCTTTCATCTCGATATCGTACTTGTTGCTTTTAAGCACATTGGGCCCGATGATATCCCGGAACAATTTACCTTCGACCAGCTCCTCTTTCCCGTCGCGGGTGATAACCCGCAGTTTCCGGACACGGCCGCTCTTGTTGCGTTCCTCCACCCTGATCTCCTGGATGAGCCCCAGATGATAACCGCGGGCATTGAGGGCATCCTGAATAGCCTTCAGGCGAAAATTCTGGCGCCAGCGGTAATGGGGCGAATCCACGGAAAAAGGAGACTGGACCCCGCCTTTGAGCGGAGGGATATCAATATCCCAGAGCTCGGAGGCATCCTCGGTCACCCCGCCGCTATTGGCATGGAAGAAAGCGGGAAAAATCTTCCCGTTGTAGGTCAGAACCTCCCCGCGGGTCCGGCGGACGGCGACATTGGTGCGGTAACGCTCGGAATTCCTGCCGCCATAGACCTGGGAATACACGTCATTGGTCACATCGTAATCGTGAGCGGCAAACTTTTCCATGGAGTAAATGGCAAACGTCCGTGTCGCCACGGCCTGGGCCTTGATCGCCTCCAGCGGCCATTTGTCCGATATCTCGTGATACAGCACCCCGCGGATATACTGCTCAAGCTCGATGGAATTGACAACCGTGATATTCTCGCCATGGTTGTTGATGATGATGATATTCCCGCGGAAATGCTTGTCATTCACACTGACCAGATCTTCCCGGCGCGGGGCAATGATGAGGCGCACCGGATCGTACACACGGGCGCCGAGACGGAGCTTGCCTTTATCAAGGGCCACAAGGGTCGGACGCAGGCGGTTGCCCGACTCCAGCCGCGCCCCGGTCGTATAATCGACCACCTCATAGCGGCCGTCCAAGGCAATGGTGAAATGATCCTCGTCTCGCAGGACCGCCACACGGACAAGGCGTGAGTTGGCCGTGACCACCCCGGCGTCCGCCAGGAAAAGAACGGCAAGGAACAACAGCATCACGCGCAAGATCCTGGGGAAAGTCATAACTGCTCCTTCGCCCTGGCTGTGATCTCGCGGCCGCGAGATGTGCGCCGGAGAAAACCGATCTTCAACAGATAGGGCTCAACCACGTCCACGATGGTGTCCGTTTCCTCATTCAGGGTCGCGGCCAGGGCTTCGATCCCCACAGGCCCGCCATCGTACTGGTCGCGGATCACTGTCAATATCTTGCGGTCAAAACGGTCAAGGCCATGGGCATCGATATGCAGGCGTTCCATGGCTTCCTCGACGACCGGGAGGCGCAGCACCAGCCCCCCTGTCCTGACCTGGGCATAATCGCGCATGCGCTTGAGGAGGCGGTTGGCCACACGCGGGGTCCCGCGCGAACGCCGCGCCACCTCCAGGGCTGCCACGGCATCAATATCCACGTTAAGCTTGCGCGCCGAACGGCTGATGATCTCGGCCAGATCCTCGGGTTCATAAAAATCGAGGTGGTGGAAAATACCGAAACGGTCCCGGAGCGGCGAGGCCAGAAGGCCGCTGCGGGTTGTCGCGCCGATGAGCGTAAAGGGTTTGAGGCTGAAATTGATCGTCCTGGCGTAGGGCCCCTTGTCAACCACGAAATCGATCTTGAAATTCTCCATGGCCGGATAAAGGAACTCCTCGACAGTCTTGGAAAGGCGGTGGATCTCGTCGATAAAAAGGATATCCCCCTGCTCGAGGTTGGTGAGGATGCCGATAAAATCCCCGGCGCGTTCGATCGCCGGGCCCGACGTCACGGTAATGCGCCCGCCCATTTCATGGGCAATGATGTGCGCCAGGGACGTCTTGCCGAGACCGGGCGGCCCCGAAAAGAGCATGTGCTCCAGCGGTTCGCCGCGCTGACGGGCCGCTTCGATGGCGACTTTGATATTGCTGACAAGCTCTTTCTGGCCGACAAAATCGGCCAGATGCGCAGGCCGCAGCGAGAGGCTGGTGACCCGGTCCTCTTCGGTCTCCTGGGTATTGAGGGCGACACGCTTGAGTTCTTCCATCAGGCGTCCGGTTGTTGCTGAACCGCAATATTTTCCGTGTTGCGCAACAGCTCGATATCCGCGAACATGCGCTTCTGGGCAATGACCACTTCCTTCATTTTGCACAACTCCAGGACAGCCATGAACGTGACGATGAGCTCCAGCTTGTCGCGGGCCCCTTCAAAAAGTTCCCGCAGGGTCATGCTGGCACGGCCGGTGAGCAGATGCAGGATATTGTGAACCTTTTCTTCCACCGTGTACTCTTCGCGCTGGACTTCATAGGCGGACCGAACAGGCTTGTTCGCCATGGCCTGGGTCAGCGCCGTGATAAGGTCGAACAGATTCGCCTCGAAGTACACTTCCTTGGCGTCTTCCCTGAGGCCAGCCAAGGCTTCCTCATCCAGACGGCGCGGAAAAAGGTCCTGGCGCTGGTCTGCCTTCAGCCGCAGGGCTTCGGCCGCTTCCTTGATACGCTGGTATTCCTCAAGGCGGCGGACAAGCTCGGTCCGCGGGTCTTCCTCGGCCTGGACCTCGGCAGGATCCGGCGGCAGGAGCATCTTTGACTTGATCTGCAGGAGCGTGGCCGCCATGACCAGGAAATCACCGATCCCGTCCAGGTCGAGCAGCTTCATCATATCAATGTACTGGATATACTGATCCGTAACCTGGGCAATGGGAATATCGTAAATGTCGACCTCATCCTTGCGGATAAGATACAACAGAAGGTCGAGGGGGCCTTCGAATTTTTCAAGTTGGATTTTGCAGGTCATAGCCTAAAAAACCGCCTGACGGACTTCCTTCATCGTGGCCGCAGCAATAGCTCCGGCGCGCATGGCGCCATCACGCAGAACTTCCGTGATGTACCCCTTGTCGGCCAGGATCCTGACACGCGACTCCCTGATCGGGCGCAGGTACTCGATGAGCCCCTCGGCCAGGATTTTCTTGCAGTCCGTGCACCCTTTGGCCGCCCCTTCACACCAGGCACGCACTTCGGTCTCCCGGGCCGGCAGGAACGCCTTGTAATAGGCAAAAACATTGCAATCATCCGGATGGCCCGCATCTTTGAGGCGCTGACGCCTGGGGTCGGTCATCATGCCGGCGGCCTTGCGCAGGATCTCCTCGGGTGCATCGCACAGGTTGATGGTGTTCCCGTAGCTTTTGGACATTTTTCGCCCGTCGAGCCCCATCAAGCGCGGAACGGGTGTCAGGATGGCCGCACAATCCTCAAACACATCTTTTTTATAGATAAAATTGAACCGCCGGGATATTTCACGCGTCAGTTCAAGGTGCGGGAGCTGGTCCTCCCCGATAGGGACGGCCCCCGCCTTGTAAAGCAGGATGTCCGCCGCCTGGAGCACCGGATAACCCAAAAAAGCGTAGGTCTGAAGGTCGCGCGTGGTCACCTCGCGCAGTTGTTCCTTGTAGGTCGGATTGCGTTCGAGCCAGCCCAGCGGTGTCAGACACGAAAGGATCATCTGCAGTTCAAGATGCTGGGGCACATCCGACTGGACAAAGATAATGGAACGCTTGGGGTCGATCCCGCAGGCCAGCCAGTCCGCAGCCATTTCCAGGATATTCACCGCCATGCCGGCGCTGTGCTCGTACTCGCCCATGAGCGCATGCCAGTCGGCAATGGAATAAACACAACGGTGGGTATCCTGAAGCCTGACCCAGCTGTCAAGCGCGCCTACAAGGTGGCCCAGATGGAGCTTCCCCGTCGGACGCATGCCGCTGAAAACGGTCTTCATCACAATTTCCTGGCGATCTGTTCAACCTGGAACGCTTCGATGATATCCCCGACCTGGTACCCGGTGAATTTCTCCACCGAAATGCCGCATTCGAAGCCTTCACCGACTTCCTTGACATCGTCCTTGAAACGCTTGAGGGCGGAAATACGGCCCGTATGGATCGTTTCGCCGTTACGGATCACATCCACATCCATTTTCTGGCGGACACGCCCCTTAAGGATAAAGCACCCGGCCACAAGCCCGGATTTCGTCAGGTTGAAAACCTGGCGGACCTCGGCGCGCGCGATAAAATGCCGCTTGGTATCGGGCTTGAGCAGGCCTTCCAGCGCCGCCTTCATTTCGTTGACCGCATCGTAGATGATGTTGTAACGGCGGACATCCACCGGCGTTTTCTCAAGTTCGGCGTTCGCGTCGGCATTCATCCCGACGCTAAAGGCGATGATAATGGCCTTGGAGGCATGCGCCAGGATGATATCCGACGCATTGACATCGCCCACCGCATTGTGGATGAACTTGATGTTGACTTCCTTATTCGTATTGGGCACCTTGGCCAGGGACTCGCGCAGCGCCTCGAGCGACCCCTGCACATCCGCCTTGAGCACAATGTTAAGTTCCTGGACCTCACCGGCTTTTTTCTGGGCCAGAAGGTCTTCCAGCGTGATCTTGTTGGTATTCTTCAACCGGTCCACCTTGAACTTGTCCATGCGTGTCCCGGAAATATCACGCGCGATCTTCTCGGTCTCGACAACAAAAAACTTCTCGCCCGCTTCAGGCACCGCCGAAAGGCCCAGCACCTCGACAGGCATCGACGGCCCCGCGGCATGGATGTGCCGCTGATGGTCATCGAAGATGGCCTTGACCTTGCCATAATACGGTCCGACCACCACAATATCACCCTCCCGAAGCGTGCCGCCCTGGACAATGAGCGTCGCGACCGCACCGCGGCCGGGACTCAAATGGGCCTCAACCACGATCCCCGACGCCTTCTTGTCGGGATTGGCCTTCAGCTCGAGGATTTCGGCCTCCAGGAGGATCATCTCCAGCAGTCCGTCGACACCCTCTCCCGTAAGGGCTGATACAGGGGCCACAACAGTCTTGCCGCCCCATTCCTCGGGCATGAGATCATGCTCCATGAACTGTTTCTTGACCCGCTCGGGATCTGCGTCCTGACGATCGATCTTGTTAAGCGCAACAATAATGGGAACCCCTGCGGCCTTGGCATGGTCGATGGCCTCAATGGTCTGGGGCATGATGCCTTCATTGGCCGCGACCACAAGGACAACGAGGTCCGTGACGTGAGCCCCCCTGGCGCGCATCGCGGTGAACGCGGCATGGCCCGGCGTATCCAGGAACGTGATGGTCCCCTTGTTGATCGCCACCGAATAGGCGCGGATATGCTGGGTGATGCCGCCGTGTTCTGTATCCACGACCTTGGTCTTGCGGATAAAATCCATGAGGGATGTCTTGCCGTGATCGACGTGACCCATGAAGGTAACGATCGGCGCCCGGGGTTCAAGCGTCTCGGGGGCGTCTTTCGCGCTGTCATGCAGGTCGATGAGCTGTTCTTCCTGGGATTTCATCTGGACAAGGTTGTAGCCGAAAGCTTCGCATATCTTGCGGGCGATGTCCTCGCCGAGATTCTGGTTGATGTTGGCAAACATACCCATCCCCATAAGGATCTTAAGGACGGCATTGGCCTTCTCCTGGATGCGGAAGGCAAGGTCTCCGACCGTAATGGGAGTCTTGATCTCGATATCCCGCAGCGGCCCCTCGTATTTGGCGGGCCCCTGGGGCACGGAAGGCTGCAGCGGTGCGGCAGCGGCAGACGCCTGCGGTGCCAGCTGCTGGGCTGCGGCATGGGCGTTACGGGCCGCCTGGATGGCCGCCTGTTCCTCTTCCCGGCGCTTGGCCAGCGGCTTGACAGAAATAAACTGGGGTTGTTCCTTGGGTACAACCTTCTTGATAACCGTCGTGACTTTCTTCCCGTCGGCATCAGTGGTGGTGACCTGCTCTATGGTCACATTTTCAAACTGCGACATCTCATTGGGGACCACAGGAGCGGCCTCAGCGGGACCTTCGACAGACCTGGCATCAGGAGCCCTGACAACGGGCTTGGGCACCTCCATGGGCTTGGGCTCAGGCTTGGTAACAATGCGCACCGTCACATGCTCGGGCGCAGGTTCCTTGGCCTTGTCCTCGGCAGCATCTTTCGACCTGGAGGCCGCCTTCTTCTTAGGCGCCGTCGCAGGCTTTTCCCCGTGCACATCAGCCGGTTTTCGGGCCGGCGCTTTCTTCCTGGGGGCAGGCTTGGGAGCTTCCTCTTCTTTTTCCTGGGGAATGAGCCCCTTCGCCTCCAGCTCGCTCCTCAACAAGGCAAGCACCCCGGGACTCAATGCCTGGGCATCACCTTTGGCGCGCAATTTGAGCGCCTTCAGTGTTGCGAGAACGAGGTCCTCGCTGATGTTGTATTTGCTGACCAGATCCCTGACTAACATATATCGTTGTCTTTCCGGGTTTAGAACCCTAGATGCTCTTTACTCCGCGCTCCCTCGCACAAGCGGGATGGCGCACGGCGTCACTGTTCGGAAGTGGTGTCCTGGGACTCCGCATTGTCCGCAGGCTCGGCATCACCCGCCGGCTCCGGCGTGTCATCCATGCGTTGCTCGACTACCTCCTCAACAACCACTTCCACGGTCTCACCCTGCTGCTGTTTAATGTGCTCCTCCCACTGGTTGGCCGAGAAAATATCCAGCTCCCATCCCAACAGGCGCCCGGCCAGGCGGACATTCTGACCGTAACGGCCGATGGCGATGGACAACTGGTCGTCGGCCACAATGATGTTGGCCTTCTTCTCGGTGCTCAATAACTGCATCTGCGAGATCTCCGCCGGAGAAAGCGCGGCCTGGATATATTCCTTGATATCCGGGGAATAACGGACGATATCGATCTTCTCGCCGTGGAGTTCGTTGACAATATTCTTCACACGCGAACCGCGCATGCCGACACAGGCGCCCACACAGTCCACCTTTTCGTCCTTGGAATACACCGAGATCTTGGTGCGCTCCCCAGGATCGCGGGCGATGGCCTTTACCTCAATGATGCCCTCGTAGATCTCGGGAACTTCCAGTTCGAAAAGGCGTTTGACAAAATTCGGATGGGCACGGGACAGGACGATCTGCGGCCCGCGCGACTCGCGCTGGACCTCAAGGATGAAGGCACGGACGCGGTCCCCCTGCTTGAATTCTTCCTTGCCGCACAGTTCACTGCGCGGGATAACCGCCTCGGTCTTGCCGAGATCCACGATAACGCTGCCACGGTCAAAACGGTAGACACTGCCGGAAATGATCTGCCCGACACGGATGCTGTATTCGTTGTAGACAACGTCCTTTTCCGCTTCACGGATCTTCTGGAAAACGACCTGCTTGGCGGTCTGGGCCGCGATCCGCCCGAACTCGCTGGAACGAATCTCCTGGCCGTTGGCGAATGCCTGGATCTTGCCGGTCTTCAGGTCGAGCTTGGCCGTGACATCCTCTTCCTTGCCCACGGTCCAGACCTTGCGCGCAGCCGACGCCACCGCCGCCTCAACCGCCTCGATGAGAACTTCTTTGGCAATACCCTTATCGCGTTCGATCTGCTCAAGGATCGTTATCAATTCACTTTCCATAAACTCCCTCTTTTAGTTAATGATCTGCCTGGCTTTTTCTATCTTACCCATAGGGACGACCACATCTCCCTGACGTGTCTTTAAAATCGCATCCGTTTCAGACACGGCATCCAGAAGACCGGAAACCTCATGCCTGCCATTCACCTGTTCTTTCAAAAAAACCTGCACCTCGCGGCCAAGGACACGCCGCAGGTCGCGGTATCCCCTGAGGGTGCGGTCGAGGCCCGGGGATGACACCTCAAGGGTATAATTATCCCCCAGGTCCAGCCCGTTGTCCAGCGCGGCGGCAAGGCGCTTGTTGAGCGCAGCGCACGCGTCCATCCCGATGCCGCCCTCCGGCCTGTCCGCAAAGACCTGGATATGCACATCGCCCCGGTGGGCGCGCACGTTCACCTCCACGATCTCGATGGCAAGCGCAGCGCAAACAGGCTGTGCCAGCCGGGTGACACTGTCGATCAAGGTATCGAAATTTTCCATAACAGCCCCGTCCTGCCGGCGCGCTTACCGCGCCGGGATCAAAAGGCGCAGAAGATGCCCGACGGCCATATCCACCGGAACGCTCTCGACCACGCCGCTGGCACGGTCTTTGATCTCGACTTTGCCTTCCTGAAGTCCGCGCCTGCCGATGGTCACGCGGTAAGGTATGCCGATGAGGTCTGCGTCGTTAAACTTGCGTCCGGCGCTTTCGTCACGATCGTCCATTAAAACATCAATTCCCTGTTTTGTCAACCCGTCGTAAACACCCCCGGCCACAGCCATGGTTTCCGGGTCGCCGGCCTGGACCGGAAGGACCTCAACCATGAAGGGCGCCACACCCGCCGGCCAGCATATCCCCTTGGGGTCATGGCAGACTTCAATGATCGCGGCCAGCAGGCGGCTGACACCGATCCCGTAACACCCCATCACGATGGGCTGCTGCTTCCCGGTCTCATCAAGGTACAGGGCCGACATGGCCTGGGTATAACGCGTCCCCAGCTGGAAAATATGGCCGACCTCGATGGAGGCATGCTCGACACCGTTCTCATCCTTCACCTTGTCTTCACCGATGGGCGCCGGAACAAGGAATTCGTGGGAGATCTTCCCTCCCATGGCCCCGCTGTCCGCCTCGGCAATAATGGGCTTAAGGCCGCAGCGCGCAAAAATACGGGTATAGGCCTCATACATGGCGGCGTAACTTTTCTTCAGGCCGGCATCATCGGTGTCGAAGCTGTAGGCGTCTTTCATGATGAACTCACAGGCGCGCACCACGCCGAAACGGGGACGGGTCTCATCGC
>Ga0209083_1004765_pt1 | contig 10075 bp, 25 predicted proteins | sample AM7aDNAmetaG_FD_184132 | JGI IMG/M metagenome (GOLD analysis project Ga0209083, IMG submission 184132) | Freshwater microbial communities from Finland to study Microbial Dark Matter (Phase II) - AM7a DNA metaG (SPAdes) (version 3) | ecosystem: Environmental > Aquatic > Freshwater > Lake ...
TTAAGCAATGAATGATACAATAATCTATGTAAACGCTAATGAATCCTACGATGGACCTAAGATTGAGATTGGTCCACCAATAGGTATCTTCATAAAACTAGCGAATCAATCTGAATTAACTTTCTTATAGGGATAATAAAACATGAAATGGTTTAAAAATGTCAATGGTTTTACGGAACAAGAAGAACACACAGTCGAGTCTATTCGTGAAACTGCAAAACAAGATGTTGAAATGAATATGTACAGAGATCGTGAAGCAACTTTCGAAAAAGAGAAAGATTCGAATCTCTATCTTGCATTTCTAAGTAATTATAAACTAAAAAAAGAAAATGCAGAACTTAAAGGCATGGTAAGTGGTAATGGAGAATTCTATGGTCATTTCCAGAGAAAATTTAATGAAAAACTTAGTGAACTGGAAATGACCAATCACCACTTGGAATTGGAAAAGAAAGCGTATCAGAAAATCTATATGGAAAAGCGAGAGTTGGAGGCTAAACTGTATGCGGCTGGTCGTGAATTGGAACTACGTGGTTATTATGGTAAGGATTTGACAAGGATTTGACATAATGGGAATGTTTGATTACATTAATTATAAAGATCAAGAGTATCAGAGCAAAGATACTCCAGATCAGGCTTTATCGAATTACAAAATTGAAGCCGATGAAAATGGTCATGAATACCTTTGGTTACAACATTATGATTCTGAGTGGATCACAGATGAAGGCCATCTCTTAGGTGCGTATGAAAAACAATCTAACCACCATTGGGTACGGTGTGACGATTTTACTGGTAATATTGTATTCTATCGTAACGTAGATAAGACGTATAAGAAGTGGAATCAGTACAATGCCTTCTTTATAAAAGGTAAACTGGATTATATTTACAAGTGGGAAGGTGAAGATTATGAATGAGAGAATCAAAGAACTTGCTGAACAGGCTGGCTATACACCACTGCCTGGGTTTGACTTTGCTAATGATATACAAGAACTGTTTATCAAAAAGTTCGCCGAGTTAATTGTGAGGGAATGTATTGACATTGTTAAACCCACACAACATCATGAAGCATGGGCACAAAGTTATCTTGGTGGTGTTGATGGCCTAGAGTTATTGGACAGTAGAGTTGAAAAAATTAAACAACATTTCGGAGTTGACGAACCAGAAGACAGCACATGTCCTGATTGCGGCGCAGATGGTGGCACTCAATGTGGCAGTATTAATTGTAGGTATTGAAGAATGAGTATAGCCGTTGTTATTATATTTACTGTTGCAATGATTCTGTGTGTTGGTCTTGTTGGTTGTGCAGTTATTGATTTAACTAAGGAATAAAAATGAATGAGAGAATCAAAGAACTTGCTGTACAGGCCGGAGCCACTGTGAACGAACGTTCCGGATGGACAGATTACGGCACCATTGATCTCGATGTTGAAAAGTTTGCTGAGTCGCTCATTCGGGAATCTAGTAAATGGATAGTAGATAATGGTACTGCTGAATGGAGAAAGGACGACCTTAGTCCTGAGTTTTTTGCTCAGGGGTTATTAAAACATTTTGGGATTAAATTATAATGGATAGATTTGATTTAGAACAACAGATTTTGGATTGCTGGAGAATCACTGACGATATTGCCATGATGGAATCGCAGGGTGCTAATACAGCAGACATGACTAGTTTGGCTTGTGTATACGAATACAAGTTCAAACGACTATGGGAAATATTCGAAGGCATGGTTAACCAACGGCAGTTTAAATCCGCTGAAGAATTTTTTGAATCCGGTCGAGAGTTAGCTCGTAAACTTGATGAAAAAAGCAAGAAGCACGATGGCACAAACTCTTAAACACTATTTCGGAGTTGAAGAATGAACGATGATACACCAGACTATGATGTAGTAGTCGATACCTTACAGAAAGAAATTGATGCGCTCTGGAAAATGACTGAATCTAATATGAAGATGGGTTGGATGAACATCATGGATGATATTAGACTAAATCACATAGACCAACTGAAAGCCGCTATTAGTCTCTGGAAGAATAGATAGAAAGTGACCTTCATGTCCTTCCATATGTCTTTCGACGAATACAAAAAGAAATTTCCACCATCCCAAGAAATGGTAGAAGAAATAACCTATGAGGTATTGAGACTACGAAGTCCTGAGAGACAAATACTACAATGGTCACGAATTGACTTCTGATCAGATTAAAGGTCGAATTGCTTGTGATATAGAAGTATCTCTCAAATATGACTATGAGATAATAAAGAAGATATTAGAGAAGAAAAACACTGGAAGTCACTGAGGACCTCCTGGAAAAAAATTAGAATTCTCTAGATTAAAATATTACCAACCATATTTTCAGAATACCGAATACCCCGAATACCCTGTAGAAAAAAATTCGATTTCTATGGGGTTTTTGGCCGAATACCCTGTAGAAAAAAATTCGATTTCTATGGGGTTTTTGGTTTCGAAAAAAGTTACGACTTTACAGGTTTGAGGTGAAAATAGGGTTTTTCTATTATAACACCACCACCGATAGCCTCAGACTATCGAGCCTGACTCCGCCACCGTTGTATAAAAACAACACTCCGGTACCCGAAAACCTGTTGTTTTTTGGTACTTTAACCAGGAATGCCTTGTGGTTTTCACCGGTCCGAGTATAATAGATTCTGTGGTGGAGACAAAGGGCCGCTAGCCCACCGCCTCCGCCGAGTGTGATAAAAAGCAACAGTACCCAGGTTTTCCTTGCTTTTTTCACCGGTCCGAGTATAATATTACTTGTGGTGGCGATAAAGCCACGTTACTTTTGAATTGATTAGGAATTATAACATGACTACAAATTACGTTTTCCCTTGTGCTTCCGTTAATGGCCTGACTATAAACCAAAAACGTGAGGCCATCAAGGCCCTACGGGAGGCTATCCGGGTTGACCTTTCGCTCCGTGTGCATATTAAAGCATCCCAGGCCGAAGCCAAAGCGGCGGCCGCTCAGGCACGTATTGATGCGGCCATTGCCAAAGCGCAGGCCAAGCTCGAAAAGGCACTGGCCCGTACCGTCAAGGCACCCGCACAGAAAAAGCGTGCCGCACGTAAGGCTGGTCCTGTTACCGTGACGTATGGTGCCGAGGCCAACGCAATCGCCGAGTCCTTGAAGGCCAAACGTGTTCAAAAGGAATTGTTCTGATGCATCAGTATTCCTTCCTCGAGGACGTGATCTGCCTCATTGTAGGTTGCTGTTCTTTTATTGCTTGTTTTATCATCCTTGCTGTTTTCTTCTGACATTGCTGCCGGTCTGCGCCCCGGCCTGATTGAGATTCCATTACAATAGGTCTTTAATAGGCCTATGATAATGTAATTTTATGGAGATGGTTATGAAAAATACCAAAAATACCACTTTTGTGCAATATCACGAATCTGATGATGATGCATATAACGCTTTTGACATTTTCCAGTATTCTGTGAAGGTTGGTTATTATTATGAGTGCTTCATGCACCCCGAAACCGGTGAGAAATTCGATTCGCCGGTCTACGAGGTTTACTATGATAATACTTCTGATGATCCGGAAGAACCTGATTATTGCTCGTCTGTGATCTTTGATGATCAGGATGACTTTGAGTATTTTGTTGAAAACAGCATTTATTGAGGATTGGTTATGAACGAACAAAAATTTTTGTTGGAGGTGAAACCCGCTGTTCAGCATTTCACTAAAAAGTCCATACAAGCCAACGGTGCCGCATATACTGTAGGTTATCTGGAATCCGTTCTGGTTAAAGCTTTGATGGAAACCAGTCCTGAGTATTGCTGTAGAGTACTCGATCAGCTTCGAATGGAAGTAAGGTTAATCTCTGAACGGAAGTAGAAAATCGGCATAAGCATTGGTTTTTCCAATGTGCCGTTACCGTGTAGTGCTTAGGTTGTGTACTGTTTATCTAGGACCTATCTTATAGTGTTTCCAGTTTGTCTACCGACCGTGGATACATTATAAAATATTTCTTTGATGTAGTTATTTATAAGGATCATTATGTTATCATGGGAAGAAATGACGCCTATTGAAGAGGCGGGTGCAATTTGGTATGACGCTTACAAGGATGCTTATGGTTTCCGTCCCCGTCATATTGACACCACCGAGTGGACGCTGACGGATTTCCATAAGGAGATTATGGTTCTCGATCAGGTTATCGCTGAGAATGGCATCCAACGCCTGCAAGAGGAAGCAATTGCTGCTGACAAGGTCGAGAGAACCATTTTATCTCTGTTAGAGGCTGGTGCAAAAGATCGTGAAATGGCTATCAAGTGGTTACACGAGGCCAACGATACCAATGGGGATAATGATTTTCTCTGTTATTGCCTTGGGGTCGTATACGGGTATTTTGGTAGTTATTCGAAGGTCTGATATGCTCTGGAGGTGCTCTGGGAACCACCAGGATTATCGGAGGCATTGTGCCTTCAGACTAAGTCCTGCCCACAGCACCACTCCTGCGACACTATCAGCGACAATGTTTCATAATGTGAAAAGTTTCATGAAAAGTTTCATAATGTGAAATGTATGAAATATGGGTTCTAGTGTAATAAGCAAAAACCTCTGTATTATAGTGGTTTTCGGTGATTACATTCGTTGATTACATTCTGTATTATTCTGTTTATTCTTTATAAGGTTATTATGAAAATAGTTGAATTGAAGGTTATTATGATTATAGAGGATGATAATTATCCTCGAAAGTGGGTTGCTAATGCAATCTCTGAGAATCTTCATTATCACAATGGTGAGATTGTTACTTCTGTGGTTGTTGTATCTGAAAGTGAATATGTGAAGGAAGCATTATGACACCAAAGCAATATACTGCCTTAGGTAAAAAGGCATCGGTTCTACTCGGTTCTACGTTTCAAGTTAAATGAAATGGGCAGGTCGTTCTACGTTAATCAAATCGACTACAATATAGTTACGGTGAATCAACACAAGGGAGTAATGACATGAGTTATTGTAACTTAGCACAGGCCTTGAACCGTATCAATTCAACCATGATAGACTTCCGATATAATCACAAGACCGGAAATTATTCTGTGCTTAGGTTAAATGCCAATCCTAATATGGTATTTTATAAGGATGGTATAGCCAGGCTTACCAGTGATGAGGAAATCGAAAGACAGTTAGCGGCATTTGACTGTTAAATCGCATTCGGCTATAATAGTTATACACTAAACAAACAGGAGTTTATTATGTACCGAGTTGTTTATATCAATGAAATGTATTATGTGATGAATTTATTAACCGAAGAAACTATCGGTTCTTATGAATTCAAGTCGGATGCTCAAGAGGCATTACAATATGTTTTATCTCGTGGAGGTTTCTAATTATGAAGTTAATCGAATTGCAGGTTTTAGTTGTTGTGAATGATGATGATGTTAAAATAGCAGGATGGGTTGCCAATGCAATTGGTGAAAATCTGGACTTTGATGCTGGTGAAGATGTTATCTCTTGCGGTGTTGTTACAATCGAAGAAAATTACAAAAGGGTGGAGAATTGATGAATAATTCCCGATTTGATATAAAAGTCCGATGGTAAAGTTATCGGTTACTGGTACTTGGTGATGACTATGAGGATGATTGGGTTTTTGTTCCTTGATAAACTATAGAATAACTTCTGTGGTGTTGTTTTTATACAACACTATTATAAATTGTTCTTGACCAAACGTCAGGTACCATTTATAATAGTATTTGTTAATTGAAAAAAAGGTATTCTATTATGAAATTACTCTCTGTTGGTAATCCTAAGGTTTTGAAAGGTATGGAATACGGTTTCAATACTTATATCCTACACCTTGCTCCTGCTGATGAATCAGGTTATAATGTATGTCCTAAGGCAACGATTGGTTGCAAAGCAGGTTGTTTGAACAAAGCTGGTCGTGGCGGTATGTTCAAGAAAGGCGAAACGACCAATGTTATTCAAAAGGCACGTATTCGTAAAACAATCTATTTCTTTGAAAATCGTGATGCTTTTATGCTTGATCTGGTTGCCGATATTAAACTGGCTATCAAGCAATCGGCGAAAAAGGGTTTAATTCCCGTTATTCGTTTAAACGGTACTTCTGATCTTTCATGGGAAAAGTATCTGGTTCCTGGTACTGAAATGAATTTATTCCAGTATTTCCCTTTAATTCAATTCTATGACTACACCAAGGTTCTCGGACGTAAAGTTAAGCATATTCCTAACTATCATCTGACATTCTCTGCTGCTGATGGTAATGACAAGGATGTGGCACGTGCCATGTTTGATGGTTATAATATTGCTGTAGTGTTTGGTATTAAGAAAGGTTCACCAATGCCTGAATCTTATCTCGGTGTTCCAGTATTCAACGGTGATGATTCTGATCTCCGTTTTCTGGATCCAAAAGATGTGGTTGTTGGTTTGTATGCCAAAGGTCCTGCTAAGAAGGATACAACTGGTTTTGTGAAGTTTGTTCCTGGTGCAATGATGTTGTCTAAGATTGTACCTGTTCCTAAGTTTCCTACTTTTTATGCAAAGGCTGCTTAATTATGAATAAAGATTTTGATGGTTTTCCTGGTGGCGTTGATCGTGCGGATATGGAAGAAATGCTTATCGAATCAGTTATTGATGGCATGGATATGTCCACTTTAATTAGTTTTGCTCGGGAAGCATTGTTTGATGCCTATGCAAAATACACCGACAACGATTTGTTGGAAGAAGTGGAACGATTTGCACCACACCTTTTAGATGAAGATGAGGATGAGTAAGAAACAGAATCGTCCATGATGGATGAATATATTGGCCAACACCGTTCTAACAAGGAAGGATTATGAATTTAAAACCTTATTGTACTGAAACAAAACCGTCCATTGTTTATGGTCGTGCTATTAAAGAGGTATCACTTTACAAGAATATCCCGATCAGTGAGTTGGACAAGGTGAGGGCATTTTTTAAAAGTAAAGGAATTACCGTCCGTATTCGGTATCGTGGTCCACGTAATGAATTTGGTGATATTCGACCAAAATATCGCCGTATGCAAGATTGTGTGAAGCAGTTTGCTAACCGTTTTTCTGTTTACTTGAGGTGATTATGACTGATGCTCAATATGATCGTCAAAAGTGTATCGAAGAATTGGTTAATGATGATCTTGCCAATATCCCACATGGTGATTTTCTCAAACACCTTCTTATTGTAGGTTTCAAAGGTTATGTTAGTTTCACCGATGAAGAAATTATGGCAGAATTAGAAGATCGTGATATTTCGTATTTGTTTGGTGATGACGATTATGAATATGATGGTCAACCAGATGAAGCCCAAGAATGGTTCGACTTTGACCCGGACGCTTAAATTATGAATAAATTGTTTTTTGGCATTATTGTTATTTTAGCAATACTGTCATTACCTGCAATTGTACCTTATTTGTTAATGAACCTTGGATTGTAGAATATGAAATTTGAAGATATTGCGGTCGGTACCAAGTTTTTTGATACTTATACTGGTGATTATTTTATCAAAACTGGTTGTAATAATGCGGAAGTGGTTAGTGGTGGTGATTATCTCGAAGGTTCTCTCTGTACATTTGGATATGATGAGGAAGTTGAATTATGAAATTACCCTTTACTTGTATGGTTCTAGATTCAGAACCTGTGTTTGTTGAGAATCCTTTTTCTGGTGAAGGTTGTATGCTAACCCCAGAAGCCGTGGCAGTATATGACACGTTAAAGGGTGCGGAAATGACTGGTGATTGGAAAACCTTGAGGAAAGGTCTGGACTGGTTTATTGAGAATTTCTCAAAAGAATATTACATTTTATTGGACTGAGGTGGTTTTATGAATGAATCTGATCGTGAAAACTTATCATTCCTAAATTCCCTGAAAACTCATAAAGAATGGTTTGACTGGGCAATTTCAGTAGATCAAGATGATATTATCTATGCGTCAGCCTTACTTGAAACTGCATTGCTAGAAATTGATGACGAATTAAATGATGTTTCCGATGCTGAATTGTTATTAAAGAGGTTTTGAAAATGAGATTAACTAATTGGTTCCCCGCTGAAATAAATCCTGTCCATGTTGGTGTGTATTTGATTGATCGTGGTTCACAAGGTAAATGGTTCAGACATTGGAATGGTGAATTCTGGTGCTTATGCGCTGATACCGTAGACGATGCACACGTGGCTAAAGTAATTAAGTCTCCCGCACCTGCTTTTCCTTGGAGAGGTATTTTTAGATAAAAAATAGTGGTGTTGTTTTTATACAACACTATTATAAATTGTTCTTGACCAAACGTCAGGTACCATTTATAATAGTATTTGTTGAGTCGTTCTTATTTTATTATTTGGAGTTTTATATGCCTAGAGGAATTCCACGTGCAGGTTATCGTAAAACCAAGAACCAGATGAATGGTCCTGTTACCATTACCAAGATGGTTGCTCATGAGCCTATGCCAGAGTCACGTTTTTCTATCAATCAACGATTTGAGTTTGTTCGTAAGTTGGTGAATATGGTCTCTAAAGAGATTCAGGTTTCTGCTATCATCACCGGCAAAGGCGGTCTAGGTAAATCTTACACCGTCACCAAGACTTTGTTAGATGCCGGTTTCAAAGATATTTCAGACAGGGAAGATTTTCAGTCATTCAATGGTCAGAAGGTTTTTCGTGTAATGAAAGGGTTTTCAACAGCACGAGCATTCTATAAAAACCTGTATGCTAATAATAATGCCATTTTGATCTGTGATGATATGGATTCTATCCAACGTGACAAAGATGCTGTTGGTGTTATGAAAGCCGCACTAGATTCAAACAATCGCCGCATTGTGACTTGGGGCGCAGATAACAAGAATGAGGATATTCCAAATTCTTTCATTTACACAGGTCGTATCATTTTCATTAGTAACATGACGCCAGATTCTATTGACCAAGCAATTCGATCACGGTCAATGATGATTGATTTGTCGATGACTAAAGATGAAATGATTGATCGTATGGAGTTTATTTCAAAAGAAAAAGACTTTATGCCTGATTTTGATACCAAACATAAAGCTGATGCTATTGGTTTTATGCGTAAGATCAAAGATAGTGCAAATGATCTTTCATTGCGATCATTGATTTCTATCGTTAAGATTCGTGCAGCAAACAAAGATTGGGAAGATATGGCTGAGTATATTATGAATTGATTTTAACGCATCTATCTCGGTGCCACCTATTATAATTGGATAATCCTTTACCCGATTTACCACAATGACAGGTCCATTCAAACCTAGATGGGTGCGTTCCATTCTCCATTCTTTCTTTAGTTGAGTTTATTAAGTTTTTAGTACCCTGAAATTCATCACCTTTTGATAATACGAGGTTTTTCATAAACTGACTTCTTTTTAAATTCGATTCAAGTGAATGGTGTTTACCATACATACCATTTTTTTCACCAACAACTTTTCGTTTTTCAATCCATTCACTTGTTTGTTTTTTACCTTTACCCTTTAAACCACCCTTTCGTCCACCCTTTTTACCCGCAAGTGAACAAACCTCTTTTATGATTTCTTCTTTTGATAACATACCAGACAAACATTGCCAAGCTAATTTATCTTCAGGTCTGTTGTATTGCTCGAAAAGTATACGATGTGCTTCTGCGTGTTCAGTTATAGTTAACTCTATCAAATTCGATACGTTATCAGATCCACCAGCGTGTCTTGGTATTATGTGATGTTTATGTTTTATCATGTTGAAATCTCCTTATTATTTATTTATAATTATCGAACTTTGTATGACAATTAGGAAGTATTATGAACGAACAAATACAATTTACGGAAATTGATTGGGAATATGATTTCTCCGATGAGTATACCAAATATCGGCATTATAAATGTGTTCTATGTGATAAGAACTTTCTATCATCAGAACGAAGAAAACATTGTAAGGTCTGTTTTGATCCATTACAGGAACAGATTGAAGAAAAAGTTAAACGTATTGAACGGTTAATGAACTTGCGGTCACCTCAATCGTTGATTGATAATGAGAAAGAAGGGTTGAAAGAACTTATTAAACAATATAAGAATAAGAATGGTTCAATATATGGTATGAATAGTTAATTGTGAGGTAGTATGAG
>Ga0209083_1004766_pt1 | contig 10075 bp, 8 predicted proteins | sample AM7aDNAmetaG_FD_184132 | JGI IMG/M metagenome (GOLD analysis project Ga0209083, IMG submission 184132) | Freshwater microbial communities from Finland to study Microbial Dark Matter (Phase II) - AM7a DNA metaG (SPAdes) (version 3) | ecosystem: Environmental > Aquatic > Freshwater > Lake ...
ATTGCCTTGAAAACCCTTGCCGAACGGCTTGGTATCAGAAAGGCACTTGGAACTACACGCGAAGGAAAACTTGCTTTATGGCAGATTATGGCTCGATTGATCGGACAAGGATCTCGAATGGGCTCGGTCAGAATGGCTGCGTGTCATGGAGCATGTGATATCCTGGGATTGGAAAGCTTTTGCGAGGATGATCTGTACGCCAATCTGGCATGGCTGGCAGAGCATCAAGAGCGCATTGAAAAGCAACTGTTCAAGGCTCAAAAGCTCGGTGTCGGGTCTGAGTTGCTGCTTTATGATGTCACGTCATCGTATCTGGAAGGGATGCAAAATGTGCTGGCCGCTTTTGGTTACGACAGGGATGGCAAAAAAGGAAAAATGCAGATTGTCATTGGTTTACTTTGTACACCGGATGGTGATCCTGTAGCCATACGAGTATTTTCGGGTAATACCTGCGATAAGTCAACGGTTGCCGAACAAATCCGCACGGTTGCTCAAACGTTTGGTATTCAAGGCATTACGCTGGTTGGTGACAAGGGAATGATCAAGACTCCTCAGGCCCAAGAGTTGACAGACGCAGGATTTCATTACATCACCTCACTCTCGAAACCAGAAATCAGAACACTGCTCAAGTCGGAAGTACTACAAATGGATTTTTTCGATACCGAGTTGTATGAAGTGGAAAATCCGAACAATGGTGTGCGATATGTTTTGAGAAGAAATCCTGTTCGGCAGGCAGAGATGGCAAAGAATCGTGAAGCGCGAGTTGCACGAATAGAGCGTTATGTCGCAGAAAAGAACGCCTATCTGGCGGGTTCAGCAAAGCGTGATGAAGCAGTCGCCTTAAAGTTTCTTCAGAAAAAAATCGGTCATTACAAGCTGAATGATGTGCTGGAAGTGGTCAGCCAGAACAGGGTGTTTGCGCTAAGCATCAATGAGGATGTACTGAAAGGAACAGCTCTTCTGGACGGTTGCTATGTGATCAAAACCGATGTAAAAAAAGAGGTTATTTCAGCAAGGCAAGTCCATGATCGATACAAAGATCTGGCAAAAGTAGAACATGCTTTCCGAACCTTCAAACAGGGACATCTTGAAATCAGGCCGGTCTTTGTACGAACTGAAGCAAGTACTCGCGGCCATGTTTTTGCAGTAATGCTCACTTACAAAATTGAGCGCTACTTGTCAGAACTCTGGAAAAAGTGTGAATGTACGGTACCGGAAGGAATCGATGAGCTTGGAGCGATACGCAGCACAATCATTACACTCAAAGGAATGAGCTGTCAGAAAATCTCAACACCAGGGGTACTTGCCGGAAAGTTACTTGCCGAAGCAGACATTAGGCTTCCTGTAATAACAAGAGAAAAAAAAGTTACGGTGCACACTAGAAAAAAACTGGTTAATAAGCGTAAATAAATTTATCGTATTACGTTATAGGGTTTTTATTGTCGTTTATTTCTGGAACTTCCGCTGTAATTCACGGAATGAGAAATATTGCTGTGTTGTTTGGCGCTTCCTCGTTATAGTATCTTCGGCAAATCTGGTTGGTATGATAGTTGTGGGAGAGTGCCGGGGTGAGCAGCTTTTTCCCCAATGCCAAACACCCTGTATCTTCCAACAGGGCATCCGGCTTCGCAGGTCGTCAATTTATCAGATGCGCTTCGCAAGCTTCGCCTTCTTCAAGCGCATCAAGAATCTCGTCAATCTTCTCTTCGCTGTCAATCTCGCCATACCAGAAGCTTTCAGGATAGACAACAAGCACAGGCCCTTTTTCGCAGAGGTTCAGACAGCCTGTAGCTGAGACGGTAACGTCGCTCATGCCGCGATCGGAGAGCTCGCTTTCGATGTAGGGAATCAGGCTGAGCGACTCCTTTTTGTGGCAGATACCCTGTGGTGTGCCCTGTGCGCGAAAACTTGCACAGACCAGAATGTGATGTTTTGGTTTATCCATGATTGTTCTCCATTAATAGTTTAAAAATAGTACAATTGTCTGTTGTTATCCGCATCCGCCGCCGGTTCCTGAACAGCTTGAACCGCAGGCATGAATCTGGCTGCTTTTCATCAGGTGTTTCAGATCCTGTCCAGTAAAAATACCGTGGACAGCCTCTTCGATAACCCCTTCAATGACAAGCACCTCAATGCCGTGAGCGTTCAGAACTTTTTTTGGCGAGTCGCCCGCACCATTGACCAGCAGTGCCCTGCAGTCGCCGAGGGTTTCGGCCAAAGCCTCCCAACGCTCTTTTCCGCCACCAGCCGGTGGAGCAGTTCTGGAATCAACCAGGATGCACTCTCCGGAATCATCCATACTGTAAACCAGAAAGCGATCAGCCTCGCCGAGATGCTGGTTGATCAGTACCCCTTCCAAGCTGCTGACGGCAATGTATGGCCTGCACTCTGTCGGGTTTTTGGGCAGCGCCGCGGCTTCAGCAAGTTTCTGCATCATCGCCTCGGTGTTGATTTCTCCAATAATTCCGACTGCATCTGCCCTGCACCGTGCGCAGTGTTTCATCTGTGGAAGAAATTCGCTTGTCGCCTTCTGAATTTCGGATACCATCTCCACAGATGGTTCCGCGATGTTTTCAAAAACGGTCTCTCTGGTGTTGTAATAGGGGAGACAGTTCAGGATGTCGGCACCCAGTTCAGCCACTTTTGAAGCAACGGCCATGACGTGGGTATCGTTGATGCCCGGAATGATAATCGAGTTTACTTTTGCCGTGACGCCAACCTCCTTCAGCCGTTTCAGCGACTCAAGCTGGTTCTTGATCAGCACTTTGGCCGCATCGATACCGCGATACATTTTTTTGTTGTAACGTACCCAGGCATAAATCTCGGCACCAATTTCCGGGTCAATGGCATTGATGGTTATGGTTACATGGCTGACCTGTAACTGGGCGAGCTCATCAATATACGGAAGCAGTTCGAGGCCGTTGGTTGCCAGGCAGAGCAACATCTCGGGATATTTTGCTCTTACAAGACGGAGTGTCTCCATGGTTTCGTCCGGGTTGGCAAACGGATCTCCAGGGCCGGCAATTCCTACAACAGCAATGTTGGGAGAGAGCGCTATTGCCTGTTCAAGGTAGTACATTGCCTGTTGTGGAGACAGTACCTTACTTGTTACACCTGGCCGGTTCTCGTTCATGCAGTCGAATTTACGGCTGCAATAGTTGCACTGGATATTGCATTTCGGAGCAACAGGGAGGTGGATGCGCCCGAACTTGTGTCGGGAATCATCGTTGAAACATGGGTGGTTTGCAATTTTAAGTGTCATAATTTCCTCCCTTTACATATAAGTATAACCTATGGATGAAGCATTCTGCCGCATTTCAATAACGGTGTTTACAATCCGGTCAAAGAGTTCCTGTGTGCCCCTGTAGCCGATATGGTGCATTCTTTGTCCACCAAACCTGTCGTGAATCGGGAACCCGAGTCTCAGCAGCGGTATATTATTTTTTCTTGACATGGTATAGCCCTTGCTGTTGCCGATCAAAAAATCAGGTTTCAGCACTTTTGCCTCATCCTCAATATCAACGAAGTCAACGCCTTCACGTACTTTGATATCGAGTTCATCCATGTCAGGTACAAGCTCCTCAATCCGTTTTTTCATCTGCCCACTCTTGCCTCCTGAGGCGCAGAGTACAGGCACCATGCCGATCTCCCGCAGAAAGACGGTCATGGCGATGACCAGATCCTCTTCGCCATAGAGGATCACCTTTTTTTCGAAAACATATTTATGGCCATCGGCATAAGCATCAACAAGCCGACGTCGCTCATCTTCATACTTTTCAGAGCGCTTGTTCCCCGTAAGTGTTTCCAGCAGGCTGAAAAATCTGTCACTTCCTTTGATGCCAATGGGCAGGGGAAGATGATAGCCTGGCACTCCAAACATCACATCAAGATATCCTGCGGCCGATTTAGAGGTTTCAATCGTTGAACCGAACTCAATACTTGCCGTTGCACTGCCCGCATGTGCAATGGCGCTTGCCGGAGTGCCGCCCGGAGGAATTCGATGGTATTCTCCCCATGGCCCCCCATCCATTGTCTGCGAATAATCTGGCAGTACCATGACGGGAACCCCGAAATCGCCAAAAATCTCCTTGAGGTGACGCAAATCAGCAGGGGAGACCATGTTTGGAAAAAGGTTAATCAGCTCTTCCTTACTTCCCTTTACAGCCAGGGCTTTCACCGTAGCATGGACAGCAGCATGAAACCCGTCAATATGGCTGCCCTGATAGCTTGGCGTTGACGCATGAATCATGATCGGCATGGGCGAGCCGTTTTTGAACTCCTTCTTATACTCTCGAAGGATCATGGGTACATCGTCTCCAATGGTCTCGCTCAAGCAGGTTGTAGCTACCCCTATGACATCCGGTTTGTACTGCTCGCTCACGTTTTTCAGTCCGATCTTCAGGTTATGACTGCCCCCAAACACTGCAGTCTCCTCATGGAAGTTCGACGAAGCGATATCAATAGGCTCTTTATAGTGGCTGATCAGGTAACGCCTGATATAGGTTGCGCACCCTTGGGAACCATGCAGGAATGGCACACAGTTTTCTATCCCGCGGAAGGCAAGGCATGCACCAAGGGGGTTGCAGAGCTTACAGGCGTTTTGTGTAGCTGTTTTTGCATGTGTATGTGTCATAGGGTGCCTCCTTTTCTCGGAGCGAACTGCCATACCGGGCTCATGACCGATTGATAGACCTCCAGTGCAAAATTGTACATACCGATAAATCCGGCGAGAGGGATTTTCCTCTCATGGTTGTGATCGCAAAAGCCGATACCGAGTTTGAAGGCGATCGGTCGTTCCTTGACGCCGCCGATAAGCAGATCGGCTCCTTTTTCAAGGATAAATTTCGAGAGCTCAACGGGGTTGGAATCGTCTACAATCACCGTTCCCTCATCACACATCTCCTTGAGTCTGGCATAATCGTCCTTGTTTCCAGTCTGTGAACCTGCCAGTACGACCGACATTCCGATTGAACGAAGCGCCTTGATCAATGAAAAGGTCTTGAATGCGCCACCGACATAGATGGCCGCCTTTTTGCCTTTCAGCGCTTTTTTGAACTTCTGCAATGAAGGGTAGAGTGTTTTTACCTCTTCACTGACAATCTGTTTTGCTGCTTCCATGATCTCTGGCCGGTCAGGAAAATGAATGGCCACATCATAGAGCGATTTCGACATATCCTCAATTCCAAAATAAGAGACACGGATATAGGGAATCCCGTATTTTTCTTCCATCTCTTTGGCAAGCCAGGTCATTGATCCCGAACACTGCACAACATTGAGTGTTGCTCCATGTGCGCGTCGTACGGCATCGATACGACCATCTCCGGTCAGGGTCGAGACAACCTCAATGCCCATTTTTTCATAGTATTGCCGGATAATCCACGCTTCTCCGGCAAGGTTGAATTCGCCGAGAATGTTGATACTGTATTTGCTGATATCCTCAGTTGATCCCGTGCCGATCAGCTTCATAAGAGCATGGCAGGCAGCTTTATAGCCATCTTTTTTGGTGCCCTTGAATCCTTCAGAATGAACTGGAAGCACCGGAATCCCTGTCTCTTTTGCCACTTTTTTGCAGACAGCCTCAATATCGTCGCCGATCAGGCCGACAATACAAGTCGAGTAAATAAATGCCGCCTTGGGTTTGTACTGTTCAATCAGTTCAATCAGCGAATGGTAGAGCTTTTTTTCTCCCCCATAAATTACGTCCATCTCCTGCAGGTCAGTCGAAAAACTCAGGCGATGCAGCTCAGGCCCGGAAGAAACCGCCCCACGGATGTCCCATGTGTATGCGGCACACCCGATAGGTCCATGAACAAGATGAATGGCATCGGCTACGGGATAGAGTACAACTCTGGAACCGCAGAAGACGCAGGCACGCTGGCTCACCGACCCTGAAAGGCTGGAAGTGTCACAAGCTATATCAGGCTGCGTTATCCCTTGTCTCTTTTCAAAGATCTGCTTCTGTCTTCCCTCAAGAATACCAATCTGTTCCATAGCCACACCCTTTTGATAAAAATATTATTGTGGGATTTACATCCCGCGTGTTTCCTGGGTTCACTCCCTGCTTTCCCAAGGTTCACACCTTGCGCTACCAATATGCCGCCCCTCGGGGGCTTAAGAACAATTGTTTTAAACTCCCCGCAGGTGCAGCATTCTTCACCCTTCACATATCTTTATATCTCTCTACATCACCAGCTCAAACTTCTCTTCCAGTGCATCACGATCCTGGCGATCCATTACAGCATTCAGAATCTTTTCAAGCAGTCTCAGGCTGCCGCTGTACCCGACATTCGGGAAGTAGCTGTGGCCGATGCGGTCAAGGATCGGGAAACCAAACCTGATAAATGGAATATCTTCATCACGAGCCATATACTTGCCATAAGTGTTGCCGAACAGCAGGTCAACAGGCTCATTCTTCATCCACTGGTGCAGCAGGAACATGTCTGCCTGAAGTCCACTCTTGAAGTTTGTTTCCGGTGACCTCTCGTCAAGAAGCTGGCGCATCTGCTTCTCAAACCGCTGGCCGGGTGTGCCGCTGACGATATGAACAGGTTTCATGTTCAGGTCGAGCAGGAACTCGGTGAGCGGCAGGATCTGATCCGGGTCACCGAAGAGCGCAACCCTCTTGCCGTGCAGATACTGCTCCATGTCGCACATCACATCAACCAGTCGTCCTCTGTCAGCCGTAATCTCATCGGGCACTGTTACTCCGGCAACCTTGCTGATTGCCATGATGAAGCGGTCGGTTGCACTAAGCCCTATGGGTATGTCGAGCGTTTCAAAAGGCACTTTGCACTTTTTTTCAAGCGCGATTGCCGCTGGTTCAGCACTAATGCTTCCGAGAGCCAGTGAAACGAGGCTGTCGCCACTGCTTTTCAGCTCTGCTACAGTTGTGCCTCCTTTCGGATAAAAGACATGCTTGCCGGTTTGTGGTGCATCAAGGACATCCGACGTATCTGGAAAGAGCACAATATTGACTCCCATTACCGTCGCCATGCGTTTGATTTCGCGCATGTCCGAAGGCTCCATCCATCCGGCAATAATGTTGAACTGGTTCTTTTTGACACCAGTTGACTCCGCAAATTGTGTTGCTATACCAGCAACCATGTTGGCATATCCAGTGACATGCGAGCCGACAAAGCTCGGTGTGCTGGCAAAAATCACATACTTGCCCTCTGGGATTTTACCGTCATCGCTTGCCTTTTTCGTGATCTGCTGCAAGTCATCACCGATAGTTTCACTGAGGCAGGTAGAGTGCACCGCAATGATATCAGGATCATAAACCGCAAAGATGGTGTCGATGGCTGCAAGAAGGTTTGCCTGGCCACCGAACACCGAAGCTCCTTCGGTGAACGAACTTGTTGCCGCCATAACAGGCTCTTTATAGTGGCGGGTAAGGGTGCTCCTGTGATAGGAGCAGCACCCTTGTGAGCCATGGCTGTGAGGCAGACAGCCATGAATACCGAGCGCAGCATACATGGCGCCGATCGGCTGGCAGGTCTTTGCCGGGTTGATCGTCAGCCCCTCACGCTCTTTAACCTCTTTTGATGTGTGTCGTAATAGCATAATTTAATAGTTTCCGTTTTCCATTCATTACTGTGTCACGTAACTGGCTGCAAGTCCTGCGCCATTCCCGTTTCCGGCCTTTTCCCATGGCGCCTTGATCAGCTTCCATACGGGGTTGTTCACCATGCGGTCGATGTCTTTGTAAAAGTTTACTGCACCCTCAAAACCAGTGTAAGGACCGCCGTAGTCATAGCTGTGGAGCTGTTTCAGCGGAATCCCCATCTTCTGTACCACATACTTCTCTTTGATACCGGCGCAGAAAATATCCGGCTTGTATATCTCAATCAGCTTTTCAGACTCATAGTGGCTGAGGTCATCAACAACAAGCGACTTTTTAGTCATTTGCTTCATCATCCCCTCATAGCCATTGATCTCCAACCCCTTCTCCTTCAGTGCTTCAAGTTCAGCATCTGTTTTTCTCGGATTGTAAAGCTCAGGATCGGCGACTATCTTCAACTCCTCAATATTCTTGCTGTCAGCATCAACCTTGATCTTCGGCAGTACCTCACGGCCCTCATAGTCATCACGGTGAGCAAACTCGTATCCCGCCGCTACCGTAGTCATACCAAGCTCGTTAAAGAGATCCTGGTAGTGATGGGCTCGAGATCCACCGACAAAAAGCATAGCGGTTTTCCCTTTGGTTCTCGGAAGAATTTCCTCAATCACCGCTTTCACCTTTGGCGTCTCCTCGGCAATAACTGCTTCAACCCGAGCCTTAAGCTCTTCATCACCAAAGTATTCAGCAATTTTTCTCAGTGACTTTGCGGTTGATTCTGCCCCGACAAAGTTCACCTTCATCCAGGGAATCCCGTACTTCGTTTCCATCATGTCACCCATGTAGTTGATGGAACGGTGACAAAGAATGACGTTAAGGTCTGCCGTATGGGAATTCTCAATCGCTCCAACCGTTGAGTTGCCGCTGAAAGAGGCAACCAGCGTAATGCCAACTTTTTCAAAAATGCGTTCAATTTCAAAAGCATCACCACCGATGTTGTATTCACCAAGGAGGTTCAGCTTGAACTTCCCTTCACTCGGCGTATTGTCGCGTCCAACCATGTGCTTGAAAACACCGTTGTTGGCAATGTGGTGACCTGCTGACTGGCTGACACCCCTGTACCCTTCGCAACTGAACCCGAAAACGTTGCAATCTCCGAACTTTTCCTTCATCTCTCTTGATGCAGCGTGCACATCATCTCCAATCAGACCGACCGGACAGGTCGAGAAGATCGCGATGGATTTTGGATGAAAGAGGTCATAAGCCTCCTGGATCGCAATCTTCAGCTTCTTTTCACCGCCAAAGACGATGTTCTCCTCCTGCATATCAGTCGAGAAACAGTAGGGGATGTAGTTTGCGTCCATCAGCGTCTCTGGTTTCGTCTGGTTACGACGAGTCAACCAGGCATAAAAACTGCATCCGATCGGGCCGTGTACAATGTTGACAATGTCTCGCGTCGGTCCGAGCACCACACCTTTACAGCCAGCATAAGAGCATCCACGCTGCGTAATGATTCCCGGAACGGTACGCACGTTGGCCTGTACTTCGGGGATGATCTCAGGATCGTTGATCACTATCGACTTGGCCCGTTTTTTTGCCACCTTGGCCGGGTATTTTTGTATCAGCTCCTCCCTGACTTGGGAAGGATCTGGAATAATTCTGTTCGCCTCCATGGAACTCTCTCCTTTTACACCTGTTAAATATTTATCGTTAGTTCAGCGCTGCATCGCCCTCTTCACCTGTTCGTACTCTGATGGTTTCAAGAATCGGTGTTACAAAAATCTTGCCATCACCAGGTTTACCTGTCTGGTTGGTCTGGATAATGGTGTCGATTGCTGTTTTGCATAACTCATCAGGCACGACAACCGTCACAATTCGCTTTGCAACCAGTCTTGGTGCATTGCCGAGCTGAGCAATTGCCTCTGGATGACCCGCTTCAGCGCCTCTGAGAATGTCGTAATGAACCTGCCCCTTGCCGCGCCCCATCACCCTGCCGGTGGCTGTGAAAGCCGGTATACCTGCATCGATAAGCGCTTTTTTTGTCGCGTTCACTTTGTTTATCCTTATGACTGCAATAATCTCTTTCATTCAAGCCTCCTTTGCTGGAAGCAATTGATCGGTTTCCCGTTCGCCGGTGCTTATGGTGTAAACCTCTTCAACGGCTGAAACAAAGATCTTTCCATCACCAAATTTCCCTTCCGCTCCCGATTTCGCATTATCAAGGATTGCCCGTATAACAAAATCTTTATCGGTATTCGGAACCACCGTGAACAACATCTCTTTTGGAATTTCATCATAGACCACGTCACCGACGCGGAGACCGCGCTGTTTACCGCGTCCTACCACCGAGATTTTTGTTATGGATGGATAGCCTGCATCAAGCAATCCCTGCATGACATCATACACCTTTTCTGGTCTTACGATTGTTCTGATCATTAACATCTTTGTTTACTCCTTTTTTTAGTTAGCGATACCAAATTCAATGAGCAATGCTTCCAACTCTTCAATTTCGAGCGG
>Ga0209083_1004768_pt1 | contig 10073 bp, 12 predicted proteins | sample AM7aDNAmetaG_FD_184132 | JGI IMG/M metagenome (GOLD analysis project Ga0209083, IMG submission 184132) | Freshwater microbial communities from Finland to study Microbial Dark Matter (Phase II) - AM7a DNA metaG (SPAdes) (version 3) | ecosystem: Environmental > Aquatic > Freshwater > Lake ...
CTCCAGTAATTGCTTCTGACATTTGTTGTTTCTTAAGTCTTGCCAAAACAGAATGCTGTCCTTCATTAAATATATATTTAATGTCTTCATCAGTAAACTTCATTTATTTCTCCTCTACAAATTTAATAACAGCAGCTTCAGTAGAGGCTGTCTGTTGTAATGTCATCTTAGGCAACTTAGGATGCGTAAGACTTTCTCTAAACTTTTCTATATCAATTTCTTTCATTAGCTTAACCCGTTTAACATAGCAATAATTTTACCATGTACTTTATTTTTATCGTAATATGCATCAAATTGATCTAAAATTTCCTTCTCTGTTTGAGGAGGATTAAGACACGCAGCATAATAAGCTTCTCTTATTAATCGCTTAATCTGAATAACTGTATTTTCATTACCTTCAACCATAATTTCTTTATACTTATTCATTATGTTGATAAATTGTTCGGCATTATTCATATTAGTACTACTCATCATATTCGTTCCGAATTTCGGCAAGTCTATTACGCATTGTACGAATTTCATGTATTTGCTTTAATTGTTTACCTGCATTATAATCTTCTTCCATCACATCTTCAAGAGCAATTATTGCAGTTTGCATAGCATTAATAACGTCTTGCATAGAGCTTGGTTCATTTTTATACTTATTCACTTGATTTCCATTATCATCATATTCCTGAATATCATTTCCATCTGCATCTAAACCAGAAGCCATTTCTGAATAAATTTTTAATATCCTTGCAAATTCTTTATCACTCATTAGTATTTACTCCTAATGTCAGTCAACACAGACCAAAGAGTTTTCTGATGATTCTTAATTTCATTTTCATAAAACATAAGTTCTTCATTAAATCTTTGAGATAATATTGCATTATGCGTACTTGGAGAACTTACCCAGTCATAAGTAATCATTTGATAATCTTCAGGAACGTAAACAACTCCTTCCGCTTGATAAACAGGTTTACCACCAATTCCTCTTGAACTAACTCCAGGTTTAAAACCATTACGTACTAGTGTAGCAATTTTATCACCTGCACCATGATCGCCTTCTAGAACTTTAGCTTTACCATAAACAATATTTCCATTCATCTCAAGATTAACACAAAGACCTGCAGCTTCCTGCAATCCCATTCTCTGAATAAGAGTTATCGCCTGATCAGAATCTCCAGGCAATGGGTGATCTAATGACATGATTAAACCATTACGTTCTTTTATAAAAGTCTTAAGGTTATTAGTTTCTCTTTCTAATAGGTTTCTAGAATATACTCTACCGTTTCTATTCTGCTTTTCTGCTTGCTGGAATTCACCCTCAAGCATAAGAGCTTTTTTTGGTCCACTAGAATCTTCACCTATAATCTCTTCTTTCCATTGAAATTTATCAGAGCTATAAGCTTCTGATATATACATGCAATCTTTCATATTATGCCTCGCCGTCTGTGCTAAGGTTTACATTGGCATTACGTGCCCAACCTTTTATCCATCCCTGATATTGCTCATCTCTGTTTCTAAAACCTAATTGATTATGCTGATAATCATCATCTGTCTTAATAAAAGTTTTATTAAAATCTTCTATCAGAGTTGTTAATACATGGTCATTGATTTGTTTAGTCTGAATCATATATTCAACTATAACATTATAGTTACCAAGTTTTTCAAGTTCTTCAACTGTAAGATCTTTAGATGCAAGAGCTTTACTAATTTCAGCTGACATAGTTTTAAGAGCTTCAAAAGTAAATGCTCCAGTTCTGAATTTTAAGAATCCAGGTCTGTCTTTATCATTTGGAGTTACAAGATTATACACCCATGGAGCAGCACGATTTACATCAGGTTCTTCGTTATAAAAGGTTTTTACAGTATCTTTAATACTTGCAAGTGCTTCCATAACATTAAGATCTTTATGTTTGATTTTCATTTTTGTAAGAGCTCTAGCAGTAGCAGTTCCAAATTCTTCATTTTCCCATGAGAAACTTTCAAAGAAAGTATCTGCAACTTCTTGAGTAATTGATTCGCTTAACGCTTGCTTAAACATTTTATAAGATCTAACGTTATTCATAAAGTTTTTAGTTTCATTGATAAGTTCTTTTTTATCAAGACTTGTAAATGATCTTAATTTTTCAATTTCGTTTACTTTACCAGATTCATCAAATATAAAAGAAGTCTTTGAGAATTCTCTAAAAGTTTCTTGCATTTGCTTCATACACTCAATTATTAAACTTTCTTTCTTATCGTCTTCTTCTGATATAGTATCTATCTGACATTTGCAAATCATATCTGGCTCAAGTTTTGCATTACATTTAGAGCATAACTCTACGGTTCCAGTTTGTTCAATGTAAGGAAGATTTCTAATAGTATCTTTCAAGAATCCAATCGCTTCTTCATAATTGTTACTTGCTATAACATCTTTAAGATTCTTCTGAAGTCTAAGTGCATTTGATTTTATTGGATCTTTTTTGGCTTTAGCACCTTGAAGTTTAACAGCTTTAGTTCCATCAAATGTAAATCCATTATCAGATTCAACGAAAGGAATCTGCCATATTGACAGATCCTTTTTATTTTTAATTACTACATCACTTTCATTTATAAATGATACAAATTCCCCATTCATAACACTTACTGAATTTTTTATATTTTCTAATCGTCTTAAAGCGTTCATTCATTCTTGTGTTGCATAATTTTCTCAATTATACATCTGCAACACTTCCTACCTCCATTATTTTTGTGAGAATTATTGGTTATATGTCCACAGTTATATTACAAAAAAACCTATAAAAATATTATTTTTCTTTATTTTCTTCAGAATAATATTCTTTTTTGATAGTATACATAGTATCTAATCCTTCCAATTCTCCATTACCTTCTAATAAAGAAAGATTTATATCATGTAAAATCGTTTTCTTTTTAAGTATCTTTTCCGCTTGAACAACTTGTAATTGTTTCATTACATTTTCTTGTTCAAATTGAAGTTTCTTAATCAATCTTAACTTCCTTTCAGTAGCTTCAAAGAATAGATCCTGTTTCATCATGTCAGGACGTACATCAGCATTTTCTGCTTCTGGCGGAGTTCCCATCGCATCTGTAACTTCTTGAGGAATTCCAACTCCTGCTTCTCCTTCAGCACCTTCAGCACCTTCAGCACCAGGTTCTCCACCAGCATCACCAGCTTCAGTTCCCATTGTTACATTACCACCTGCACCAGCAGAAGGAGTTCCTAAATCTCTAGCGCCTTCAGGTCTATCTTCTTCTGGCATAAACTTAAATATATTTTCTCCAGCTGCTTGAAGTTGTGCAAGTTTAAGAAGTTCTACAATTTCTTCATCATCCATCTTAAGATAATATTTATACATAAGATAATCAGGATAGAATATAGTCTCTGCATTGTTTCCACGTATCTGAGTTATTAATCCCCATAGCTTTGTATCAATGTCAATCTTTTCATTCTCATCAATATTAGAAGGGTTATTCATCATAAGAGTTACTTTATCAATATTCTCGTTAGAATAACCACGGAGTTTAAGTTCAATAGCAACTAACTTATACAATTGATTAAGGAAGAATCTTTGTACTCTTCTTACACGTTTAGCAAATATAACTGACTTAGAACTCAAGTTAGAATTTACAAATGTAAATTGATTATCATAAAGATATTCTTTTGGAACACCTGTACTTGGGAAAATCCTATTATTAAGAAAATCAATATCTGCAATCTGATCTAATCCTGCAGCAGCTGGAAGTGTATCAATACTATTTCCTTCTGATCCTGCACGTTTAGGAATTACTATATCTTCTGTTGCACCAAAACTATCTCTAACTAAATCTACAGATGCAGTAGCATTCCCTCTTGCAAGGTCAAGTTGTTTCTTTCTCTTAAGAAAGTTTACAGCATCATGAGCATACTTAATAGCAATTTCTCCTTGAAGATTACCGACGTCTATATGAAATACACGTCTTTCAGGAGCACGAGATACTCGAGCGATAAGCATAGCTTTTATCATTAAGTTAAGCTGTTCAATAGGAGATACAATTGCATCAAGGATTGATTTTCCATAAGGCATATATTTATCTGATGGAATTCTAAAGTGTAATACTCTGAATGGGAATATTAGATTTTCTTCATCCTCTTCTTCATCTTCATCTTTCTTAAGATATTGATAAGTAGAATATAAACCTAAACCATAATCGGAAGAATCTTGATTCGGTGCAGTGTTGAGGATTTTAAAACCTTTTAGTATATTATTTTCTTCTACACGTTCAATTTTATCTCTTGGAATCCATTCCATTTTTGCAATTCTATCACCTGAGATTGCAGGAATTACATCATAGAATTCATCGCCATAACCACACATATTATAAACAATAGTCCACGCTCTATTGTAAATGTCGCATCGTTTGAATAAATCAGTTACATCTTCTTTAACAGCTTCATCAGGATGGAGTACATGAATGATATCACCAGCGGCATCTTCAGTTGTAGATTCATCAGCATAAACCATTAAAATTCCTTCACCTTCGGGACTTTCAATTGTTTTCATTAATCGTTTATAACGGTTGTATCTGAATGTTTTTTCAATTTCTGTTTGTTCAAGGTCATCCATGATCTTTCTAGAACTTGATCCACCAAGAGCATTAAAATTACCATTATCATCAAGGGCTGTAATTGGAATAAGTTCTTTTGGAGAAATTAGATAATTAGGTTCTCCAACTAACTCATGGTCAGATTGAGAATATCTTTTTAGTTTTCTGGCAATTCTTTTTTGTAGTAAGTTTATTTCAGTTTTTCTGGTAGTCGCGGGATTTACTTCATCATCATCTTGAAACTCTTTAGATAATTCGGATCCGAATATGTCTCTATAGTTTGACAAGTCATCGAAATTTTTATTGCTAGCCATGTTTTCCTCTTTTACATTTTTATGAGTACCAATTATTATATTACATCAAAACATAAAAAAACCGATAAAAATCTTCTTATTATAGTAATATAATTAATAGTAGAAGGACAGAGGATTGCAAGCCTTTGATTTATACCTAGAGTAAATCTAACTTCTACAAAATTAAACTACTAGGAGTTACAATATGGAAACTGGAGTAATCTATAAAATTACGAATCTTATTAATAATAAAATTTATATTGGACAAACTATCGATTTTGAAAGAAGAATAAAACAGCATTTAGATGGTCATAGATATAAATACAAAAGTAATTATTTTTATGAATCAATTTATAAACATTATCCAGAAAATTTTGTAGTGACTATTATAGATACGATATTTGCAATAATATCTTACTGTAAGATGAATAATAAAACATTACGATATTATGATTATTGGAGGACTAATGAATTCGAATAAATATAATCTTACTATTGAAGAAATAAAAAAAGAAATTAAATTATTAACAGACGTTGAAAATAAAACAGGATTTTTGTACTTTTGTGAAAATTATATAAAAGTGTCGCATCCATCTAAAGGAGCTGTGCGATTTAAAGATAATATGTTCAATTGGCAAAAAAAAGCAGCGATTGGTTTTGTAAGTAATAAACAAGTAATATCAAAAAAATCGCGACAAACTGGGTTTTCTACTTTAGTATCTTGTTATGCGCTTTGGCGCGCTTTATTCTTTGAAGCTCAGAATATTCAAATGATTAGTATTGGACAAAGAGAAAGTACAGATATGTTAAGGCGTCTTAAATTTTCTTATGAACATTTACCTGGCTGGATAAAACAAAAAACAGATGAACTAGCTAAAACCACAATTTCTTTCGAACACAACGGCAGTAAAGTCACAGCAATTCCTAGAGGAACTGATGCGGCCAGAGGGGGATCTCTTTCTTTACTAATAGTTGATGAATTCGGAAGCATGGACAGACAACAGGATTTATTAGCTGCAGCTCTTCCTGCTTTATCTGCAGGTATGCTTACACCGTTTACTAATAAAAGTTTACCTTCTCAACTATTTGTAATTAGTACATTGCCTACAAATCCTATCAATAACGAGTATCTCAGACTCCTTCACAACGCCCAGGACAACCCAGATGAGTCTAAATTTCACTTAATTGATGTTGATACGTCAGATATTCCACAATATCAAGATGAAGAATGGCACAAAACAATGCGTGAATCTCTTGGTGATAGGATGTACAAAATTGAGATTCTCGGCATAGAAGTTTATGATATGGAAGACGCATTAATTCCATCTTATGTGCTTGAAACTCTTAAACCTGTATCTCCAATAAGAACTGACTTTCTTTATCCAGAAGACATAAACGAAGAAGGATATTACAAAGACTTTGGAAAAATGCTTGAGATGCGGGATAACTTCGATGAAAAATTTAATTATATAAAAGGTCTTTGGATTTGGGAAGACTCAATGCCTAAAAGACAATATGTTGTATGTGTCGATGTTGCAACAGGAAGAAGTGGTGACTGGAGTACAATGCTGGTTATAGATCCTGCAAATGGAAATAATCAAGTAGCAGAATATGTAGGAAAAGTTGATACTGAAACTTTTAAAGCTATCATTCAATTAGTTTGTGAATATTATAATAAGGCAAAGTTATCAATAGAAAATACAGGTCTTGGTGGTCCAGTAACAGAATTTTTTGCTACTACACTTATGTATCAAAATCTTTATTGGCACAGAAGAAGTAAGAATCATTATTCTCCGGGTTTTCCAATGTCTTCAAGTACAAGAGCAAATGCAATTGCAATTATGCAAACAATGGTAATCAAAGGAGACTTCAAACTTAATAGCGTAAGACTTATAAATGAATTAAGAACTTTTGGATATACTAAAGCTGGACGAATTGAAGCAATAGGTCAGGGCAACCACGACGATATCGTAATGGCTTTATGTGCGTTTTCATTCTTACAAAACATAGGATGGGCTGTCACTGATGATATGGCGGCTAATGGTCTAATGTTTGGTGAAGTGCTCGGATATAATGATGAAGATAAAAATGCCCTGAACGTTGGCCAAAGTCCAGAGCAAAGAAGAATTAAAAAATTTTGGGAGGAAACGCACGGATTTGAAATTGACCAAGATACATTAGAACTTATGGAAATGGCACATGCAAATGGTTGTAGTCTAGCTGACATCAATATAGCAGAAATAACTAGACAGTGGAAAGAATAGTTTGAATAGGATATTTGTTTGGATTTTTTACCCAATCTAATTTCTTATTTTTAGCTGTATTATCTTCACACCAAAGTGGTTGCAAGTTTTTATAATTGCAACCAAGTTTAATTTGCTCTTTGTCAGTTAAATCAAAAGCATCCAGTGGAATTATATGATCTACATGCCAACCTTTATTACCATGATTATCCCAAGTCATTCCATTTTCAAACATAGCTTCTATATGCAATTTGGCGGTATTGATATCGCAACTTAAATATTCAGTCATAGAAATAGATTTCTTAAGTCCGCTATGTTTTAACGCATAATTTAATCTGCTCCTAAAAATTCTAGCTAATCTAAATTGTGGGTCAGTTTTGTATTTTTCTCTTTTATAATATCTACCACTACATGTCCGCCCACAAAATTTTTGATATGTTCGTTTTTGAAGAAATGGTTCGTTGCATTCTATACAATGTATTATAGAAAGTTTTTTAGCGCGTTTAAGTCTTGCTAATGTATTATTTCTAGTACTAATATTTTTCTTATTTATAAAATTATAAAGTTTGTCATGTTTCTTTTTACATTCTTTGCCACACACAAGTTGCTGAGGATATGAAGTTTTGAATTCGGAGTTACAGATATAGCAGATTTTTGTATACATTTTAATACCTCAAATATTAAATTATTTTAATTAAGAAGTTAGATTTAATATTTGAGGTATTAAATCAAGCATGCCTGCCTGTCCTTCTATATATAATTATATTACAATAAAATATAAAAATATTACGATTTTAATCATTATCATCCATAATTTCTTTTAAATTTACTGGAGAAGTTACAATTCTTTTCATACCATTCCCGTTGAAGTCTCCACCACCAAAGATATTAGCGGCAACTCTCTCTCTTGACTCATTATTAATTTGACTTATAAGAACTTTAGAAATTGTGCTAATTACAGCTTCCATTCTATTTGCAGATTCAAATACAAGTTTAAGTGCTTTATTAACTTCAGATTCTAACTTAAATTCTTCTGATCCTTCCATTTCTTTTTCAAGTATAACATCTAATTGTTCTCTTAAGTTTGTATAATTATCTTTAGCAAGTTTACGATCTTCATCACATATTGCTATTGACTTTTTCAAAAGTACTGTAAGTTCTTCTAGTTTGTTTACTTCAATTGCCATTATTATCACCGTGTCTTAAATTTTCTTCATGATCTATTATATTAAGCAATTCTTTAATATCTTTGTTATTAGAAAATCTTTTGAGATAATTAAAGAAGGTTCCAATAATAGCTGAACTATAATTGTGACTTCTGCAGAATTGAATAAAATGTTTCTTTACAAATCGTGTGCTATGGTTAACATAAATGTAATCAGCGAGTAATAAAGTTATATCCTGGAACTTGGGTTTATCTTCAAATAAAACTACAAGCATTGCTATAACATTTTCAATTACAATATCTTTATCAAGGTCATGATTGTATGAAAGAGATTGATTGTTATATAGCTTTGATATATCTGCACTGGATTTCTTCATGTAATGTCGATTATGTTTAGAGGTAAAGTTCATTAAGTTCTTCTCTATTACTGTTGAAAAGAAATTAAAAATACTACCGCGGTTAGTGTCGAAGTTATTTTTTATTATTGCTTTATAGATTGCTAATCTTCCTTCTTGAATCAAGTCATCATTTTCTGCGTATCGCCAAAACGAATATTTCGGAGTAAAGATAATGCCTAAGATTATTTTGTCTACATAATTTTTAAATAATTTATCAATACTCCTTTGACTTTTTGTTGTAGTTTTTTTGCCGTAGTCCGTTTCTATTAAAAAATCATTAATGATAGTAGCCATATCAATTTGATCTTGCTTATTTATATACATTCTGGTCTTCCTTTTCTTAATTCTGTCTCTGCTTCTGACCAGCTAAAACATCCAACAAGCTTATCAACTGGTTTTTTTCTTAATAAGCAAACTTTCTTTGTCTTCCATATTTTATAATTACTGCAGTTCCTACAAGTTTTTCTTCCAAGTGTAGGCGAATATGGAATAGTTAAAGTTTCTATATTATTGCTTCCAGGCAAGTCTTTTGTAATGTCATAGTAATAAACAATTGTATCTGTAAAATAATTGATGTCTATAAGTTTCATTTGTGTTTTATTATGAAGAGACATACGAGCTGCTGCAAATCTTACTTTCATTGCAAGAGCTCGCGAGTCATCTAAATAAAATCTTGTTGGTGTCCATTTAAAGATTTCATGTATTTGATCTTGTTTTCTAGTTCTAATGCATGTAAGTTCTATTTTCAAAACATTACCTGTCCTGCTTGAAATTTAGTGTCTCTAAGAACAAAGTCATAAGCTTCGTCAAGTTTAAATGGTCTTTTGTATACATCTTCAATCGTAAAACAAGGTAGTCTACTCTGACCAACAAGATAACGTACCAATCCTTCTACTTGTGAAAGATTTTTACTTGGTCTTGATATAAATCTAGATTCTGAAATATCATTGTGTTGCCAAATAACATTAGGTTTACCACATTTAATACAGCTATAATTTATTTTATCATAAATTCCAAATGTTTTATTCAAGTTAACAGCTTGATTGTATAAAGAAAAAAGGTCTGATAAAGTTAAAGAAAGAATAACGCTACTCCAATTTTCTTTATCAACTAACTCACCATTTAAAGTTATAGATTCTGTTTGAGTTAAACACATTATAGCTAAAATTTCATAGTAAGGTATTTCTTCTAATTCACTTTCTTGTGCTGCCAGTAAATTTCCAAGTTCTAAATTATTTTCAACAGTTCTCATATTCAGCATAATTTTAATGTCTTCTGTACTATTAACAAAAGAATTATTTATGGTTATTGGTTTGTATTTATTATAAATAGTTATATCGAAATTCCCTATAAAAAAAGAAATTTTATTCTCGCTATTGCAATGCTGACAAATACTATAAGTTGT
>Ga0209083_1004769_pt1 | contig 10072 bp, 14 predicted proteins | sample AM7aDNAmetaG_FD_184132 | JGI IMG/M metagenome (GOLD analysis project Ga0209083, IMG submission 184132) | Freshwater microbial communities from Finland to study Microbial Dark Matter (Phase II) - AM7a DNA metaG (SPAdes) (version 3) | ecosystem: Environmental > Aquatic > Freshwater > Lake ...
ACAAGAATCCTGTACCAGTTTTAGTAACTTCTTGTAGGCCATCTGGGCCTTCTTCGGCACCTTCAAAGCCATTAACACACCACTTAACTGGCAGGGATTTCATTGGGTATAATCCACCAATAACATCCACATCGCGGTTTAACATGGCTAACAAATGCCATGGCTCCCAACCAATATCGGCATCAATAAACATTAGGTGTGTAGAATCTTTATTATGCAGAAATTTAGCAGTAAGTGTATTACGGGCACGAGAAATAAGACTTTCGTTAGTCATTGTTTCCATAGTCCAATCAATACCCAATTGACGGCAAACATTGGACCATTTAATATAGCTCATAAAGCATGACTCTGTGAGCATGCCCCCGTAACATGGCATACATATATGAACTCGTGTGGTTTTTAGAAAATCAACATTGACCTGAATTTGATTAGCACCAGGTTGTGGTGTTTCGGTTACTTGATTAATTTGTGGGGTTTGTGTTGTTGGTACTGCGTCTTTTTCAGCCATGATTTCCTTTTATGTAAAATGTAGAATATTTACACTAGTTTACAGGATAGCTAAAATTTTGTTAATGCTTTTTTTCTTCGAGATAATCAAAGGGCTTAATTAACTGCTTAAATGTATATCGATCATTTACCAGTTCAAATCCACGCCCAGCACCACGGACTCTATAACCCATGCGTTGTAATTGTTGCCGTATATCTGCCGTTTTTTGACCAGGATCACCGTGGCCATTGTAGGCAGCATCAATTAATTCACGGGCTAATTTTTGTGCTTGGTCTAAGTCGGGCGGAATAGCTTTTCCAGGAAAGGGTATCACTTCACCTTCTGCCATACCGTTATATTCGTTTAATGCTAGGCGCTCTAAATGCAACATTTTTTCCAGGATTATTACAGCACAAGGATGACGACTAGCACGGGCTTCTTTAATAAATCCTTGTGCCCGTTCTGTGACGCCTAGTTTTTTATCAAATATATCTCGTAGTTCTGGATAATATGTACCGTATAATTCTGTTATGATTTGATCACGGTCTGCGTCGCTACCTTTAAGATACATTTTGCGGACTTCGCTGGCACTGTTAGCATCTACTCCTCGGATTTTAAAATTAACTGTAGGAGTTACATCAACATAAGCGTGTTTAGTTAACGGTTGTAATTGTTTAAGATTTTCTGGTAATGGTTGAATGTAACTAGGCTCGCCATTCTTTTTAGTACCAAATGTAAATCTATCTCCATCTTTGGCACTGACTGCAAATATTAATGCTGTATCGTTCTTTGCTTCCACCGGCAAATTATCTGTTATTTCTTTTGGCTGATAGGGATTTTTAACTAGCACAATATGACTAGCAGGGATACCCAACTTAGTCATCATCGCTACTTTATCGCTATAACTAAACGGACTGGTAATCGGTGCTTGTACATCGCTAGTAGCAATATAGACATTTTCTGGCCCATATTTTTTAGTCAGATACTCGTAGCTGGCTAGATGTCCGCGATGAAAAGGGTGAAAACGGCCGGGATATATTACAAGATAGTTCATTGTAACATATTTAGTGTCACAGGTGCTCTAAAAGCCATAGATAAATTGGGCTAGTAAATTTTAAACTTACGGAGCCATTACAGCCCATCTCACCGTAGAATTTAGTTTGAGCTTCTGCTTGAGTGCCATTAAAATCGTGGGTGTATACTGCTAGATCAATAAACAGTTGCCCCAGCGCAATTTCATCAAATGCTAGATCGGAAATTGTAAGTCTCGCATCGGATATAATATCACCAGTTTCGTTAATTTGTGTATGCTCTGCAGTTTTATTTTTCATTACAAATCGTAGTTCGTGAGCAGCCTCGTCCTCATCTAAATCAAATGTCAACGGTAAACTGACATCTGTTACATGATCTGTATTATATAATTGATTTGTATCAAGCCATATTTCTAGGCCAAGTTTAGCGGTGGTGTCGGTGGATCCAATCGTGCAAGAGAGTTGATAAGTTGTCATATGATCTTTCTAAATTAGTATGAGGTAGTTACAATAGTGATATTACCAGCGGTAAACTCTGTTATTAGTGCCCGCAAATAAGTGAAATTGCCAATAACAGAATTGGATTGCGTTCCAGTAGTAGCAACTGTGGCGTTGCCATACGAGTCTATATCAAACCATGCGGCCTGCGGAGTATTATCTTCTAGTGTGGCCTGTATAGTAATTACTCCAACCAACCCATCGGTTGTGTAGGTTAGTGTTTGTACTATTCCTTGCCCAGCATAATAATTGGCCGCAGGAACAAGATTTCCTATGAATGTAGTACTTGTGCCATTGTAGTTACCTGATGGTGTTCCGTTAACAGTTAACGGTAATAGGGTTAAATTTGTATAGACTGTCATACTTGTTGAATTTCCACAATTACACCTGCGCCAGCAAGTTCAGCAATAACAGCTTCTAGTTGTTCTAGGACATCAGCCGACATAATAAAGGATTCCGGGTCTGAATCTTTGATCAAACTACTTAAAGTTACTACCAAATTTTGTTGATTAATTTTTGCCATAGTCAACTATTTAGCCTGAATTATCTGCATAGTTTTTCTTATTAATCCAGGACATACTAAACTTAGCATGGTTAACCACGACTGTTCGTTGTGATCAATAAAAAAGTAATCCTGGGTCCTATGAAATTTACTAATTAACCAACTATCCAGGGCCGGACTAATTCTAACTGTGGGCTGATTTAATAAAAAACTTATTAAATAATCCTTTTGTTCGTACGGTAATTTACTCATTTTAAAATAGCTACGAAACTGATGTTTTGGATTTTTTAATTGTATTGTATTTGTTGGCCGACAGATAACCGCTCGACTATAATCTTTGTGTGTTATGTATTCTAAATTGTCCAGCTGGTCAAACAGTGCTCGATCGTTGGTATAAACATGCCCGTTACTAACACTGACAACTAATTTAAAATCTGCAGAAGTAGTTAATAGTATATCGGCCAACTCATGTAGATTACTTACAGTTTTTTCAGTAATATCCTTTTGCCTGCGAGACAGTATGGTCTGTTGTCCAAACAAATTAGATTTACCTGGGCCGATAATACGCTGTTGTGCTATTTCACGCCAAGCAATACGACGCTCGATCATAGTATCGATATAAACATGGTCGAGCTCACGCAGACAACTAACTTCATCTAAGTGAAACCCGATGGCATATTCAAATCGATTATAAAATAATCGATCTTTAACAATAAGTTTAAACTGTTGGTTTAAATTGATCAAGTACTATATATCCTTCTTCATCAACTCCGGGTTGCATGATTGATTCATCCGAAACAAACTCAACTTGATCATTATTCATAACGGCATGTATTGTACAATTTTCTAAGCGATCAAATAAGATGCGTTTACTCAATGGTACACGAATTAACTCGTCAATTTTACGACCTAACGGACGAGCCCCCATCTTACTATCATATCCTTTATCGGCTAACATATCAATGACTGACTCGGCTAGAGTTAATCGAATGTTCCGTTCAACTAAGCTGGCTTTTAATTCATCTACAAATTTAATAACAACTTTCTTAATTGCCAGGGTGTCAAGTTTAACAAACTTACATACTTGATCAATACGATTGCGTAGTTCGGGCTTGAAGAAATCTTTCATAGCCTTGTCTTCACTGCCGGTCTTTTCTAAACTTTGTCCAAATCCAATATTATTATTTTCGTTATCACGAGCACCCAAATTAGATGTCATAATAATGATACAATTTTTAAGATCCACGGTTTTACCGTTGCTGCTGGTGATACGAGCTTCATCTAACATTTGTAACATAATGTTAATTACATCTGGATGTGCCTTTTCGATTTCGTCGAATAATAAAATGCTAAAAGGATTTTTACTAATATCTGATATTAGTTTGCCGCCGCCTATATTACCATCTTCAAAACCTACATAGCCCGGGGGTGCTCCGATTAAACTACTTACAGTATGCCGTTCTTGATACTCACTCATATCATACTTGAGCAACTTCATATCTAGATTTTCTGCTAACAATTTGGCCAATTCTGTTTTACCTGTGCCAGTTGGCCCCAGGAATAGATAACTGGCGATAGGACGCTTTTGATTACCAATACCCGAGAAGTTAATATAGACACGCTCTAGCACAGCATCAACTGCGGCATCTTGTCCATAGAGCTTTTGTTTGATATTACTTTCTAACTCAACAATATTGGTACTGCGTTCGTTTTGCAATCGGTCCAACGGCACACTGGTTACACGACTTAACTGCGCCATAATCATATCACGATTAACTGTAACATTACCTTTGTCTTTGACCCGCTCTTTAGCACAAGCACCATCGATCAAATCAATACTCTTATCTGGATTTTTACGATCGTGTATGTAGCGGCCACTTAACTCCACGGCTGCTGTAATAGCATCTGTATCAATTAATACATTATGGAATGTTTCTAGTCTAGGGCTAAGTCCAATCAGGATCTGCTCAGTTACTGCTGGAGTAGGTTCGTCAATGCTCACACGATGGAAGCGACGCATTAAAGCGCGATCTTTTTCAAACGATCCATAATATTCTTCCCAGGTAGTACTTGCTACTACTTTTAAATTACCTTTGGTAATAGCAGGCTTTAACATATTTGCAAAGTCTAATGTGCTGTTACTTGAACTTCCTGCACCCATCATTGTATGTGCTTCGTCAATAAACAAAATACATTTCTTTTTAGTTTCCAGAGCTGTAATAACTGCCTTAAACTTTTCCTCAAACTCGCCGCGATACTTACTACCGGCGAGCAAGCTACCAATTTCCAGGCTCCATACTTCGTGATCCTTTAAAAACTCAGGAACCCGTCCTGCATTAATTTCCTGGGCCAGGCCCTCGATGATAGCTGTTTTGCCTACCCCTGGATCACCAACCATCAATACATTGGCCTTAAAGCGTCGTGCTAGTACTGTAATCATTTCATCAAGTTCTTCACTACGACCAATCATAGGTTCTAGTCGATCTTCTTTGGCTAACTTAGTAAGATCTAAACAATGCTGTGTGAGTATTTCTGTAGCCTGTTGATCGTTTAAGGTAACATCAGAATGATTATAATGGACCTGCCAAAATTCCATAAACTCTTGTTTTTTAACTCCGTACTTGAGTAGGAAATAATGAGCATGACTATTGTTTTCGGCCATCATGGCCATGTATAAATCTGCGGTAGCCACTTGGCGGCGGCCAGTAAACAATACCTGTGTTAGTGCTCGGTTAAAACAGCGTTCTAATGCGTTAGTTTTTTTTGGTGGCGCATCTTTATTAGTAACCAAATTAACTAGACTGAGTAGATATGCGTATATTTCTGAATCCATCAACTCAACATTAGTGCCAAATTTTTCTAGGCATTTTCTAAAAGGATTATATCGAATCAAGGCCAGTAGCACATGTTCGGTTAATACATATTCGTGTTTGTACTCACGAGCCAAACCAACGGCATTTTCGAGTATCTGTTCAATTTCTGGACTAGTTTGCATGGATTCCTTTTATTATGTGTTATCCGAATGTTTATTATACTATGTTTTATTACAAAATGCAAGCTCTATAGGTATTTATTGACCGCGGAATTGAGTAATATGATCCAATAATTCTTGTGGGATATCTGTAGGGATTTGTGCCTGTACCTTAACCAATAAATCTCCAGTTTCACTGCTACGAGGAGTAAGTCCACGGCCTCGTAGTCGTAGTGTGGTTCCGGGCTGTGTTCCGGCTGGCACAGCTAAACTTAAATTATTACCCAATATGTCTTTTATTGGTATCTCACATCCTAGGATTAAATCCCAAATAGATATAGTATGTTCTGTTTGTAAGGTAGAGCCTTGACGAGCCCATTTAGGATCTGGGTGTATTCTATAGGTGATTACTAAATCGATGCCTCCGGGGCCAATTCCAGAATATTGTATACTATCGCCGTCATTGATACCCTTGGGTATTTCTATTTCCACTGTCATATTGCCTTGGTGGGTACCAACACTAATACTTCTATTACCGCCTTGTGCGACATCTCGTAAGGTGATCCATAATGTCATTACGGCATGTTGTGCCTTACGATGGTGTTGCTGATGGGGATTTTGGAATTTGGCGCCAAAAATATCAAAAATACTTTCAAAATTAAACGGGCCAGCGCCATTGGTATGAAAATTAAACCCATTACTTCTACTCATTGGGTTATCGTATTCGGCTCTTTTTTGATCATCGCTTAATATAGCATATGCTGATTGTAATTCTTGGAATTTAACTTTGTCACCACCTTTATCAGGATGATGCTGGCTAGCGAGCCGACGATAAGCCCGTTTAATGTCGTCCGAGGTGGCGTCACGATTAACGCCGAGAGTTTGGTAGTGGTTAGTCATATAAAAGAAAAAGCAGACAGCATATTAATTATACTGTCTGCTTGAGGTGATGTCAATTACTTCTTGGCTTTTTTGGCAGGTGCGTCTGGTACAGGAGTACCTTCTACTTTTTTGTGTATTTTAACAGTCTTACATTGATTAACCGTTTTGCCCTTAACCACAACATCGTGACACACTTGCTTTGTTTCAACAGCGTGTGCTACTTCGAATCCAACAAATAACCAAACGGCTATGTTCGATGTTACTAATAATTTTATCATTTTTGTATCCTTATAGTGCTGGAAAAGATTGCGCTGGACCACTTGGCCCGCCTGCGGCAGTTACCGGTGGTGTTGTATTAAATGTTGGTGCTGCGCCAAATGCTGGTGCTGGCGTAGATCCAAATGCTGGTGCTGGGGCTGAACCAAATGTTGGAGACGGTGTGCTACCAAATGCTGGTGCTGGACTTCCGAATCCTCCTGTTGAAGGTGCGCCAAATGTTGACCCACTGCCCATTGACTGCGACCCATTGTTAAATCCGCCATTGTTAAATCCTCCACCCTGTCCTGAGTTCATACTGCCCATACCGCCCATACCGCCCATACCGCCAGGCGGAACATACTGTGTGCCCATGGGTTGATTGGACCCGGCCACACCTTCTAGTTTTTCTTGTGTGCGACCGTATGCGCTAATACCAATAACAGCACCCATGGCCACATGGAACAAGCCACCGCCTTGAAGGGTCAGGGGTTGCCATTGTGTTGTAATACCACCGTGGAATAGTGCTTGTATCGTGGACCAAAGAATTGGTGCAATCATAAAATCAAACATACAGATACACATATACATCCAACCCATCATTGGACGCCATTTGCTGTTCATCCAGTCTTCTTTTTTCTTTTCGCTGTCGGTAGAGTGATTGTATTCACTTAACTGTGACATACCTGCTCCTTTTTATTATTATTATATTTACTACAATAAACTAAGCATAGGTATCGCTGGATTGACCGGAGGTCTGATGTATCAATTGATCGTTTTCGTTATAAACTTTAACCGAGTGTCCGCCAGCGTGTAATGCGTATTGCATGGCTTCTTCTAATGATTCAAATACCTGCTCGGCTGTGTGTAAAATACCTTGTCTCCAGTGGTGTGTTTTTACTTTGTGGTGATGTTTACTCATTTTTGTGGCTCCTTAAAATATTTGACCCAAATTTTTTCTGTTCGATTGGTATAACGGGTCAAATTGTGTTGATGCAACCACACATTGGCCTTGGGAAAAACCAAGGCTCTAGTCATGGCATGATATATTTCGTCACTTTCTGTAGGGCGAGCGTTGAATATACAGTTGCTCCAGGGTATTTCTCTACTGGTAACAATAGGAACACCTTGGCTAATCAAGTCAGCCGAAACAATGTTAAATGTTTCGCTAAAATTTGTTTGTAGTCCTATGTCCATGTCGGCACATAGTTCTAAGAATTCTTCTCTAACTGCCCATTGATGTGCTATTAGTTGATGCCCATGCTCACTTAGATGCTCAAACATGCCGCGCAGGTTGTTTAGCACAGGATCGCCCTTCATTTCAATGCGGCCAGCATTGATGTGGAAGCGTAGCTGTTTACCGTGTTGGTTAGCATACTTGATGGCTGCTACGGCCTGCACCATGTGGTTTTTAAGTGGACGAACCGCTCCAAAGCAGGCCACATCAATCCAATACTTGTAGCCACGATAACGATTGTGTTCGTCTAGATCTTTGCTGTTATACTGTTGTGGATAGTAGTTGGGCAAATAAAACACGCGACTTTCTGTTTCTTCTTCCGTATGATCTGTTGTAGTGGCTAGATATGTTCGAATTTCATCCAGCATTCTAGGAGCATTTACCCCAATACTGATTTCAGGAAATTTAATGTATTCTCCAAGCCAATCCATGGCCATGCCTTCGCCGGCCATAAAAGGCATTTCACTGTGTAGACGAACAATCCATCTAACTGTGGGGTGTAGTGGAATCAATACCGCAAATTTGCTGGGCACCACCCATAATGCTTCAATGATCACATGAGTTGGTTTGTGTAATGTGACCAGTCGATCGATATCATTATTGTCAATGGCAACTTCAAGTTCAGCGTCAATCCCGGCGTTGACCAACATGTTTTTCATGAAGCTGGCCGAGTTATACAGGCCCGTGCTAAGTCCCTGTGGACTGTGCTCCACTGCGTTGTAATCTTCTCTGCGTTTAAGGATGAATAATACTTTATTTGTCATGGTGCGTCTATTTATGTGTTGTTATATTACAAATTCATGTTGCCGCAGCGGCAATCAAGATCAGGCCATTGATTACAGTATTCAGGGTTTCTTTCAATTGTAGTTGACCCATGTCCTGTATGATTTGCATCTGCCGTTGCATGTCCTGCAGAGTTTCTGTTAATTCTTGCGGGCTCATTTGTCCTGCTTGAGCAGCAGCAGTAGCCTGTGCCACATACTGTGCAGCCTGAGCAAATTGTGGGTCTCCGCAGTTGGCCAATGCGGCCAATTGCTGGTTAATTTCATCTATGGTCATCTTGGTCTATTTCCTAAGGTTTGTTGTATTAAATCTGCGCTGTGTTCTATTCCGTTGAACTTTAACCTGCAGAATAACGGGCTAACAGCACCGCCCGAGTTGTATCTATCTTTGAGTCCTTGTGCTATTTCATTCAATGCTCGAGCGGCGTTGACAGCATCGCTATTGTGTGGCAAGTATTCGCTGTAGGCCACAAACAGCTCTGTTTCATTGGCCATGGCAACAGCATTGGGTTTGCCCATGACAGGGTTGGCACAAGCGGTGGCAAAATGCCTGGCATCAATACGGATCTGTGCCATTAGTTGGTATTCATTTGAGTCAAATGATGTTAGCATGTAAGCATCATACGCAACACATCCGTTGAGGGCAAGAACAAATACCGCCGACAATAACTTTTTCATTTAAGACCTTGCCATATCTTTTGTTGACCATTATACCAATTTTGCCAGCCTTCATACTTTTCTTTTAAAATATAGTATTGAGTGTAATTGTCGTTTGAATTGCTGATCAAATCGGACAAATTATGCTGGTTGGCGCCCAGGGGTGTTAGATCCGCAGCAGGCTGTTGCAGATCAGCAGGCACAGTTGGCCAGTTGGGAATAGCAGGTGGTTTATTGTTGGCGCAAGCGGTCAATAAAAATACAAAAATAACAATTAATTGTTTCATTGTTTGGCTCCTGCAGCAGGCAATTGTTTGCTACCTGTATTTTTTACCGCACGATTATAATCTTCCCAGGCATCGTTGTTGATTCGATTACAATCTGCGTTGATCTTGGTTGTGTCTTTTATAATAATTTGACTAACTCCATAATTACGGCCTTTGACTAAATGTTCATTGGCGGCCAAAGCATCTGTTAACTGTTTTGTAGCATCGGTGCTGGCCTGTTGGGCCAGCTCAAGTTGCTGTTGTTGTTCTTTAAATGCCGCTTTATAGATGGCATCTACTCCAGCACCACCATACATAAAAATACTAATCATAAACACAATAGCACTGACTGGTTTGATTAAAAAAGCATATGGACGAATTTGTGGTAACGAACTAAGAACATGAAATAAAAAATATATCACAGCACTGCCGCCGGCACAGGCAGGCCACATCCAAATTGGAAAACCACCAACTGCGTATTTTATGATAATATCTAACATTATG
>Ga0209083_1004771_pt1 | contig 10069 bp, 4 predicted proteins | sample AM7aDNAmetaG_FD_184132 | JGI IMG/M metagenome (GOLD analysis project Ga0209083, IMG submission 184132) | Freshwater microbial communities from Finland to study Microbial Dark Matter (Phase II) - AM7a DNA metaG (SPAdes) (version 3) | ecosystem: Environmental > Aquatic > Freshwater > Lake ...
CTGATCCTGTTACAAATCTTAAATCTATTTCGTATGCGAATATTACGCCTTATATTATAGAAGCTATACAGGAGATGAATCTAAAATTTGAAGATATTAATAATATGGAGAAAGAGAATTCGTGGAGAACAGTATTTATATCTTGGTTTTCTAATACTAAGAACGGGATAAGTGAATTTGTGGGTGGAGTACTTAGAGCTAAAGATAAACTATGTATTGGTGAAGGAGTAGATGAAGTATGTATTACCAAAGAAGAATTATTACAGATTAAGAAAAATGGAGTTCAAAATTCCATTTCGGTAAATTCAAATACATCTGCATCAGAAAATATTATTAAAGAAAATAAAAATTCAGAAACAATTATAATTAATACTGATATTAATATTAATACTGATACAAATACAAATAAAGATACTATAGATAATTTAATAAAGGAAAATTCTCAAGCTAAAGAAAATATTTTAGATCAGAATGCTCCTCAATTACCTGAATCAGAACTTATTACAAAGACAGAACCTACAGTAGTATCTGAACCAATAGCTAATCCAGTTGATTCAGCATTACCATTAGATACTATATCTCAAAATTAATTATGTTTAAAATTAAGATACATTATATTTTCTTTTCCATTTTATTTATATGTTTTTTACTTTTTTCTAATAATATATTTGCTTCTAATATAGACGGTAGTATTGATTCCAATTTTAAGAATGCATTTGGAGAGAATCTAGGGTGGCTTAATTTTGGTTGTGATAATTGTAATGTTCATATTACAGATACTAATATTACAGGTTATATCTGGAGTAAAACTCATGGCTGGATAAATTTATCTCCTTCTGGTAGTGGAGTTACAAATAATTGCTCTGGAGTTTTAGGAGGTAAGGCTTGGTCTAAATCTTTAGGATGGTTAGATTTTTCAGGTGCTTCTATTGATGAAAGTGGTAAATTTATTGGAGTGACAGATGGATTAGGTACTAAAGCTGGAAGGATAAATTTCAGTTGTAATAATTGTGGGGTTTCTACTGATTGGCGACAATGCTCACTTCGAGAATCTCCAGCCCAAGTTATTATAAATTCTATTACTGATAATACAGTGCCTACTATTGGAGCAAATATTTCTGTAAAAAATGAAGGTAATATAAATACTGAATATTTCTTAGAATGGTGTGTAGTTTCAGATATTAGTAATGCTTGTGGAGGAGGTGATGATATATATTATTCTTCTGAATCAAAAAGAATACTTCCAGGTGAGACTTGGACAGATAATAAAGTTGCTACGGTTTTAAATACAGGTGATTATTATTTTAAACTAGTAGCTCATTATGGTGAAGGTTATTCTCCTGCTTCAATACCATTTACTGCTATTTATCAACATATAGATGGTGGTGGAGGCGGGGGAGGGGGTGGAAGTTCATCAAGTACACCTAGTTCTGATATTGTGATTAATGATATATTAAAAAATAATTATCTATCAGCAGATTTTAATAGAGATAACAAAGTTGATTCTATCGATTTTTCTATATTACTTTATTTCTGGAAAAAGAGTCCTCCTTTTAAAAATATACATGTCGATGTTAATAAAGATGGAAAAGTTAATTCCATTGATTTTTCAATACTTCTATCACAATGGGGTAAAAAAACTATATGAAAATAAATAAAAATAATAATTTTTTCTTTTTTATAATATTATTTTTTATAATATACATTTTTCATTTTTCATTTGTAGATGCTTCCACTCAGTTATATTTTGAAAAAAATATGGATCAAATTAAAAAGGGGGATATGTTTCAAGCAACGCTTGTGATATCTACTGATAAATCAATAAATGTTGTAGATGGTACAATTATTTTTGATAAAGATAAGCTTTCTATAAATTCTGTTGAAACAGATGAATCTATTTTCTCTATGTGGGCAAAAGAACCAATTTTTGACAATAAAATTGGTGAATTGAGTTTTGTGGGAGGTATATCTGGAGGTATTAAAACAAATAAAAGTGAAATTTTAAAAGTAAATTTTAAAGCAATAAAAAGTGGTTCTGTGAGCATAGGTTTTAAAGATGTATTTTCAGTTTTTCTAAATGATGGATTAGGAACAAGATTAAATCCTTGGTTTAAACCTTTATCATTTTCAATACAAGATAAATATATTATTCCCATATTATATATGTATGGTATTCTTATCTTTTTCTTTGTTTTGTTAATAATATTTATTATAATTAAATTATTAAATAAAAATAAAAAAAATGAATAATAAAAATATAAAATTTTTGAATCGTTTGAGTTTTATTGTTAGTCTTTTTGCTATTTTGATCTTTTGTTTTCCTGGTATATCAGATGCAGCTAGCTTGTCTTTAGTTCCTAGTCCGTCAACTGTATCGATGGGTAATATTATTTCTTTGAAAATATTTGTAAATACTGATGGTAAAATTATAAATAATACTGAGGCTACTATACAGTTCCCAGTAGATATGCTTGAAGTTATCTCTACTACAAAAAGTTCATCGATTTTTTCTTTATGGGTTGAGGAATTAAATTTTTCAAACAAAACAGGAATAATTACTTTAAATGGTGGAATTCCAGATCCAGGTTATATAGGTCAAAGTGGTTATATTGCTACCGTAACATTTAAAGCAAAAAAGGCTGGGACTGCGTCTGTTATATTTACTGATGGAGCAGTTAGAGAGAATGATGGCCTAGGTACTAATATTTTATCTTCAAAGAGCAATGGTATTATAGAAATAATCTCACCAAAAGTAGTTGAAAATCCAATTATTACTTCACCAAAAGAAGAAAAAGATAATTCAATAATTCCTAAACCGATAATCTTTTCTGATACTCACCCCAATCAAGATATTTGGTATTCAAATAGTACTGCAAGTTTTAGTTGGAAGATACCAAATGGAGTTACTTCACTAAAAACTCTTTTTAATAAAAAAATAGATTCTACTCCAACAATATCTTATGATAATTCAGTCACACAAAAGACATTGAATAACCTTTCAGATGGAATTTCATATTTTCATTTAAAATATTTTAATAAAGAAGGTAGTAGTACAATTGCAAATTATAAAATTAAAGTAGATAGGACAGCTCCTTTACCTTTTGCAGTACAAGTTAAGACAGAAAATGGAAATAATTTAATTAAATTAAATGCAAATGATAGTGTTTCTGGTATAGATTATTATACTATATCAATAGATGGTTCTGCTCCGATAAAAATAAATAAGGATTATATTATAAATAATGAGTATACTCTTCCACCAGAAAAAGAAGGTGATCATGATCTAGCTGTAGTTGCCTATGATAAAGCTTCAAATCATACAGAATCTAGGACAGTATTTACAAGTCTTTCTTTCACTATTCCTCTTATCTCTCTGAATACTAAGGAAATTACAGTTGGTAACTCAGTCACTATTTTAGGTAAGACAGATTATCCAAATAAAAATGTAAATGTAATTTTATTATCAAACGATAAAGAGATAGGTAATTATTCACAAGTGGTAGCATCTGATGGAACTTTCTCTGTTACTACTGATACAATTAAGACAGTAGGATCAGTAAGTATATATGCTGTAACAGTATTTTCAGATACTATTAAAAGTCATCCTTCAGAAAAAATTTATCTGAATGTAAAAGAGATGGCAGTAGTGAAAGTAACCTTAGCTATTATCTATCCACTCATAGGCCTACTATTCATTGTCATTATTATTTTACTGATTTTTATTCTTCTTTATGCAGGTTGGCATAAATATTTTGGTTTAAAGAAAAAGATTGAGGCAGATTCTAAACAAGTTATAGTTGAAGCTCATAATGCAATGAAATTACTAAAAGAAGAATTAGCTAATCAACTTGAAATTTTAGAGAGAGTGAAAGTAGATAGGAATTTAAATGACAAAGAAGAAAAGATTTTTAATGAAATAAATAAAAATATTGAAGGTGTAGATGATTTCATTGAAAAGAAATTAAAAAAATTAATTTAATTATTAAAATATAAGCACATAATTATTATGCCAAAAATAAAAAAAGTTATTTTACCAAAAGATAATAGAAATCATAATCTTATCGTTGAGTGGTGGTATTTTAACGGGCACTTATATGATAATGATAATAATCATTATAGTTTTATGGATTGTTTTTTTAAAGTAAATATAAGTAAGATTAAAATTCCATTTATGACTCCATATTTTGATTTTATGAATAATATTTTTAAAAATAAAAAGTATATACATTTTGCCCACTCTGTAATATCTGACATAAAGACAAAAAAAAGTTATAAAGAAGTTCAGTATATTTCTTTATTGTCAAAAGATAGTTTTAAAAAAGGACTTTTATATATAAATTATAAAAACGCAAATCTGTTAGATAATACATTAAATTATGAAATAAATGAGATATCCCCAAATAATTTTAATATTAAAACTAAAAATATAAATTTGAATCTTGAATCAAAGAAAAGAGCACTTTTTGAAGGTGGACACGGTTATGTTGGTAAACCAGAATCAGGAAGTTACTATTATTCTTTTACTGATTTAAACATATTAGGTAAAATAAGTATAAAAGGTAAAGAGGTTGAAGTAAGAGGTAAGGGATGGATGGATCATCAGTGGGCTGATGCAACATATAAGGGTAAAAAAGATAAATGGACTTGGTTTTCATTTCAAATGGAAAACGGTACTGAAATAATGTGTGTAGAATATGAATCAGAACAACTTGGAAAGGATACATTAATTGATATGATAGATAAAGATGGTAAACAAACTCAATATAAAAATGCAGAATTTTTTCCATTAAAAAATATATGGAAAAGTAATAAGACTAAGACAGAGTATCCATTATCTTGGAATATAAATATTCCAAAAATAGGTATTAATATCAAGACAAATGCTTTAATGAAAGACCAAGAGATAATTTTTGGAGAAATAAATTACTGGGAAGGCCCTATAAAAGTAGTATTGGATATAAATGGAAAAAAAATAAAAGGAGTAGGATATATGGAATTAGTTGGTTATCCATCTGATTATAATTACTTAATTTTAGAAAGTAAAGAAATTAAAAAAAATATTAAAGAAAAAGTGAAAAATGTTATAAGAAAATTTTAATATTATAATTTAAAAGTTGTCATAACTAGTTTTATTATGTTAAAATACAATTTATATGTTTCGAAAATTATATATTTTATTACTTGTAATATTTTTATTATTACCACTAGTTTCTAGTGCTTCTGTTGCTTTAACTGATGATTTTACTGGTACGACGATAGATACAGGAAAATGGACAGAATATGATATAGGAGGTATGGGTGGAACAGTTGGTAATGTTCAGCAAAATGGTGTTTTGAGCGTAACAGGTGATGGGACATGGAGTCATAATGGATTAAAGTCGGTTCAAACTTTTGATAGAAGTAAGGGTGATGTTACTATAGAAGGTGATTGGCAATTAAAAAATTCTTGCAGTGCAACTTCTTCTCCTTCAGTGGCTGTTGTCTATGGAAACTGGGCAAGTGGAGCTCAAGAAGCTGGTTCTCTTTCTTTGGTATATTTAGGTAGTTCTACTCCAAAATTTGCTTTATCTAATTCAACTTCATCAATAAATTTAACTACTCAAATAACTTGTGCAACAAATACAACAATTCATTATAAATTTGTGGTTAGACAAATTGGAGGGGTTGATGTTTATCTTAATGGAAGTATAACACCGAATGGTTCACTTACAATAGTTCAAGCTCCAAATACTTACACTAATAAATCTATTTTTTTAGAACAAAAAGATAATGTTACTAATCCAACGGTCACTATTGATAATCTTATTGTTACCACTAGTGATATACCTTCTATTCCTACAAGTTTATATGCAATTCCTTCTTCTGGTCAAGTATTTCTTAATTGGACAGCTCCAAGTAGTGTTGGATCAGCATTAACTGATTATAAGGTTGAATATAAATTGTCATCAGAACCTACGGTGTGGACTATATTTAATGATGGAGTATCAACTTCTACTTCGGCTGTGGTTAGTGGTCTTTTAAATGATATTTCATATGATTTTAGAGTATCTGGTATAAATAGTATAGGTACAGGTAACCCTTCAAATATTATTTCTTCTACTCCAAATCTCTATACTCCTTCTGCTCCTTCTTCTTTAATTTCTAGTTTTGGTTCCAATAATCATATTAGTCTGTCTTGGTCCACACCTATATCTGATGGAGGAGCAAGTATTACAGATTATCTGGTAGAATATAAGTTGTCATCAGAACCTACAATATGGACTACATTTACAGATGGAGTTTCTACTGCTACTTATGCTACCATTACTGGGATAACTGGGGGTTCAAATTATGATTTTAGAGTTTCAGCAATAAATTCAGTTGGGACAGGTTCACCTTCCAACATTGCAACAAAAAAAGCAGGAGCTTATTTACTTTATGATGATTTTACTGGCACTATAATAGATACAAATAAATGGATTGAATATGACTCAGTAGCAAGTGGTGGAACAACTGGTAAGATTCAACAGAATGATTCTTTGAGTTTAGTTGGTACAAGTACTTGGAATACTAATTCACTTAAATCAGTTCAAACCTTTGATAGAAGTGCTGGAGATATTGTGATAGAAACAGATTGGACAATAAATGATTGCGCTTCTCCGACGGCTGTTGGTGGAATTTCTTATGGTGACTGGGTAACAAATGGTACTGTAGTAAGTAATACAATAATGTTGCAATATGGTAGTAATGGTGTTTATAAATTGTTTCATTGGCCATCAGCCAATACATCATCTACTTTACAGTGTACAAATGGTGTTCCTATACATATTAAGGAAATAATAAGACAAGCTGGTGGAGTAGATATTTATTTAAACAATAGTGGTACATCAACTATATCTTTAACAGCAGTTCAGGCACCTAACACTTGGAATAATCAACCAATATCATTTCAGCAATATGGTACCTCAAATTCATTTTTTGATAATTTAACCGTATCAAATACTGGCTATACAATCCCAGTTAAAACTACAGGTCTTTCTGCTACCCCGCATGATAGTCAGATGGAACTATCTTGGATAGCTCCTGCAAATGGAGGTAGCGCTATTAATGATTATTTAATACAATATAAACTTTCCTCTGAACCGTCTGTTTGGACAACATTTTCTCATGCTGCTTCAACTTCAACCACTAATTTTGTTACATTTCTTACAAATGGTTTAAGTTACGATTTTAGAGTTTCAGCAGTAAATATAAATGGAGCTGGTCCTAATTCTGATACTGTAAGTGCGGTTCCGATATCAAGTACACCTTCTGCTCCCCAAAATTTATTAGCTACAAATACAGTTAGTAATCAAATTGATTTAACTTGGGAGACTCCTGTATCAAATGGTGGAGCAAGTATTACTGATTATTTAGTTGAATATAAATTATCATCAGAACCTACGGTATGGACTACATTTACAGATGGAGTTTCTACTAATACTAATGCTTCAGTTACAGGTCTTACGAATGGCTTAAGCTATAATTTTAAAGTTTCAGCTATAAGTAGTTATGGAACAGGAACTTCTTCGATTGTAGTAACTAAATCAGTTGTTAACCCTACTCCACTTGTTCCTACTGCAAGTTCTGTTGTTATAACAGGGCAGAGTCATATTTCTGAATATTTACTTGGTTCATATATTTATTCTGATTTTAATGCTGATCCAGAAGGTATTACTACCTTTCGTTGGCTTAGTTCTAATACATTAGGTGGTACATATTCACCAATTTCTGGTGCTACAAATATAAATTATACAGTAGATGCAACAGATTTAAATAAATATTTAAAACTTGAAGTAACTCCAGTTTCAACTGTTGCTCCTTTTTCTGGAGCACCTATACTTAGTAATGCTATAGGTCCAATCACGGTAGCAGATTATATTTATCATATACTTTCTACGGGGCAAAGTTTATCTTTAGGGTATGCTGGTTCTCCTGTTCTTTCAACAATTCAACCATATGGCAATAAAATGTTGAGTGGAACTGATATTGCTCCTGGAACAAACCTTGTACCACTAGTAGAAGTAAGTAATGAGACACCGGCTAGTGCTATGGGTAATGGAATTACTTATCAAAATGGTATTCAAACTGTTGTTACCAGGCATGGAGTAGGAGGAACAGCTTATGCTGGTCTTAAAAAAGGGACTGCTCCATACATAAATGGAATACAACAAATGATTAATGTTAGAAATGCAGCTACACTTCTTGGAAAGACTTCCCAGGTAATGGGTATTACTACTGTTCATGGAGAAACAGATAATTCTGCAGGCAGAGCTCCTTACTATGAAGGATATTTAGCAGAATGGCAACATGATTATGAGACAGACATTAAAGCAATAAATGGTCAAGTTGGTACTATACCTATGTTTACAGATCAGATGGATTCATGGACTACTTATGGTGATACTACTTCTGGTATTCCAGAAGCACAACTTGCTGCATCAGAAGATTATCCTGGGAAAATAGTTCTTGTAGGTCCTAAATATTTTCTAACTTATGCAAGTGGTCCACATCTATCTAATACTAGCTATAGATTATTAGGAGAATATTATGCAAAAGTAATGAAAAAAGTTTTTTTTGATAAAGTTTCATGGAGACCTCTTTCACCTGATACAATACAACTTATTGGAAATGTTATATATGCAAAATTTCATGTACCAGCAGGAAATCTTTTTCTTGATACAACATTAGTAAAACAAAATACAAATTATGGTTTTGAATATTATGATACTACTTCTTCAGCCACAATTAATTCTGTCTCAGTCATGAATTCTGATACAGTGAAGATAACTTTAAGTAATATTCCAACAGGAGACAACCAAAGATTAAGATATGCTTATACTGGAGTTGCAAATGCTGCTGCTGGGGCACAATCTGATGGAGCACCTCGTGGAAATTTACGAGATACTGATCCAGCTCTTTCTCTTTCTGGAAATAATCTTTATGACTGGGCTGTTCATTTTGATAAATTAATAACTTCTGTTACTGATACAACTTCTCCGATTGTAACTCAGTTTAGTATTCCTTCAGCCTCTTCATCTTTAACTATTCCAATAAATTTATTTACAGCCACAGATGATTATCTTCTCACTGGCTACTTACTAACCGAATCATCATTAGCTCCTCTTGCAAGTGATTCAGGATGGAGTGGTACCGTACCAACTACATATACATTTGCATCACAAGGATCAAAGACTCTATATGCTTGGGCGAAAGATGCCACTGGTAATGTATCAACATCAATGAGTGCATCTATTACTATTACTCTTAATGCAACAACATTTACATTCACTGGCCCAACATCAGGTAATGTAAACAGTGCTTCAACAAACTTTACTGTTACTCCAAATAATTCATATACAGGAACAATTACAATTACACCATCAGGTACAGGTAGTACTGGACTTTCATCAACAGTTCTAACTTTCTTAGGTTCAACTCCTCAAACATTTACAATTACACCAACTAATAGCGGATCTATTACCCTTACTCCAACTAATAGTGGAGGATTAACTAATCCATCAAATATTGTTTATACTGCAAATGCTGTAGTGCCAGGTGCTCCAACTTCTGTTGTAGCAACAGCACTTAATCACTCAGCTAGTGTTACTTTCTTGGCACCAGCTTCTAATGGTGGAAGCGCCATTATGGGATATACAGTTACTTCTTCAGGAGGTGGTACTGATTCTAATGCAGGTTCAACATCACTTACTCATACAGTTACGGGTCTTACTAATGGTACCTCGTATACATTCACTGTTAAAGCAACTAATTCTGTAGGAGAAGGTTCTGCTTCATCTGTATCTAATTCGATTACTCCAGCAGATACAACTTCTCCAACAGTTAATACCTTCACTATTCCATCTACCTCCACATCTTTAATAGTTTCAATTTCATCACTTACTGCAACAGACAACAATGCAGTCACTGGCTACTTACTAACCGAATCATCATTAGCTCCTCTTGCAAGTGATTCAGGATGGAGTGGTACCGTACCAACTACATATACATTTGCATCACAAGGATCAAAGACTCTATATGCTTGGGCGAA
>Ga0209083_1004773_pt1 | contig 10065 bp, 3 predicted proteins | sample AM7aDNAmetaG_FD_184132 | JGI IMG/M metagenome (GOLD analysis project Ga0209083, IMG submission 184132) | Freshwater microbial communities from Finland to study Microbial Dark Matter (Phase II) - AM7a DNA metaG (SPAdes) (version 3) | ecosystem: Environmental > Aquatic > Freshwater > Lake ...
GGCTCAATTGCGCCCGGTTCCCCTTTTTGCAAAAATACGCGTGGCGCCCTTTTGCCTAAGGCGCAGAGGATTTCATAGCTGATTGTTTTTGCTTTGGCCGCAATTTCACTGGCGCTGATATAATTCTTGCCCTGCGTGCCCAGTAGAACAACTTCATCGCCTATCTTGCAATCGGGGATGGCGGTGACATCAATTGTGCACATATCCATGGAAACCCGCCCGACAAGAGGCGCGCGCCTGCCGCAGATTAAAGCCTCGCCCAGACTCGATAAAATAAAAGGGTAGCCATCTCCATAGCCAACAGGGATTGTCGCGATGCGTGTTTCTTTGGCCGTGACATAAGTGCTGCCGTAGCCGATGCCATAGCCTTTCGGGAAGTCTTTGAGCAAAACGATGCTTGTTTTAAAAGACATCACCGGCGCAAGATTGGCTCCTGCCTCGCTTAAAGGCACAGGGCAAATGCCGTAAGACATCAGCCCCGGACGCACCATGTCCATTTGAAATTCCGGATAATTTAATATAGCCCCGCTATTACCTAAATGCCGCAGCGGTATGTTGATCCCGATTTTTTTGAGATCAGCAAGCAACCCGGAGAACAGCTGCCATTGAAGATCGTTGTAGGGAATGATGTTTTCACTCGATGCCAGATGAGAGAAAATTCCCGCAAGCTCAATATTGGCAAGTGCGGATACTTGCCGGATAAGATTTAGCGCGCTGCCGGATATCGTGCCGCCGCGTCCCATACCGGTATCAATTTCGATATGCACCGGCAGCTTGCGGCCTAACTTTTCCAGCTTTTTTTGTAACAGCCTGGCAAAATAAATATCGGAGACAGACGGCGTCAGTTGATATTTAATAATCTCGTCAATTTCTGTTGCGGTGGATGGGCCGAGGATGACAATCAAAGCTTCAATGCCGCTGATCCTCAACTGGACGCCTTCATCGGCATTGGCCACTCCCAGCATCCGCGCGCCGTTTTTCAGGGCGGCGTTGGATATTTCAATTGCGCCATGCCCGTAAGCATCAGCCTTGACCACCTGCATAAAATCAACTTGCGGGCCGATCAGCCTTTTAATTTCGCGCAGGTTGACTACAAAATTATCCAGGTCCACCTCAACCCAACTGCGATATTTCAATCCTGTCTTTAACCCCATTTTTTAAAATCCTTATGTGACAAAGTACGATGTACCTGTCATTTCAAAGCGAAGCGAGAAATCCCGATTCCGGGATTGCCACGCCGCCTGAGAGGCGGCTCGCAATGACAAAGGTGGCATGTCATCATTTTCTGGTCATCGTAAAGACGCCATCCCAGGGTTGAAGTGGCGGCTGCTCTTTTAAGCTTTGGCAGCGTTCGATATACATATTAGAGACAAAATCGTCAGCGCGGATAGTTAATACCTGCTTAAATTGCGCGATTGCCTCATCCCATTTTGCTTGCCGATAAAGCGTAATTCCTTTTTCAAAGCTGGCGATAAAATCTTTTAAGTCAGCTTCATCTTTCTTTTCGCCCAGCAGTTCCAAAATTTTGACCGGTTTATTTTTCCCTTTGACGCGGACCAAGTCCAGCTCCCGACAACAAACGCTTTCCTGAACGGCAGCATAAGTAAATTCGCTGATAATGATATTAGAGCCGTACTCTTTATTGATGCCCTCCAGGCGAGAGCCAAGATTAACCATGTCTCCCATTACCGTATAATCAAAGCGCATTTCAGAGCCCATATTGCCGACAACCATTTCTCCGGAATTGATACCGATGCCGATGTTGAGCACAGGGCTGCCTTCCGCCGCCCACTTTTTCTGCAGCGTGTGGAGTTCGCTCATCATTTCCAGCGCTGTCAGGCAGGCCCTACGGGCATGATCGGGTTGATCCAGCGGCGCGCCAAAGACAGCCATAATGGCATCACCCATGTACTTATCGAGCAGGCCTTCATATTTGAAAACGATGTTGGTCATGGCCGTGAGATATTCATTAAGCAGGCGGACAAGTTCTTCCGGCGTTAGTCTTTCTGAAATTGTGGTGAACCCGCGGATATCAGAAAACAAAACCGACAGATCCTTTTTCACGCCGCCAAGCTTGAGTTTTGTCGGATCTTTGAGCATTTCATTGATGACGGAAGCTGTAAGGTAGTACTGAAAGGCGCCCCGTATTTTCTTCTTTTCCCGTTCTTCCTTGATGTAGTGATAAATCGTGATGCCCAGATAAATAGCAATCATCGTCAGCACCGGATAGACTAAAGTAAGCCAGATGTTGAAAGTATAAAAAGCAAAGAGGTTGACGGCAATAAAGGAGCTGATAATAAGAAGGGCGACAAGCGCCCCTAAAGCAGCGCGCAGGCGGGTAATAATTAAGCCCATCGCCAGACCAAAGGCAATAATGGCGAGAATATCAACCAAGCGAATCAGTGATGAAAATATTAAAAAATTCGAATGGAGGATATTGTCAATAACATTGGCATGAATTTCCACTCCCGGATAGACTGGGCTAAACGGCGTAACCCGCAAATCATAGACCGCCGTTGCCGTAACGCCAACCAGCACAATTTTACCGCGCAATTTTTCCGCCGGTATTTTGCCCTGCAGAATATCATGGATGGAATAATGCGGAAAGGTTTTAGCCGGGCCCATATAGTTGATCAGCAGCCGGCCGCGATCATCGGTGGGAATGGTGATATTGCCCAGTTTGATACTTTCCACACCGTATTTTTCCAGATTTAAAGACAGCATCGGCCAATCCAGATATTGCGAAAGCAGGGAAATGGCCAGTGACGAGTAATAATTATTCTGGAATTTAATCACCAGCGGCGACCAGCGCATCGTGCCGTCCGTATCCGGCAGAGTATTAAAATAGCCGCTGTTTTGAGCCGCCGCCGAAATATTTTTAATATTGACTTCTGGGGCATAAGCAGCTCCAATCCTGGCGTCATCGAAATGGCGATTGGAAGAATTAACTATCTGGTAGCGGGAATTGCCGATGAGTTCAGTTCTGGTAGCAGTATCTTTTTTGGATAAAACCATGCCCTCCCCCGTACCGGTATAAAAATAGTAGCCCAAAGTAACATTTTTGGCACGGGCAATTGATGCGGCAAGTAATGCATCAATATCGGCACTTTCCCGCTTTTGGGCAAGCAGAGCAACGGGGGCGTCACCAATGCCTTGTTTTTTCATTTCGGCCGATAACTCATCTATCGCTTTAAGGCTGGAATTATGATCCGGTTCAGAAAATACTATATCAAAACCGATAGCTTTTACCTTGTTTTCCTTGAGTTTATCGACCAATCTGGCGATAACTGTGCGTGGCCACGGCCAGCGGCCAATCTCCCTGATACTTTCATCATCAACAACGGCAATGACTGTTTCTCCTCCGGTAACCATTTTCCCCCGGGAGACCATGCGCAAATCCAGCGTTTTGAGCTCAATAAAGCGCAGGAAGCGAAAATCAAGAAAAAAAAGCAGCAGCGACAAAACAATTATGAAAACAGTTATTTTGAAAGGTGATACCTGCAAAATATTCAGAATTTTTTGTTTCATGATTTGGCCTTTCGTCTATATCCGGTACAGACCAGTTGATTTTCTTTGTAATCATATCAAACCACTGATGAAAGTCAAGTTATCTGTAATTTAAATATCTGTAATTAATGTTAATATTTGCTTGAAAGATTTTTTTTTTTGAATTAAACTAAAGCCAATCTCAGTATAAATATAAAATCACTCAAAAATCAGGAGGAAGAGCAAATGTCGAGAGTAAAAGCTGGAGATGTTTTGAGGTGTGAAGTTTGCGGACTTGCTGTAGTCGTGGATGAAGAGTGCGGATGCATCACGGCTGAAATTATTTGTTGTGAAGAACCAATGATGAACAAAGGCCCGGCTGTGCGGAAAAAAGTCGTGGCCGCGGCAGAGCCCAAGAAAAAAGACAAGAAGAAAGAAGTTAAGAAAAAAGAAGTTAAAAAGACAGCTGACAAAAAAAAGAAGCCCGCCAAGAAATAATTGAGCAAAAAGAGGCGCAAAGCAGAAAAACGCCAAGTGTGTTCAAAAGGGTATATTCTCATGAAAAAAGCAGTAAAAACAGTTAAATCCAAAACAGGGGTTGTTGCCCGCAAGACCAGGCTCGCTTCGACAGGAAAAGCAGTAAAGACAGTAAAAACACTAAAAACAGCGAAGACAGTCAAGGCAGGGCCGGTAGATAAGTTACTGCGCAAGCTGGCAGAAAAGATCCGCCGGAAAGAAACGAAGCAAAAGCCTCTGGACATCACCAAAATGTCGCCTGCACAGATAAAACGGACGCTTCATGAACTGCGGGTCCATCAGATTGAGCTAAACATTCAAAACGAGGAGTTGCAACGGTCTCAGGTTGAATTGGAAGCCTCGCGGGAAAGCTATTTCGAGCTCTACAATATGGCGCCGGTAGGCTATGTTACAATCAGCGAAAAGGGATTGATTCTCAAGGCTAATCTCACCGCAGCCACTCTGCTGGGCTGCACCAAAAGCACACTCGAAAACAAACTATTTAGCCTTTTCATCATTACAGAAGACCAGTACATCTACTACCGGCATCGAAGTGAGCTTTCTAAAACCCATCAGGCAGTCGCGCCGCAGGTTTGCGAACTGAGGATGGTTAAAAAAGATGGTACTGCCTTCTGGGGTCAACTGGTAACCACCTGCATGCAGGACGATAAAGGCGCGCCAGTATTGCGCTCTGTACTCACCAACATCACTGAAAGCAAGAAGGCTGAGGGGGCAATCCGGGATAGTGAAAAAAAGTTCAGGCTCGCTTTTGAAAATTCCAGGGATGCTATTATCTGGGCAGACAGTAGAACCGGCATCATTGTTGACTGCAATTCCGCAACCACGGAGCTCTTTGAAAAGACTCAAGGGGAGATTGTCGGCAGCCACCAGAGCAGCCTGCATCCAGCCGGGAAGGCTCAATATTACAGGGAGATGTTTGCGGACCAATCCCGGGACATGCGCAGCGGTGTTGAAGCGGAAATTATTACCGGCAAAGGCACAATCAGGACGGCCACCATCAGCGTGTCCAACACAGAATTTGAAGGGCAAAAAATCATCCAGGGCGTTTTCCACGATATTACTTCCCGCAAGCGCGCCGAAGAAGAGAGGCGAGGCCTTGAAGAGCGCCTGAGTCGTGCCGAGAAGTTTGAAGCACTGGGCCTGCTTGCAGGCGGTGTCGCTCATGATCTTAATAATGTTCTGGGGATAGTTGTAGGCTACGCGGAACTGCTGCTGAATGTCGTCGATGAAAAAAACCCGCTGAGAAAAGATGTGGTCACCATTATGGAAGGAGGCCAGAGGGCGTCAATCATCGTGGATGATCTGCTGGCTATGGCCAGAAGAGGTGTTGTCGGCAGAAAAATCCTGAACTTAAACCAACTGATTAATGATTTTAAAAAATCTCCCGGTTTGGGAAAAATACTTTCCTATCACCCTTTTGTGCAAATTCAGACCGATCTGGAGCCGGATCTGCTAAACATCTCCGGTTCTTCCGTCCACCTGGAAAAAACTTTATACAATCTGGTTTCCAATGCCTGTGAGGCCATGGTCAACGGCGGCACATTAACCATTAAAACAACCAACCAGTATATAGACAAACCTATCTCGGGATATGACACTATTTCTGAGGGAGATTATGTTGTCCTTTCTGTATCCGATGAAGGAGAAGGCATATCGGCAAACGATCTGAAACGTATTTTTGAACCATTCTACACGAAAAAGATTATGGGCAGAAGCGGCACAGGGCTGGGGCTTCCCGTTGTCTGGGGTACGGTGAAAGATCATCACGGGTATATTGATGTCGTAAGTGTTGAAGGCAAAGGAACCACCTTCACCTTATATTTTCTGGTTTCTCGAGAAGATATTGCGGACGAGGCTGTAGTCATTCCCGTTGCAGAATATCTGGGCAATGGCCAATCTATTCTGGTAGTGGATGATGTAGAGGATCAAAGGAATCTGGCGGTACGCATCCTCAAGTTGCTCAATTACAATGTATCCTGCGTAGCAAGCGGAGAAGAAGCGATCAAATACTTAAAAGAACATAAAGCAGATTTACTGGTTTTAGATATGATTATGGATCCAGGCATGGACGGATTGGATACTTATCAAGGTGTTCTGAAAATAAACCCGAAGCAGAAGGCGATTATTGTCAGTGGTTTTTCTGAATCTGACCGGGTGCGTGATGCCCAGGCTCTCGGTGCCGGCGCATACATCAAAAAGCCTTATGTTATGGAAAAGATTGGGCTGGCGGTAAAGAAGGAATTGGAAGGCAAAAGATGAATATCCAATAGATTGTAGGCCGGGTGACCCCACCCGGCGAATATATATTTTTCTCGCCGGGTGGGGTCACCCGGCCTACAAAACAAGATATTTTTTCAGGGATGAAGGAGAAAACGACATGAAGAAAGTGCAAAAAGTCTCTAAATCGAAAGTAGGCCGGGTCGCAGATGACCTTCAGGTTGCGGCCTCACCCCGTGCAAAAACCAAAAAAGAAACCCCTGCGCCAAAATCGCCGAAGATTTCAGAGACAAACGAGAAAACCCCTGCCGGCTTCCCTATCGTCGGCATTGGCGCCTCCGCCGGGGGGCTTGCGGCCTTTGAGGCTTTTTTCTCCGGCATGCCCACCGACACCGATGGATATGGCCAGATCACCACAGGCCCCGGCATGGCCTTTGTTCTGGTGCAGCATCTGGCGCCGGATCACAAAAGCATACTTACCGACCTCATCCGTCGCTACACCCGCATGCAGGTATTTGAAGTGGAAGACGGGATGAAGGTTATGCCGAACTGCGCCTACATCATCCCGCCCAATCGCGACATGGCATTTCTTAACGGCACACTCCAATTAATGGAACCGGCCGCCCCGCGCGGGCAGAGGCTGCCGATTGATTTCTTCTTCCGATCGCTTGCCCAGGATCAACATGAACGCGCCATTGGCATCGTCCTTTCCGGCACAGGCTCTGATGGCACACTGGGTATAAGGGCAATCAAAGGCGAAGGCGGCATGGTCATGGCCCAAAACCCCGCCTCTACCGAGTATGACGGCATGCCCAGAAGCGCCATTGGTACAGGGCTTGTGGATTACGAGCTGCCGCCGGCAGAGATGCCCGCGCAGATCATCGCCTATGTGGCCCATGCCTTTGGCAAGCTGCACCATACAGGCATTAGCCCCCTGCCCAAGGCTGAAAACACGCTAAGAAAGATTTTTGTCCTGCTGCGCGCCCAGACCGGCCACGATTTTTCCCAATACAAGCAATCCACAATTAATCGCCGCATCGAAAGGCGCATGGCCGTCAATCAAATCGCCACGATGGAAGCTTACGTCAAGCATTTACAGCAGACACCAATCGAGGTGGAAGCTCTCTTTCGCGACATGTTGATCGGTGTTACCAGTTTCTTCCGCGACCCCGGGGCATTCAAAGTGACTGAAAATGAGGTCGTTCCGAGGCTTTTTGCCGGCAGGAGCGCGGATTCTGTAATCCGCGTCTGGGTGCCGGGCTGTTCCACAGGCGAGGAAGCTTATTCCCTGGCAATACTTCTTGCCGAAAGGCAGGAGGCGATGAAGCGCAGCTACAAGGTGCAGGTATTTGCCACCGATATTGACAGCCAGGCCATCGCCACTGCGCGTGCCGGCCTCTATCCTGCCAGCATCAGCGTCGATATCTCCAAAGAGCGGCTGAGACGCTTTTTTGCCATCGAGCAAGAAGGCGGTTCTTACCGTATCCACAAAGCCATCCGTGACATGCTGGTTTTTTCCGAGCAGAATATCATCAAAGACCCGCCATTTTCCAAGCTGGACATGATCAGTTGCCGCAACCTGCTTATCTATCTGAACGGCGATTTGCAAAAGAAGATCATTCCCTTGTTTCACTACGCCCTGAACCCGGGATGTTTTCTCTTTTTGGGCACCTCGGAGACCGTGGGCGAATTTGACGATCTTTTTACCTCGCATGACCGCAAGCAGAAGCTCTATCAGCGCAAAGACGATTATCACAGCGCGGGACGCGCCAGTCTTGGCCGGTTTCTGCCGCCCATGACGGCAATTGACGTCTCCATTCCACGGGAAGTAGGAAGGGTGCCCGCCGCCAAGAAGCTGCCGCTGCGCGATCTTACCGAGCAAGCACTGCTGCATCAAGTCGTTCCGGCAGGAGCTCTGGTCAACAGTCGTGGCGACATTCTCTACCTCCACGGCCGCACCGGTCTGTTTCTGGAACCGGCACCGGGCGAAGCGGGAACAAACAATATTTTGAAAATGGCACGAGAAGGATTGAAGCGAGAACTGACTACGGCGCTGCACAAAGCCGTAGGCTTAAAAGATATCGTGCATCAAAATGGATTGCGCGTCAAAACCAATGGCGATTTCACCACGCTTCACCTGACCATCCACCCGGTGGCGGCAGGCCTAGCCGAGTCAGCCGAGGCGCTCTTGTATTTGGTCATTTTAGAAGAAGCGCCGGGTGAGGTCACCCGGCCTACAAAAACCATGGGCGATGCACCTGTAGGCCGTGTGACCCCACACGGCGTCAAAGCTGAAGCCCGTATCGCGGCGCTCCAGCAGCAACTGCGGGCCAAGGAGGAATACCTGCAGACCGCCAATGAGGAGCTGGAAACATCCAATGAAGAGCTCAAATCTTCCAATGAAGAGATGCAGTCGGTCAACGAAGAGCTGCAATCAACCAATGAGGAGTTAGAAACATCCAAGGAAGAGCTGCAATCGGTCAATGAAGAACTGGCGACAGTCAACGCTGAACTGCAAACCAAAGTAGGGGATTTGTCCCAGGCTAATAACGACATGAACAACCTGCTTGCCGGCACGGGCATCGCCACTGTCTTTGTGGATCATCAACTGCGCATCCTGAGATTTACCCCTACCGCCGCCGCGATCATCAACCTGATCCCCAGCGATGTGGGCAGACCTGTGGGTCATATCGTTTCCAATCTGAAAGGTTACGACAATCTGATTGCCGATACGCAGGCGGTGCTGGGCAGTCTGATCCCCCAAGAGGTGGAGGTGCAGACAACGGAGGATAAGTGGTTCACGATGCGCATTATGCCCTATCGCACAATGGATAACGTGATCGAGGGCGCGGTAATCACTTTTATGGATATCACCGAGATGAAGAAGACGCAGGCGAGACTGAGCGAAAGTGAGGAACAGTTTAAAAAACTGTTTGTGGAAGCTCCGCTGGGCATTGCTTTGGTTGATTCACTGACAGGGCAAATCTGCGAGGCTAATACGATGTTTGCCAGTATCGCGGGCAGAACAGTGGCGGAAATAAAGCTGTTAAGCGAGATGAGCATCACGCATCCGGATGATATCCAGGACGATCTGAATAATATGGCGCGGCTCAATACAGGCGAGATTACCGGTTTTACGAGAGAAAAACGCTATCTTCATCCTGATGGGTCTGTTGTCTGGATTAACATGACGATTGCTCCGATCATAACTAAAGATAATGCGCAGCCACGTCATCTGTGCATGATAGAAAACATCAGCGAACGCAAGCTGCTGCGGGAGTCGATAAAAAGCAGTGAAGAGCGTTACCGGTCTGTGGTGGAGTTGGCCTCCCACGCGATTGTCATTCATCGGAACGAGAAAATAGTTTATGCCAATCCGGCAGCCAATCGGCTGTTTGGCGCAAAGTCGGCGGATTCCCTGATAGGCAATCCTATCCTCGACAGAATTCACCCGGATTACCATCAAACCGTGATGGGAAGGGTGCAGAAGATAATTAGCGAAGGCATCCCTATGCCGATGATCGAGCTGAAATATGTCAAGCTTGATGGAACGATATTAGAAGGGGAAGCCCAGGCTACACGCATTACATACGATGGAGCGCCGGCCGTTTATGCTGCCATTTACGACATCACGGAACGCAGGGCAAACGAGGAAGCGCTGCGCAAAGCAAATGAGCTGCTCCGCCTGGCCGTGGTCGTGCGCGACTCGCACGATGCCATCACGGTTCAGGATCTGGATGGCCGGATTATCGCCTGGAATCCGGGCGCTGTGCGGATGTATGGCTGGAGTGAAGCCGAAGCGCTGGCCATGAACGTCCGCGACCG
>Ga0209083_1004775_pt1 | contig 10062 bp, 7 predicted proteins | sample AM7aDNAmetaG_FD_184132 | JGI IMG/M metagenome (GOLD analysis project Ga0209083, IMG submission 184132) | Freshwater microbial communities from Finland to study Microbial Dark Matter (Phase II) - AM7a DNA metaG (SPAdes) (version 3) | ecosystem: Environmental > Aquatic > Freshwater > Lake ...
AGACGAAGGAAAAAAAGAAGGCAAGACTCTTGCTGATACTAGTCTGACTTATGCAACCTTAGCCGCAATCCCACAAGCCGCACTAGACACGGTTTCATTGCACATGATTCCCGGTATCCGTGGAATATTTGCCAAGGCAGGACAAGACATTACCGAAAAAACAGCAGAGATGATTGCCAAGAAAGGCATAGCAAATACTGCGTTAGACCTTGGTAAAGCATCAACAGTTGAGGGGTTAACTGAGGCTGGACAGCAGGTGTTTGAACGCTTGCAAGCAGGTTTAAACATCACAGACGAAGATGCCCGTAAAGAATATTATGACAACTTTGTAGGTGGTGCAGTTCTTGGTGGAGTTCTTGGGGCGGGTGGACATTTCGTAGAAAAGACCATGCAGAACAAGGAGGAGAACAAGTACGACTCCATCATGAATAGTCTGCGTTCTAGTTTTGATACAGGCTCTACGGTACCAATGACTGATGTAGTCAATAAGGTTTCAGACCTTACGGGCGAGAAAGACTTAAACAAGATACAAAACTTCTTAGGTGGTGCTCAAGACCGTGGGCATATTGAAACTGTTCCGCAACCTGATGACACTTTACACATCAAGTTTAAACAGCCTACGCCAATTGAGCAGGCAGACGAGCAACAAAAGAACGCCAATCCTGACATCTACAAGCCAGAAGTTTTTGATAGCCACGCTGATCTATTTAAAGCCATCGTTCCTAAACTGAAGAAGTTTGGTTTAGAGGGTGTGGGTATCAAGATCATGGACAATATTGAAAATGGCAGAGCGGATGGTTTGTGGGCTAACAAGATTATCCACGTAGCCATGAACTCGGATAACCCCATTGGAACGATGCGGCATGAGTCAGTCCATGCCTTGAAAGAACTTGGTGGGTTTAAACCAAATGAATGGACTGTTCTAACCAACAAAGCAAAAGATGAGTGGGTTGACAAGTTCATCAAGAAACCCAATCTGTATGACGAATACAAAAATCAATATCTAAAAGACTATGGAAATCTTGATGGTTTTGATGACTACATCCATGAAGAAGCAATAGCCGAAGCGTTTAAACACTTTGACCAAACTAAGCCACCCGCAGGCTTAGTTGGTAACATCTACTATCGCATTAAACAATTTTTTGATACAGTTCGTAATGGATTTCAAGGGAATGGATTCCAAAATTCGGACAGTATTTTCCGTAGTCTTGATGAAGGTAAACGTGCTCCTGTACAATTAACTGAAGGACAAACAAATGAACAACCAAAATACAGCCGTGCCCAATACGATGAAGAAGGAAAGCCAATACGTGAAACCCCTTCCTTACGACCCAGCAGTGGAGGCGGTGAAGGCATCACTCTTAATGACCGAACCCACCCAAACGCAAGTTCCTTCGTTGGGCATCACTACAGCAAAGGTGAACGTGCCTACCTAAATGGAAGCATGTATGGCTCACTTGATGGAATTAGGGGACAAGAAGGTCCTCGTGTAGCACAATCATCTGACCCAAGAATTAAAAAACGGGCATATTTTTACATACCTCATTCACTAATGAATGGTAGGTATATACCTCCCGAACAAGGTCTTGGACCGTTTAAACACACTCAAAAATTTAACAACATTTTAGGTCCTGGCAAAGACATGTCACGGATTTACAAAGAGTCAGGTTCTACACCACAAAACATGAACCCTTTTGAATCCCAAGTGATTAATGAGGGCTTTGATGGTTATGCAATACCACATATGGGAATGATGGTAGTTCTTAATCATGACAACATTCCCGTTACATCTGTTGGAAGATATTCTTTAAATAAATTAAAGAATGCAAAGTTTATTGATTCCGATATTCAAGATTTAGTAAAAAATATTGGTAGTCGTATTGCGGGAATGAAATCCACAGAAACATTGGATGATGTAAAAAATGCCGTATTAAAATTACAGTCATACACCGAACAGGGGTATAAGGGTAAAAAATGGTATGAAAATTCTGCCAAGGCAGTTCTTGATGCCTTTAATGGCGATCCAATTCTTGCCGAGAAATTTTTCCAAATTATTGCAATCACATCAGGCAATACCGAAGTAGCCGCAAACTTTACTAAAACAGTAAAGGCATGGTCACAATTTGCAAGTGGCAAACCAATCAAAGTGGGAACTGCGGATACAAACCGCAAGGTAAGTGCTTTGCTTAATTTTGGCGATGATTGGGCAGGGCGTAAAACAAACACGTTCTACACAAATCTTATGGAAGCAATGGAAGGCAAAGACACAGGTCGGTCTACCATTGATTTACATATGGCACGAATGATTTTTGGTAAAGATCAACCTACTGATGCACAGTATGAATTGGCAGAAAAAATGATTGGTTTGCTTGCGTCTAAAGCGGGCATGTTGCCAAGACAGGTTCAAGCCGCATCATGGGTAACGCAAAAAGCCAAAACAACGTATGAAGATTACAAAACACAAAAGAGTAAACAAGGCATACCTGATAAGAAATTAAAACTAATGGCTCTTAAAAGAGCATTGGGCGATTATTCCCATCAGGTTAAGTCAAATGTTAAAAAACTTACTGTCACTCCCGAATTAAAAGAATCATCTGCAAGCATTCGTGCTCGTACTGAAAACATTACAGGCGAAGTTATACCGTCAGTTAAATTGCCAATGGGTCAGGCAGAAGAATTAGATTTTAAGAATAAAGAGAAGGTAACAAAACAAGTTGCCAACTCAGGGAAAATACAAGATATTGCGGATTCGCTTAATCTAACAAGTAAAATTCAAGTAACCATTGGTGCGGGTGGTTATGAATCCAAAGTTAATCCAAACTTAATCGTTAAGGTAATTAACCCTGATCCTAATATTTCACACGCTGAAGCATTGCAACTTGCTAAAGCCATGTCCTACGTGTTTAAACAAGATGCAACACCAATGTTTAGGGCTGATCCAAATTTTGCTGATAATGCACAACTTGGCTACAAGTTTAAATTTGACACGGCAGAACTAACCCCAACGCAACAGAAGAAAATATTAAATGTATTACAAAAAAGGTTTGGTGGGGATGCTGGGTTTACAAAAATTAACAAAAATGAATTAGTATTAATTAATTATCGTGGTGAGGATGGCAAACCATTTTTAACGCCCGATGAAGATTTTCAAAACGGACTTGTTGAGATTGCAGATGAACTTAACAAGATTTCTAAAATAGAATCCCAAGATGTGTTTGGGGCACAATCGGAGTATCCATATCATGACTGGACAGAAGAACCTGCTGGAACTAGCCTTATCGAAGGGCTTCAAGTTAGCGAGCAAAGACGATCCAATTTACAAGGAAGGTTGGATAGTATCAGTGAATCCTTCAAATCAGACCTTAGAAAATCCATCGAATCAACAGGAAGAACAGCAAGATTCTCGTTAAAAGCACCTGACACTCCTGCGTTTAAACGTTGGTTTGGTAACAGCAAAATAGTTAACGAAGATGGTACACCAAAGGTAATGTATCACGGCACTGCGCAAGATATATCTGAGTTTAGACCCAAACAAGCCAATGCTATATTTGTCACAGATAATCCTAATTTTGCAGGTGGTTTTTCAGATGCCAGTGAAATACATATGGCTCAACAAATACAAAATAAATTAACTTCGGATGAATTATTTAATTTGCACAAAAAATCTGATAAGATAGCAAAAAAAGAAGGTACATCACCTGTTGATGAATTTTTGGAATTGGTTAAAAATAAATTGCCATCACGGGCAAACATAATTCCTGTGTTTGTTCGTGCAGAAAATCCTTTTAATTATACAAATGGTGAACATCTTGAAGTAATAAAAAAAGAATTAAATAAAAAACATGATGATTGGGGAAGACTTCTCGGTGATAAAAATTTTGATTTAATTCGATATGGCGATTGGGAAACTATTGAAAGCAAAAATGTTCAAGACGCAATTAAAAAATTGGGTTTTGATGGATTTTATGTAAAAGAAGGTGGGATTAAAAACCTAGCAGTTTATAAACCAACACAGTTAAAATCTGCCACAGGTAATCAGGGTACGTTTGATATTAAAAACCCTGACATCCGTTATTCATTAAAAGCACCTGACACACCTGCGTTTAAACGATGGTTTAGCGACAGTTTGGTTATTAATGAACAAGGCAAACCGCAGATTGTTTACACAGGCACATCAAAAGACAAAGACTTTACATCATTTAATGTTCCTAAAAATGGTGCATGGTTTACCACTGACCCTTCATCAGCATCTCAATATGCTGTAGAAAATGACAGTATGGGGTATACCTACGAAGGATGGAAACCTGTACCAAAAAATACTGCATCAAGAGTTATTCCCGCTTTCCTAAAGATTGAAAACCCATTCCAAATGACCAATGAAATCTTTCAAAGAGAAATTGGCAAAGAAGGCAGTTATAAAAAACAGCAAGCAATATTCTTTGATAAATTAAGGTCACAAGGATACGATGGCGTTTATATGCAAGATGGTATTTGGGTTGTATTAAATAATCCAAACCAAATTAAATCTGCGTTTAACATGAATCCTACTGAAAATAAGGACATGCGCTACTCCTTGTCTCGTTTAACCAAGACCGACACTGTTCCTACGGGCGGTGAACGGATTAGACAGGCTTATGATGACGTATCAAACAACATTAAGAACGATGCGTATTGGACTAAGTTACGTGTTGAATGGGTAGATAAAGGTGCAGGTATTACTAAGTCATTAGGTACTGCACGTGTTGTTACATCAAAAGATCAACAAGGAAATATATTACATAAAAAACTTGAAGGTCTTCCACAGTTTGATATGCATGGTAAATTACGTGCAGACTTATTGTTACATGCTAAAGCACAGGCAATTAACTTGATTAAGAATGGACTGCTTTCAGGTAATATTAAAGTGCAACACGATGGAACTCTTGGTGTCGAACGTAGTGAAAATAACTTAGCCCGCAGTTTGATTGAAGCAGACAAGTTAGACTCAGCGTTTAAACCGCTTGGACTTACAGGTCGTTCTGGTATTGCTGAAGTTGCTCGTATTCTACGTGGCGAAGACATTATCAAAGAAGACAATGAGGCAAGACTTCGTGGGGTTGGATTGCTAACCAAAGCCAAAGCAGATCGCAAAGAAGCCAAAAAACTATACAAAGATGGAAAGTTTAAAGAAGCACAAAAGATGATGCGTCAGGTTGCTAAGGATCGTTCCGAAGGTTACAAGTTAAAAGGTCAAAACAGGGAACTAGAAGTATCCGAAGAGCATATTGCATGGGCACATCGTACACTTGATCGCATTCCTGAGATTGAAAACGTTCTCAATATATGGAAGGAAGTGAATCGTGGTTTGGTCGACTTATGGGTGGATACGGGCTTGCTTGATGCAGAAACAGCCGACAAATTCAAGGCACAAGACAGGTACGTACCGTTATTCAAATCAAGAGAAGACTTGGATGAAGAAGGCTTCTTCTACGGTACAGGTACAGGAACAAAAACATCTGCCAAGATAAAGAAATTAGAAGGCTCTACTGCTACACGAAACATATGGGAAAACATAGACAAGCATTATGCCAAGATGGTTTCTCAAGCCTACGAAAATCAATCCCGCAGAATCGGTGTTGACCAACTGAAGTATTTTGGTTTGGCAGAAATTACCAATCGGGATGATCCAAGAGTAAACCTGCGGTACAAAGAAAATGGTAAAGAGATAAGTGCGATTGTTGAAAACCCAAATGACTTAGCGGCATTTCAATCCATGCAGTATGAGTTAAGCCCACTCATGAAGACCTTTGTACCAATGACAAAAGCCCTCAGAGCAGGTGCTTTATTGAATCCAATGTATTGGGTTAAACAGTTAATTAAAGATTCAATACACGGCACTTTGGTGGCTAACAGTGGCATTGTGACACCATTCCATTCAACAAAAGAGTTTGTTAGCATTCTTGCCAAAAATTCTGAAGAGGCTAAGTTACTCGCAAGTCGAGGAGTGATCGGTGCAGTCGATAGCACACTAAGCATGAATGAATTTTTGAAACAGGCAGGCAAGGAAAAATACGATCCACATGCCATGTCAAATGCGATGCATAAGATCATGCAAATCCATGAGGCATCCGATGCCGCAACTCGTGTTGCTATATACAAGAAAGCATATCAAGACGGTCTTAAAAAGTTTAACGGGGATACAGTAAAGGCTACAGACTTTGCAGTGTTTAAAGCACGTGAGTCAATTAACTTCTCGGTTCATGGCAATTCACCACTGCTTAACAGTCTACGTTCAAGCATCCCATTCTTCTCCGCCTCGATTACATCTTTGGATACGGTTTATCGTGCGATGACAGGTCACGGTTTAAACGCTGAGGAAAAAGCACAGGCAAGGAGTATTTTTGTAAAACGGGCAGCAATGATGGCGGTAATGTCTGCCATGTACGCAATGCTTTATCAAGACAATGACGAATACAAGAAGCAACCCGATTATGTTAAAGACAACAATTGGCTTGTTCCTTTGCCCGATGGTAAAACATTCGTGAAGATTCCAACACCGTTTGAGGTAGGGTTCTTGTTTAAGACAATCCCTGAGGCATCCGTTCGCTATATGAATGGTACAAGCACAGGAAAAGAAGTGCTTGCATCGTATTACGCAGGGTTATTACAGAACTTGCCTGCAAATGGTATGCCTGTTCCACAAGCAGTTAGACCTATCCTTGAGAACATTACAAACCATTCATTCTTTACTAATCAACCAATCGAAGGTATGGGAGATCAAGGTTTACCTGTAGCCATGAGGGGTCAACGTGCAACTGAGTTTTCCAAAATGCTAAGTCGCAATGGGTTAGATAAACTCAACATGTCTCCTGCCAAGATTGACAACTTATTCAATGGTTACTTTGCAGAACTCGGTACACTTACAACAGGCATGGCAACTGATCTTACTTATCTTGCGGAAGGCAAAGAACCACCCGCAAAGAACATTCAGAACTATGAAGGTATTCGTCAGTTTGTAACCGATCCAAATGTAAGCAAAGCCGTATCTGATTTCTACAGTTTAGAAATGAACGCTAAGGATATGGCAACTGCCGTGAATAAGATGAAGTCCGAAGGCAATATTGAAGGATTGCAGAAGATCATCAATGACGAAGACATGAAGAAAACATATGCTTCGGATGCTCCACTACGCAAGATCGGTGAAGAGATGACCAAACTACGCAAGGCAATTAACTTCTACAAAGAAACACAAGGGATTGATCCTGAAGAACGCAGGAAACGGATCAACGAACTTACGCAAACGTATAACAAGATTGCAGAGAATGGCTACACCATTTCCAATGCTATCGGTTTAAACCGTTAATCAATTCCATCGTTTGACTACGTAGGGTTTCTTCGTCAATTCCATAGCGAGTTTCAAATCGCTTTCGCCCAAGTCCGTGAACACCGATATTGCCTCGATGATGTTCAGGGCAGAGTCCGATGACTTCTGCGTTGTCTCTCTTGCCACCGAATCGTCTGATGTGGTGTATTTCACAAGGTGTCTCACCGTAGCCAAGGTGTCTACAGAGGCTACATCCCAATGATGCAATCTTTCCATAATGCTCTTTCTGTTCTTTTAACATCTGCCGTCATCATCATCGTTTGGATCAATCACCTTGATCTCAACGTTTAAACCAGCATGCTTGGCAAGTGTAACCAATTCATCTATGGTTACATTGTTTTCTGATGACGATCCTGTTTTATTTTTAATGTTGGTAATAAGCACTGCTTTCAGTTTGTGGTGTATGGCATCAATATCCACCCCTTCAAATTTACGTGTTTTGCTGTAAGGCACAACCGCATCTTGGTCAGGTCTTTTTTTCACGCTTAATCCTTATTTTGTTCCATTCATAACGGTCAGACATCATTTCAGCGAAATCAAATTTAACTCCGAAGCATCCCCGAAATGTTAAGTTTTTGTCGCTGTAATCCCACACCTTATTATTATAAATGTAAACCTTGTTGGGTACAGATACAAATCCCGCTATAAAATCAACCCCCATTTTAGTGATCCGCCAAGTACCATCCCTTGAACCACTCGATTCAATCAAATCCCAATGAGCAAGAACAGGGTAAGTCTTTGAACGCAGAATCCAACGTGGAGCATTTTTTTGCACATTTACCCAACCATCTTCCTTGCCGTTAATTTGTATCCAACGTAAAGCCAGTGCCATTGTTTCTGTCAGTTTAAACGAGTTAACCTTACCCCAACGGTCACAACAAGGGCAAGCACCACCCTTTCCCTGCAATTGTTCTTTGTAAGCATTCTTGATCTCTTCAAGAAAATCCCTAGCCTCAAAATCAAACATTCCCATCTGTTTCATTTCCACCCCCCAAAAGGAAAAGATTTGTTAAACAAATCAACTTCTGCCCACCACTCATCACTGTATTTCATTTGTCACTCGCTTTCTTTAGTATTGCTCTTGCAAAATCATGTATTTCTAAATCATCACCCCATAAATGATGTTTAGATTCAGTAAAAAACGCTCCGTGTGCTAAACCAATTTCTGTTATTTCCTCATCGGTTAGATTACGCAAACCATCATATCTGCCAATCAAGTAAGACCTTGTATCTAACTGTCCAATATCTGACTGTAAATTGTTTGCATCAATAATTTGTTTTAACATTGCTATTTCTTGGGCTTGTTGGCGTAGCATGGCAGCTGTTTGTGAGTGCATATTTCCAGCACCACCGTTACCTTGACCTTCTATCCAATCTGCTAATTCATTTGCAGTCATTGTTCACTCGCTTTCTTTATAAGGTCTTTAACCTCACCCATTGATTTTTTAATATGGGCATCGTAGGCTCGTTCCATCATTTCAATCTTTTCTTTGTACGGTTTCAACGCCTCTATTTCAGCCTTTGCTTTATGGTAATCATCTTCATAAAATGCCTGACCAATAATGCCTTCAACAATCTTTTTTAACTCCGCTATTTCATTGGCTTGTTGGCGAAGCAAATCAGGTATTTCATGTACAAGCCTGTCGTATTCCTCGCCCCTGAACATGTTAGTTAATTCATGTGCTAGTTCATTCGCTGTCATTTCTCACTCCCTCTTTTTACGTCTAATGTTTTAACATAAGCAACAATTTTTTCTAATTCTTCTAAATAATAATAACCATCTAAAGTAATTTGTATTTTCCAATCGCTAGTAGCATAAGCATTAATCGCTATGTATTCACAATTAAGATGGTCAGATGGAAAATTGACATAATGTTTTTTCATTTCTCAACCCCTTTCTTCCCTTCATAAGCACGTTGGCTCTGTCTGTTTAAACAATGTACGCACTTCCAAATCCTTACCTTCCTGTTCGATGTATTCACCAATGAAACTTCACTTGCTGGTCGATACTGTGAACACGCAGGGCAATACTTTTTATCATCACTCATAGCAACTCCAATGATTGTTGTCTTAGTCGTTTAAACTGCAAGTCTTTGTAATCAGGATTAAGTTCACACCCCATGTATCGTCTGTTCAAATGCTGTGCTACTTCGGCTGTTGTTCCTGATCCCATGAATGGGTCTAATACAATGTCGTTTGGCTTTGTGCTTGCAAGAACCATTGGTTCAATCAACTCATTAGGAAACACGGCAAAGTGAGCACCCTTGTATGGCTTGGTATTCACAGTCCATACAGAACGCTTGTTAGCCATTTCGTAACTCTTGGTAAGACCTGAGTGTGGCTGTAACCCTGTGCCTTCGTTATGGTACTTGCCATCGGTTCTATCCCTTGTTCCCCAATCTTCCTTTACGGGTTCTTTGATCGCTTCGTTATCAAAGTAATAATGTGGCTTCTTAGACAACAAAAAGATGTACTCATGACTCTTGGTGCATCTGTCCTTGACCGACTCAGGCATTGGGTTAGGCTTGCTCCAAATAATGTCTTGACGCAGATACCACCCAAATTCCTGTAAAGCAAATGCAACTCGCCATGGAATACCGATTAGATTCTTTGGTCTAATACCACTATTGTTTCCGCTTGTAGGTGATTTAAACGCTACAAACTTATCTTGACCAAATGTTTGAGCAACAGAACCATTG